>Ga0302325_10001037_pt1 | contig 72922 bp, 67 predicted proteins | sample Palsa_T0_2_FD_201948 | JGI IMG/M metagenome (GOLD analysis project Ga0302325, IMG submission 201948) | Peat permafrost microbial communities from Stordalen Mire near Abisko, Sweden - Palsa_T0_2 | ecosystem: Environmental > Terrestrial > Soil > Palsa > Peat permafrost | place: Sweden: Abisko...
CTCCGAGTCCGCCTAGCCAGCCGCTTCGCGGCACTCGCCGCCAGCATCGCACTCAACCACCACCTCGGCCGCCCCAGCCGATCCCTCGCCAACTACACCGCCTGAAACCATGGCACTACTCATCTAGATATGCCTTGACCATTGCGAACGGCGATGCCTCGCATTGGGACGCCTGTGAGAGTGGCCATTTACGCGGCAAGCTTTGGCCGTTTGCGCAGCCCAGTTTGGCCATTTACGCTGCAGGCCAACCCCCATGAAGACGCTCCTGTTGGCCGTGAGCGCGCACGAGTGTACGCCGTACACCTCACCGAAAGGCACCCGATGAACCCCGACGCGCCGTATCCCGTCCAGTACTCGGTCGACTACCCAGACCGCCCGCTCAACCGCCTCACCACCTTCTTTCGCCTGTTCATGGTCATCCCGATCGCGATCGTGCTCGCCCTGATCGAGGGCAGCGTCTCCGCCTACGGTGGAAGGGCGGGCGGGACTGCCACTGCTGTCGGCCTGGTCGTGCTGCCGACGCTGCTGTTGATCGTTTTCCGCCAGAACTACCCGCGCTGGTGGTTTGACTGGAACCTCGAGCTGCTGCGCTTCTCCGCCCGCGTGGGCGTCTACCTGGCGCTGATGGATGACCGCTATCCGTCCACCGACGAGCATCAGGCGGTGCATCTCGACTTCGCCTATCCGGACGCGCGCAACGAGCTCAACCGCTGGCTACCGCTGGTCAAGTGGCTGCTGGCGATCCCGCACTACGTGGTGCTGTTCTTCCTCTACATCGCCGCGTTCTTTGTCGTGATCGCCGCCTGGTTCGCGATCCTGTTCACCGGTCGCTTCCCGCGCGGGATGTTCGACTTCCTCGTCGGCGTCGCCCGCTGGACCAATCGCGTGGTCGCTTACGCCCACGTGCTGGTCACCGACCGCTACCCGCCGTTCCGCCTCGCCCCGTAGGCACGGCGAGCGTCTCGCATGTGCTCGAGGCCGGAGGCGATCGAGTCGAGCGGACCGCCTCGTTCAGGCTGCGGTGGCCTCGCGTAGCTCGCGGTAGGCCTGCTCGGCCTCGCGCTCGAGGTCAACTTCGACTTTGCCGAACGCTGCCTCGACGTCCGGGCGTGTGCGGGTGGAATCCTGGATGAGGATGTCACCGTTAGGGAGCGGGTGCTCGATCTTGTCGTGTTCTGTCATACGGTTAGCATTATTAGAGCAAACGTCGGACGGAATCTCATCGGAAGGGCTGGTTGAGCAGAGCCAGGACGTTCGTGCTCAACGCCTGGTTGAAGCGTGCCTCGACGATGTCGTCCATCGCGTTGAGCATCGTCTCCTCCCGGCCCTTCATCGAGGCGGTGGTCAGGCAGCCGACCGGGATACGACCGTGGCGCTTGGTGTCGATCACGAGCGGGGTGCCGCGGATGAAATGCCAGCGCGAGGCATAGATGTCGCGGGTCTCGGCGAGCGGCAGCCCACGGCAGTAGGAGCGCACGGCCACCCAGCGAGCGTGCTCGTCGATCTCGACGGGCTCGACTGTGTCCTGGTCGAGGTGCAGCCGATCTGTCGTGACGCGATTGATCAGGTGCGTCGCGTCCGTATCGATCAGCCACATCGTCACGGCGAGCGTCTCCTGCCAGCACCGGCCCTCGAGCGCTTCGGCGACGTCGATGGCGCTGGACAGCGCTGAGCGTAGTTGTGCGCCGAAGACCTCCTGGCCGCGCACAAAGGCGTTGTTATCGCCGATGCCGAGGAGCTTGGTCTGTACCGTTTCGACCCAATCGCGAGCACGGTCGGGCAGCGGCACATACGCGTCGCCCAGTTGCTTGGCGCGCGCCATCTCGTAGAGCAACTGCGCCACGTCGACGTAATGGTCGACGAACACGGCGGTGACGCCGACCGCGCTCCACCGGGCTCGAACCGCCTCCTCGCGGGCGGCTGGAACGCCGGGCGGGATACCTGCCTCGTAGGTATCCTGGCGTACGAAGATTGCATAGCGCGGAGGAGTGGCCGTGCCCGCATCGCCATACAGGTAGCGCACTAGGTTGGGATCGACGAGGCTGGTGCCGACGAACACGAACATGCCTTGGCTGAGCGCGGCCCGTACACGCGTCTCCTGCCAGGAGACGCTCTGCTGCAGCCGCTGGTAATCGGCCTCGGTGAGGACGAGCCGCCCCGCAAGGCCGTCGCGACCGGCGTAGCCATGCAGGTGCACGACCTGTACTGCATCGCGCCGGACATCTCGATGTTCGCCGACGTAGGTCAGGGCTTCCCGGGGTTTGAGTGGGTCATCGCGCAATGCCTGCTCGGCAAGGTCGTCGTAGTTGGTGGTCATCAGCTCGAAGGCGGGACCGAACGCGTCGACCAATCGCGGTAGCTGTCGGCAGATCGGGCCGGGGAAGAAGTTGGCGGCGGTGCGACCCTCGCCGTAGAGCGCGTTGGGAATCCATGCGTCGAGGGCACCGTTGTCGGTTAGTGCATCGACGATCGCGGCTGCGCCGAGGTAGCCATCGCGGCGCACGGCCTCGGCCACCCAGCGTGTCCGCCCGACCTCGCCGGTGTCATGCAAGAGTCCTCGCTCGGTCCCCGCCCTGACGAGCAGCCGCTCGATGAGCGTCGGCCAACTGGGCAATCCAGCCTCGATTGAGGCGCCCGCGCCCAGCATCAGCGTCAACCGTTGAGCGGCAGCTGCGTCGGCGAGCAGTCCGTCAAGTGGAGGCTGGACGAAAGCAGTGAAGCTCACGACGGGAACATCCAAGCCGTGCGGCGTGTCGCTTGCCTTGCTCGGTTTGGCTGCCGAGCTCGGGGATCAGAGGACGAGATGATCACCGCGCCCCACCGTACTCTCGCCTTGGGACGATTCTCTTGAACGAGTTCGAACGCTGCGCTCCGAAGTGCTCAGGCCAAGGCTACATGCGCCCTCATATCCGCGCCGGGCTGAGACGCTGGAGCGCGCAAGCCGCGTACGGCCGTTCGCATATGCTCGCGCGATGTCGCGGCGGGGCACGAACGGGGAGCAATGCAGCGGCTGAGCGACGACCCTTTCGCGGGGATCGCCGAGCGCGGGATGAGCGGGGTCTTCAGCGGCATCCACGAGACCATCGGGCAGCGCTCGCGCATCGGGCGCGACCCGAAGAACGAGATCGTCGTCGACGACCTGCTGGTCTCGCGCTTTCACGCCGAGCTGCGGGCGCGCTCGGACGGGCTGCACGAACTGATCGATCTCGGCAGCGCCAACGGCACGTTCGTCAACGGGCGCTCGGTCGACCGCGCGATCGTCGAGCAGCTCGACGTCGTCAGCATCGGGCATCACACGTTCCGGCTCGTCGGCCTCGGCCTCGAGGAGTACGTCGACACCGGCCTCGTCACCTTCCAGGCGCTCGGGCTCGAGGTCACGGCGCCGGGCGGGCGCACGCTGCTCAGCGATGTCACGTTCAGCCTCGAGGAGCGCTCGTTCCTGGCCATCGTCGGGCCGTCGGGCGCGGGCAAGTCGACGCTGCTCAACGCGCTCACCGGCTTTCGCCCCGCCACCTCCGGGCACGTGCTGTATGACGGGCGCGACCTCTACCGCGACTACGACGAGCTGCGCCTGCGCCTCGGCTACGTCCCCCAGGAGGACGTCCTGCACGGCGGGCTGACCGTCGCGCAGGCGCTCGACTACGGCGCGCGGCTGCGCTTCCCGCGCGACGTCGGCGCCGCCGAGCGCAAGCGCCAGATCCAGGAGGTGCTCGAGCGGCTCGGCATAGCCGCCAGGAGCGAGCTCGCCGTCAGCCGTCTGTCCGGCGGCGAGCGCCGGCGCGTCGCCGTCGCGATGGAGCTCGTCACCAAGCCCTCGCTGCTGTTCCTCGACGAGCCCACCTCCGGCCTCGATCCCGGCAACGAGCGCGGCGTGATGACGCTGCTGCGCTCGCTCGCCGACGGCGGTCGCACGGTGATCGTCGTCACGCACAGCATGCAGAGCATCCGCCTGTGCGACCGCCTGCTCGTGCTCGCGCCGGGTGGGCGCCCCGCGTACTTCGGCCCGCCCCAGCTCGCGCCCGCGTTCTTCGAGCGCGACGATCTCCAGGAGGTATTCCAGCTGCTCAACAGCGACGGCGAGCGCGACTGGGGCGCCGCGCTGCGCGCCGGCGCGCCGGCTCCCGCGGGCCCGCCCGAGCCGCTTTCGGTCGAGCAGGCCGTGGCGCTCGAGCAGGTGGCCGCGATCGAGCAGGCGGCGGCCGTCGAGCCGAGCGAGCGCTCGCGCACGCTCACCGGCGGCCCGCGCGTGCTGATCGGCGAGGCGCTGCGCTCGAGCACGCAGTTCGCGATCCTCGTGCGCCGCTACGTGCGCGTGATCGCCTCCGATCGGCGCAACGCGCGCCTGCTCGTCCTGCAGCCGCTGATCCTCGGCCTGCTGATGCTCGCCGCGCTGCCCGCGCACGAGCTCGCCGCGCCCGCCGCCGGCGAGGTGCGCGCGGTCTCGCGCGCCGGCCTCGTGCTGCTCGTCGTGCTGCTCGGCGCCACCTGGATCGGCGCGTCCAACGCCGTGCGCGAGATCGTCCGCGAGCTGCCGATCGTCCAGCGCGAGCGCGCCGCCGGCGTCGGCGTCGTCCCGTACATCGCCTCCAAGGTGTTCGTCCTCGGCTCGCTCACCGTCGTGCAGTGCGCCGTCTTGGCGTTGCTCGCGCTCGCGCGCCAGGGCTCCCACGACCAGGGCAGCCTGCTGTCGAGCCCGCTGCCCGAGATCGTCATCGCGGCGATCCTCGCCGGCATCTGCGGGATGGCGCTCGGCCTGCTGATCTCCGCGCTCGCCTCGACCGCCGACCAGGCGATGACGGTGCTCCCGGTCGTGCTGCTGCTCGAGCTGCTGCTCGCGATGGGCGGGCTGTTTCCCGACGTCGTCAACAAGCCAGGACTCAAGCAGCTGAGCTACGCCGCGAGCACCCAGTGGGCGTTTGCCGCCGCCGCATCGTCGGTCGACCTCGGGCGCGCACAGGCGCTCGATACCGTCGGCAGCGACGCGCCAACGATCCAACTAGACGATCCTCTAAACCGCTTCCAGTCGCTCGCCAGCAGCCTGCGCGAACCGTCCAGCTGGCGCCACCAGCCCGGGGCCTGGCTCGAGGACGTCGGCGCGCTCGTGCTGATCGCGGGCGTCGGGATCCTCGGTGCCGGGCTCGCGCTGCGTCGCCGGCGTCCGGAGGCGTAGCCATGCGCATCGGCCTGCGCCCGCTGCTCGTCCTCGGTGCCGTGGTCGCGCTTGCGCTCGCCGGCTGTGGCCCGGCCGTCGAGCGCCCGCCGCTGCTCACCGACGGCGACGGCGCCTGGCAGACGCTGATCGCGACGATGCCCGCGGCGGCGAGCGCTAGCTCCGCGAACGCCTGCGGCGCCGGCTCCTCCGCGTGCATCGACGACGTCGTCGCCGAGATGACCCGGCGCCTGGACGTGCTCGAGGCGCGCTGCAGCCACGAGGCGCCGTTCGCGCTGATGTACCTCGACGTCACCAACGCCGTCGCCGCCGAAGGGGCGCGCCGCTTCGGCAACCGCCAGTTCCTGAACCATCTCGACGCCGTCTTCGCAAACCTGTACTTCACCGCGTACGACAACTGGCAAGCGGGCCGCGCCAGGCTGGTGCCGCAGGCGTGGCGGATCGCCTTCGAAGCCGCCGATCGTGGCACCGTCACCGCGCTCGGCGACATGCTCCTCGGGATGAACGCCCACATCAGCCGCGACCTGCCGTTCGCGCTCGCGCGCACCGGGCTGCGCGAGCCCGACGGGCACAGCGGCCAGGCCGACTTCAACCGCGTCAACGGCCTGCTCGGCAGCGTCACCCGCGGCATGCTCCACGAAGAGGCCCAGCGCTTCGATCCCACGCTCACCAGCACCGTGCTGCCGCTCGTCGCACTCGACCCGTCCAGCCTGCAGCAGGTCCTCAGCGAATGGCGCAGCGAATCGTGGCGCAACGCCCAAGCGCTGCTCGCCGCGCGAACGCCCGCGCAGCGCGCCAAGCTCGCGCACACAATCGAACTCGGCGCCGCCGGGCGTGCGCGGCTGATCGCCTCGCTCACCTCCAACCTCGTCATCGGCCCCGACGCCGCGCAGCGCAACGCCTACTGCGCGCGCCATCGGGGGTGATCCGGCCTGAACGTCAAACGTCTTTTTTGGGAGACGCGCTGGCGCGCGGCTTCGATAAGCCGTTGTGGCGCCGGTCACCACACCTAACTTTGGATGCGGCTGGGGCTCGATAGGCCCGCCGGCTGGCTCAGGCCAGACGAAGCCGCTTCAAGAGCCACCGCGGCAGAATCGGCAGCCCGCCGGGCACTATCGCCTGCTTGTCGAAGGTCTCCGGCCCGAGCGTCTTGTTCTCGTTTGGCCTGACGGTTTCGTCGACCGCGGCCTGGGTGCGGGTCTTGCTCTTGCTCACAGCCATCCAAGTGTAGCCTGGTTGCCGACGTTCGGCAGACCGATCAGGAGTGCGCTGAGAAGCAGGCAGCTGAATGTCGCGGCGGTAAGACGACGCTTGCCCTGCAGAGCCTGATCGTTCTCCAGGAACGCACGTTGGACGCTCGCGAGCACCGTCACGCCCACGTCTTGGGGATTGCTCGCGGCCATCTCGTACGCGGCATATACATCCTCTTTGCCTACATGCTCAGCGCCGGAGGCAGCCGTGGCGAGCAGGCCGGTGACGGTGGCCGCGATCGACCCAGCGAGAGCAGGTGACCAACCGAGTCATCGAGATTGGGGCGTGCTACTTGAGTGTGCATTCTCGAACGTATGTTCGCGTACGCCGCGGATGGAACGGGCTCGACGGGCGGCCAATCTCCAGAAGGCTCATCGCTTCGACGCCAGGTTCGGCAAGTAACCTAGCCAAGCCGGAGCGGACCGCCGTTAGCGCGTCATCGTCGCTAGTACATGGAGGAGCTGTGGAGAGCGAGGTTTCGACCCGTCAGGCCACCGAGCACGTCACGCTCGTGGAGTTCAGCCGCCCGCCGCACAACTACTTCGACGGGGCGCTGATCGGTGCGATCGCCGACGCCTACGAGCGGCTCGAGCGCGGCGGCTCGTGCCGCGCGATCGTGCTCTGCTCGGAAGGCAAGCATTTCTGCGCCGGCGCCAACTTCGCCGCCGAGAACCCCGCCGAGGGCGATCTGTACGAGCAGGCGGTGAGGTTGTTCGCCGCCCGCCTGCCGGTGGTCGCGGCGGTCCAGGGGGCGGCGGTGGGCGGCGGCCTCGGTGTCGCGCTGTCAGCCGATTTCCGCGTGGCCAGCCCCGACTCGCGCTTCAGCGCCAACTTCGCCCGGCTGGGCATCCATCACGGGTTCGGGGTCACGGTGACGCTGCCGCTCGTCGTCGGTCACCAGCGCGCGCTCGAGCTGCTGTACACCGGCGTGCGGTTGGGAGGCGAGCAAGCCCACGCGATCGGCCTGTGCGACCGGCTGGTGGCCAGCGACCGGCTGCGCGAGCAAGCGGTGGCGCTGGCCGGCGAGATCGCCGCCTCCTCGCCGCTTGCGGTCCGCGCGATCCGCGAGACGATGCGCGGGCAGCTGGCCGAGCGGGTCCGCGAGGCCACCGCCCACGAGGCCGACGAGCAGGCCAAGCTGTTCGCGACGAGCGACTTCCGTGAGGGCGTCAGCGCCGCCGCCGAGCGACGGCCACCGCGGTTCACCGGCAGCTGACAGGAGGCTATGGCCTTGGAAAGAGCGCTTTCCATCCTGCGTGAGCAAAGAAAGAAGATCCAATTTTCTTTCTAAGTCGTCTAGAGTTGCAAAGCGGCCTTTCCAAGCCCTCAATACATGAACACAGCTAGCTTCGTCCTCAGCTCGCGGATTGAGGGGACGATGAGCACGCTCGCGGATCTATATCTCGCTGCTGCTGCATGAGCGGGGGCTCCTCCCGCAGCCGCTGCTCTACATCTCGGCTTATTTCGAGCGAAGCGGAGCCGAGTATTACGATCGTCTGCTTCGCGTAAGCACGCACGGCGACTGGTACGGGTGGCTCACCTACTTCTTGAAGGGCGTGGCGATCCAAGCTCAGGCTGCGGTAGATGACGCCGAGCGCCTTCTCGATCTGCAGGCCCGCTATCACGACCTTCTTTCCGGCGCGCGGGCTCGACAGGCAGCTCATCAGCTCATAGATCAGCTCTTCATGAACCCCTACATCACGGCCCCCCGCGCGGCCAAGGTCCTGAAGGTGTCGGCTCCCACCGCGCGTGCAGCTATTCGAGACCTAGAAGCGCAAGGGATACTTCGCGAGCAGACCGGCCGCAAATGGGGCCAGCTCTTCCTCGCCGGATCGATCCTTGAAGCAGCGCGCGGCAGCATAGAAGACGAGTCGGGCTGATCTCTGGGCGGATGGTCTCGACGGGTACGGGGATGTAAAGCCCGCGCCGCACCCGGCGACACGCCCGACCGTAGGCGTCTCGGCTAGGGTCCGCGCCAGGGACGCTACGCGGACCTTGGGCCACCGCGGTTCACCGGCAGCTGACAGCAGGGGCGGGCTCCCACCCGCAGGGGTCATGCTTATCGAGCCCTGGAGGGCAGGCGTTTGAGCTGTTACCCGCGTGGTTTGGTGATGGTGAGCAGGAAGGTGTGTTCGCCGGTGTTTGCGGGGTTGTTGGTGTCGGTGGCGTGGATTTTGAAGGTGTAGGCGCCTTCGGTGGTGGGGGTGCCGATGAGGGTGTTGTTCGTGAGGGTCAGCCCCGGTGGGAGTGGGGTTTGGGCCTGGTAGGTGTATGGGGCGCTGCCGCCGAATGCTTCGATCGGGATGCCCTGGCCTCGTTCGCCGAGGGGGGTCCCGGCGGGTGCCTTGTGGATGGGGAGCTCGTGGAAGCCGAGCTGAACGGTGAGGGTGTATTGGCGGCTGCGGGTTTGTCGGGGGGTCGAGGAGTCGCTGAGGGTGATCTGGAAGCTGCTGGTTTGCGCGGCTTCGGGGGTCCCGCTGAGGAGACCGGTTTCGGTGAGCTGGAAGCCGGCTGGTAGCGCCCCCGCCGTGAGCGTGTATTTGTAGGGTTCGATGCCGCCGGCGGCTGTGAGCTGGCGGCTGTAGGGGGTTCCCGCGGTCGCTTTGCCGACACCGGCGCTCAGCGCGAGCTGGACGGTGAGGGTGTATTCGCGGCTGACCGTGAGCGCCGGGGTGGAGGCGTCGGCGGCTTCGAGCACGAACGTGCTGGTTTCCGCTGTGGTGGGGGTGCCGGCGAGTTCGATGCGCCCGTCGGCTTCTTCGCTGGTGTTCCAGGCGAGCCCGGCGGGGATGGTGCCGGTGGTGTGGAAGCTGTAGGGGGGGCTCCCGCCGGCGAGCGTGAACACCGCCCGGTAGGCGGTGTTGGCGGTCCCTTCTTTGAGGGTCGGGGTGGAGAGGACCAGTTTCGCGTCACGCGGGAGCACCGTCAACACGGCCGGGGTGCTGGTGGTTTCGCCGTGGGTGTTCTTGAACGCCGCCTCATATTCGCTCCCGGTGTCGGTCTTGACCGTCGCCGGGGTGGTGTAGGAGGAGCCGGTGGCGCCCGCGATCGCCGTGAAGCCCGTGGCACCGGGTGCTTTGGAGTACCACTGCACCGTCGGTGCGGCACACCCTGGGGGTGTGGTGGCCGTGGCGGTGAACGTCGCGGTGGCGGGTGCCTTGACGGAGATTCCCTCAGGCTGGGTTTCAACCTGGGGGCTGCTCGTGCAGCCCGGGGGGAGGATCGCGAAGATCGTGCCGTAGAAGTCCGTCAGCGCCGGGGTGCTGGCCGTGTTGACCGTGACCGTCACACACGCCGGCGGCCCCGTCGAGGACACCTCGGTCGAGACGGGTTCCCAGCCGCCTTTGGCCGGGTTCCACCAGTCCACGCTCGAGCCCGCCGCGACCCCGCAAACCTGGAAGCTGACCTGGCTGAAACTGCTGTCGGGGCTCTTGGCGACATCGAAGAAGCCGCCGGCGGCCGGGAGTTTCGCAACCGGGTCGCTCGCGTAGACACCCGTTTCGATCGTGCCCGCCCCGTCGCCGGTAGCGACAAGCGCGACTCCCGCGGCAGGGGAGACCGCTTCGGTGCTCGCCGAGCCACCCGGGTCGCTGCTCGTCGCTGACTGCGGGCTCAGCAAAGGTGTCGAGGTGGGCACGACGTTCGCCGATTCCCCGGCCGGTCCCGCTCCCAGCGTGTTGCTCGCTTCGACGCTGAACACGTAGGACACGCCGACCGTCAACCCTTCGATCTTCGCCGACGTTTCGCTCCCGTCGACCGTCACCGACTGGCCACCCGGGGTGGTCTTCACGACATAGGATTCGATCGTCGCCTCCCCGTCGGAGCCCGGTTCCTTCCACGACACTTCGGCCGAGCCGACACCAGCCGCCGCCTTCACGTCCAACGGCGCGCCGGGCACGTCTTGGACGGTCAACGTAAACGCCTGGGTCGCATCCGGCGCCACACCATTGGATGCCGTGATCGTCAGTTCATAGACACCCGCGGTGCCTTCCCCGGGGGTGCCCGCCAAAGTCGCCTTGCCGCCGCCCAGGTCGGTGAACGTCACGCCTTCCGGTAGCGCACCCGTCTCGCCCAGGGTGATCGGTGCGGCACCTTCCGCGCTGACATCGAAAGACCCCTCATCACCAACCTTCAACGTCGCGGCATCCGGCGAGGAGATCGTCAGCGGCGAAGCGAAGCTGAACTCATCCGCATCGGACAGCTCGCTGTCGATCACGCCGCCTTCCCGGTCTTCGATCGCCACCCGCACATCCGTGAGCAGCAGCCCGGCCTTGCCGGCCTTCGCGGCGTCCGCGGACAGATCCGGGGAGGACAGGTCGATCTCCGAATCACTTACCGGGGTCACCACGACGTTGCTCAGTTGCTCTTGGGTTTCGCCGTCGAGGAAGCTCACAGAGGCTTTGCCGCCGTCGGGGACTTCGAACCCGGAGCCCTCCACCACGAGCTCCTCGCCACCCGCAAGCGGGCCAGAGCTCGCCGCGGTCTCCGCGTCGCTCACCGAGCTCACGACGGGGAACTCCGCGTCAAACACGTCATCTTCTTCATCGCTTGAGACTTCCGAGAGCCCATCCGAGACCGAGACCACCACCCGTGTCGCGAGAACCCCATCATCCGCGTCCGCCTCGAACTTCTCCAGGTCAGGCGAGGACAGCTCGATCTCCGATGAGCTCACCGGCGTCACCACAACCCCATCCAACGCCGAGTTCTCGCCATCGTCGAAACTGACGCTCACAGAACCCCCGGCCGGCGCCGCGAACCCCGAGCCCTTCACCAGCAGCGTCTCGCCACCCAACGCCGACCCGTCATCTGAGGCACTCGCCTGATCAGTCACGGACGTCACGACCGGGATCAACGCTTCGTAGGCGTCCGCGCCTTCGCCTTTGCCTTCGGTCTGGCTCTGCACCTGATTGGTTTCGCTCGTGCCGACCGCGACAACGACATCGGTCGCGAGGCCGTGCTCGCCGTCCGGGATCTCTTTCGCGAGCGATGCGAGGTCGGGTGCTTGCACTTCGATCACGCTCGAGCTGACGGGTTCCACCGCTTTCAACGTTTCGACGATCTTGCCGTCATACACAAACGCGACCGCGGCCTTCCCGCCCTCAGGCACCACCAAGTTTTCCCCTTCGACCCTGAGCGTGTCCCCACCCAGGATCGACCCGGAGCTCTTCCCGGTCTGCACATCTTTGACCGAGGTGACGACTGGGATCAACGCTTCATAGGAGTCAGCGCCCTCGCCCGTGCCTTCGGTTCGGCTTTCCACCTTGTCGGTTTCGCTGGCGCCCACGCCCACGACGATGTCCGTCGCGAGGCCATGCTCGCCGTCGGGGATCTCCTTCGCGAGCGACACGAGATCGGGTGCTTCGACTTCGATCACGCTCGAGCTGACGGGTTCCACCGTCTTTAGCGTCTTTACGATCGTGCCGTCGTATACGAACGCGACCGCGGCCTTGCCGCCGGCCGGAACATCGAAACCCTGCCCTTCGATCCTGAGCTTGTCGCCGCCGAGGATCGAACCGGAGCTCTTCCCCGTCTGCACGTCCGTCACGGATGTCACGACCGGGATCAACGCGTCATAGGAGTCAGCGCCCTCGCCCGTGCCTTCGGTCTGGCTCTGCGCCTGGTTGGTTTCGCTCGTGCCGACCGCGACAACGACGTCGGTCGCGAGGCCGTCCTCGCCGTCGGGGATCTCTTTCGCGAGCGACGCCAGGTCTGGTGCTTGCACTTCGATCACGCTCGAGCTGACGGGTTCCACCGTCATCAGTGTCTTTACGATCGTGCCGTCATATACGAACGCGACCGCGGCCTTGGCGCCTTGAGGCACCACGAAGTTTTCGCCTTCGATCTTGAGCGTGTCCCCACCCAGGATCGACCCAGAGCTCTTCCCCGTCTGCACATCCGTCACCGACTTCACGACCGGGATCAACGCGTCATAGGAGTCCGCGCCTTCGCCCGTGCCTTCGGTGCGGCTTTCCACTTTGCTGGTTTCGCTGGTGCCCATCCCGACGACGACATCGGTCGCGAGGCCGTCCTTGCCGTCCGGGATCTCTTTCGCGAGCGACACGAGATCGGGTGCTTCGACTTCGATCACGCTCGAGCTGACGGGTTCCACGGCTTTCAACGTCTTGACGATCGTGCCGTCATACACAAACGCGACCGCCGCCTTGACACCCGCCGGCCCACCAAAACCCTGCCCTTCGATCTTGAGGGTGTCCCCGCCCAGGATCGAACCGGAGCTCTTCCCGGTCTGCACGTCCGTCACGGACGTCACGACGGGGATCAACGCTTCATAGACATCCGGGCCATCGTTGGTCTTCGTGTTGACTTCGTCGCCTTCGTCATCCGTGATCGACACGACGACGTTCAAAGCCAACGCGTTCTCCCCATCCGGGACCTCGCTCGCCAGCGACGAGAGGTTCGGCGTTTCCAGTTCGATCAACGAACCGCTCTTAGGTTCCACCGCGACCGTCTTCACGCGGGTCGAGCCCAGGTAGAGTTCGACCTTCGCTTCCCCGCCCTCGGGCACTTCGAAGCCGGAGCCTTCGAGCTTCAGCGTGTCCCCACCCAGGATCGAGCCCTGGATACCGCCGGTCTGTTCATCGACCACCGAGGAGACGTACGGGCCGTCCTCGTCGTACTGGTCACCGGCGCTCGCGCTGCTCGACACGAGCTTTTTCGACGCGTTTTCGACGGCCACGAACACTTCGAGCGCGAGATCACCCGCCGTGGACGCCAGGTCCGGTCCGAACGCCGCCATCCGCGCCGCACTCACCGCCAGGCGCTTCGCGGCCATCGCGACACGCGAGTCGTACTTCGTGAGATCCGGGGCTTTGACTTCGATCTCCGTCGCGCTGTCGGGCGTCACTTCGATCACTTCGCCCAGAACTTCGCCTTCGAGCTCGAAGGACACCTGCGCCTTGCCGCCTTCGGGCACGTTGAAGCCAGACCCGTCGATCTGCAGCGTCTCGCCGCCGAAGATCGACCCCTGGTCGTTATCGCTGCTCTCATCGGTCACCGACGAGACCACCGGACGTTCTTCGCTCAGGGCTTCATAGAGATCGCCGGTGCTTTCGGGGCTGAGCACGGCGTTTTCGCCAGGAGAGCCTCCTTCGGACGTGATTTCCACGCGGACGTCGGTGGGCAGTGCTTCCTTGCCGGCCGGGATCTTTGATTCGTACTTCGTCAGATTCGGCGCTTGGACTTCGATTTCGTCTTCGCCGACGGACGTTGCGGTGACGGCTTCGATGTTTTCGCCGCCCACATAGAAGTCGACGTGCGCGCTCCCTCCGTCCGGCACGAGGAATCCCGATCCCTTGACGCGGAGCGTGTCCCCACCCGCGATCGGGCCCGAGTTGGTCCTCGTGCTCGTGTCGTCCACCGATGTGACGGCGGGTGTCAGCTCTTCGAAGACGTCAGCCTGCGAGGCGGGGCTGGTGACGCTCTGTTCTTCGCCTTCTTCGTTCTCGCCGCTGATACGGACACGGGCTTCGACCGGCAGGCCCGGATGCGCTTCGGCCGCCCGCAACGCGAGGTCCGGGGAGGCTGTCTCGATCTGGGAGCCATTGGGTTCCGCCGGTTCGTGTCCGACCTCCTCGCCACCGGCGTAGAACTGCACTTCGGCCCGCCAGCCTTCGGGCACGACGAAGCCGGAGCCGGTGATCTGGAGGGATTCGTTGCCAAGGATCGATCCGGTGTCCAGGCCCGTGTCGGAGTTGACGACTTCTTCAACGACTGGGTCGACTTCTGCTTCCTGTGCCTCTTTGCGTTCTTTCTTTTCCTGATCTTCTTCTTCTTCGCTCGGGTATCGCGTGAGGCGCTTGGCCGTGAATTCGCCTTCGCAGGTTTCTTGTTCCGGTTCGCATTCCGCTTCGCCAAACGACACGTGCCACGTCCCGGTCATGGTTTCGCCGGAGAGCGTGCCCTCGAATTCCAGTTCGCATTCGAGGGGAGGAGTGGCGGTGGCGGTAAACATGAGCGAGCTTCCGCTGATCGAGCCGGCGATGTTGATTGAGCCATACTCGCCGGTATCACAGAAGCCTCCGCCGAGGCCTCCGCCGAGCTTCCCGCCGGCGTGTTGACCGAGGTCGAAGTCGCCAACGATGGCGGTGATTATGTGCTCAGGTTCGCCGTATTCGTAAGGCGATAGGCCGGTGGCCCGGAATTCCCACTCCCCAGCGGCATCCGGCTGGAGGGGTTGGTGTTGCTTGGAGGCGCTGGCGCTGGCGACGTTCGCGAGAAAACCGGCGAGCAGCACACAGCAGAGAGCAAGCCGACGCCAGGGCGGTCCACGCCTGGCGCTCGCGTCCCCCCGTCCCGAAAAACGGGCCCCGCTGAATGTCGGCCGGATCTGACGATCTCGGCGGCTGAGCCCGCTGGACAACGACCCCCCCGTCCTTGGATGAGACTAACTATCGGTGGTGTCTACCAGAAGACGCGGTTCATGTCCATCCAGCGTGTACGTATCGCTGAGTAGCCTCAGACGTGAACGGCCTCAGCCGCGCCGCGTGAAAGAACTCCGCCCCTCGTGCGTTGCTCGGTGCCGAGCCCATAGACATGCACGTACCGTCCCGCACAAGACCCCGCCCGCGATCGCTCCTGCTCGCGCTTGCCGCGGTGGCCCTCCTGGGCGTGGGCGTGGGCGTCGCCACGGCGAGCGCCGCGTCGAGCATCGTAGGGGTCTGGTCGTTCGGCGGCGGCCAGATCGCCGTCAAGTCAGCGGGCACCAACACGTTCGTCGGGATCGTCGTTGCGGAAACGACCTTCGCGGAATGCCCGCACCCGGTCGGGCAGGAAATCTGGACCGGCATGACCGAACAGGCCGATGGCTCCTACTGGGGCCTGCACCAGTGGTACTACGAAAAGACGTGCGGCCTGAACAAGAGCCTGGGGCCGACCGCCTGGCGGGTGAAGGAAGAACCGAACGGGGCCAAGTACCTGCGCGTGTGCTTCAGCAAACCGGGCACCACCCAGCCTGAGATCCCCGCCACCGGACCCGAAGCCCAAGTGACCTACGGCTGCTTGAGCTCCGCGCTCGTCGCGCCGCTGCCGACCGCAGGCGCCGCCGCCTTCAAAGCCGCCCTGCAGCTGTCGGGCAGCAAGCAGTGCCTCAGCGGCCGGCTCTTCAAGATCCACCTCGCCGAGCCCAAGTACGACCCCTTCAAGACGATCCGCGTGACGCTCAGGGGCCACAGGCTCGCAACGGTGCGCAGGGGCGGCTACGTGGTCGCCACCGTCAACCTCGGCGGGCTTCCCCCGGGCGCCTTCACGGTCAACGTCAAGGCGACGACGGTCCTCGGCGAACACCTCTCGGGGAGCCGCACGTACCACACCTGTGCCAGGCGGCCGAAAAAACACAAGCCCGCAAGGCTGAAGGCGACCAAGACGGGCAAGTCCCATTGACGCGAACAAAAGAACTTCGCCGGGATGGAAGAAGTTCGCCGATTCGTCGTTGATGCCAGTGATGCCGTTTAAGCGCCTCGACACACCGCCTCGCCTCAGGCGACGCCCGAAAGCGTTGCTGCTGCTGGCCACCGCCGCGGCGCTGGCGCTGCTCCTATGCGCGGCCTCCGCCGGCGCCAGCCCCAGCATCGTAGGCGTCTGGGAATTCGAACACGGCGAGATTGGCATCCAGGCCGCGCCGGCGGGCAATACGTTCGAAGGGATCGTCGTGCAGACGGCCACCTTCGCGGAATGCTCGCATGAAGAAGGCGAACACATCTGGACGGACATGACCGAACAGCCGGACGGCTCCTTCTGGGGATATCACCAGTGGCTTTTCGAAGGGACGTGCCTGAAAAACAAAGTGCTTGGGCCCACCGCCTGGCGGGTCGAGGAAGAAGCCGGGCGCAAGTACCTGCGGGTGTGCTTCAGCAGCCCGGGCACCAGCCAGCCGACGATCCCCGCCAGCGGGTCCGAAACCGGCGTGACCTACAAATGCATCGACTCCAAGCTGACCGCCGCGCTGCCGGTCGTTGCCGCGCCCGGCGGATCGCCGCCGGGGACGCCGGCGTCCGGTGTTCTTGGCGAGCGCCTGTCGCTGCCGAGCTCCAAGCAGTGCCTCAGCGGCAGGCTCTTCAAGATCCACCTGCTCGAGCCCAAGTACGACCCCTTCAAGACCGTCCTCGTCACGATCAGGGGACACAAGATCGCGACGGCGCACCGCGGCAACTACGTGGTGGCCACGATCAACCTCAAGGGCTTTTCGCGCGGCGCGTTCACGGTCAAGATCCGCGCGACGACCGTGCTCGGGCACAGCCTGTCGGGCAGCCGCACCTATCACACGTGCGTGGCCGGCAAGCACAAGCACAAGCACTAGCGCACGATCCAGCGTGAGCGCCAGCGCGACTGCTCTCAGCTCCTCGCGGCCCCACGACGCGGAAGAAATTCCGCTGGTCCGGAGTTGATGGGAATGATCGAAACGCCATATGTCGCCTACGGCCTGGCGTTGCGCTCCTCGTTCGCGCTTCCAGGCATGGAGCCGACGGGCGAGCAGGGCTTGCCGGTGCTCGAGCTCGAGCTCGTCAGCCCGGCGCAGCTCGCGCTGGCGTGGAGCGGCCCGGACGGCCCGCCCGCATGGCGAGGGCGCCTCGGCGACGGCAGCGATCTGGAGATCCAGTACGGCAGCGCCGGAGATCTGCTGTTCACCAACGGCGAGCGCGCTCGCTTCCGCCTGGATGCCGGCAAGCGCTCGCTCATGTGCGCGTCGCTTCACCCGGGGCTCGACTGGCAGCGCACGCTGCTGACCAAGGTGCTCTCGAGCATCAGCGTCATGCGCGGCTACGAGGCGCTGCACGCCAGCGCCGTCGACTCGCCCTCGGGCGCGGTGGCCATCGCCGCGCCGACCGGCATGGGCAAGACGACGCTCGCGCTCGAGCTGATGCGCCGCGGCTGGCCGCTGCTGAGCGACGACGTGCTGGCGCTGGCCAGCAGCCCCACGGGCGTGCTGGCATATCCGGCGACGCCGCACATGAACGTCGCCCCCAGCTCGCTGGAGGGCCTCGCGCCGCAGGACGTCGGCGGCACGCTCGCGATCCTCGCCGGCGAGCACTGGCTCGCCGCGCATGACTGCGCCCGCCAGGCGCGCCCGATGCGCGCGATCTGCCTGCTCGAGCGCGGCCCCGGCCTGTCGCTCGACCTCGAGCTGCTGCCCCCGAATCCGCTGCCGCTGGCTCCCTACGTGCTCGGCCTGACCGGCGACGTCGAGCGCGAGCGGCGCCGGTTCGAGCTGTACGCAGACCTGATGGGCTCGGTCACGCTGATGCGCCTGACCTGCGACGCGAGCGCCCGGCCTGCCGATCTCGCCGATCTGATCCAGGGCGCGCTCGCGGATCGTCCCGTCGCGCTGGCGGGCGAGGCAGTGCGATGACGGCACGCTCGCTGGAGGCGGTCGCGCCCGACGCCGCCCCCGTCGCACGGGACACGCGCGACACGGCGACGCGCGACGCGGCGACGCAGGACGCGGCGACGCGCGACGCGGCGACGACCTTGCACCCGGCCGCGGCCGCGCGCGACGCGTTTCCGCTGGCGATCAGGAGCGTCAGCAAGCGCTGGCGCAAGGACCTGCCGCTGGTGCTCGACGACGTCGATCTGGCGCTGGAGCCGGGAACGGTGACGTGGGTCGGCGGGCGCAACGGCGCCGGCAAGACGACGCTGCTGCGGATCGCCGCGGGGCTGATCGAGCCGGAGCAGGGCCGGGCTGAGGTGTGGGGGGTGAGCGTCCGCGAGAACCGCGCCCGCTACCAGACGCTCGTGTCGTTCCTGCCCGCCGGCGACCGCGGCCTGTATGCGCGGCTGACGGTTCGCCGCCAGCTGGAGTTCTGGGCGCGGATCTCGATGGTGGCACCGGCGCGGGTGCGCCAGAGCGTCGATCGGGCGATCGACGAGTTCGACCTCGGCGAGCTCGCCGACCGGCGCGTGGATCGGATGTCGATGGGCCAGCGCCAGCGGCTGCGGATCGCGATGACGTTCCTGCCCGACCCGGAGACGGTGCTGCTCGACGAGCCGCTCACGAGCCTCGACGACGAGGGCGCGGCGGTGCTGATGCGCGCGGTCCGGGGGCTGCTCGAGCGCGACGGGGTCGTCCTGTGGTGCTCGCCGAGCGGCGAACGCCTGGAGCTGAGCTTCGACGCGCGCTGGCTCATCGACCAGGGAAGGCTGGCGCCGGCATGAGCGAAGCGATCACCGCCGGGCACGCGTTCCTCGCGGTCCTGCGGCGCGACCTCAGCATCTTCCTGTCCTATCGCACGCGCCTGGTCAGCCAGCTGCTGACGTCGGTGTTCAGCCTGACGCTCTTCTACTACGTCTCCCGCCTGGTGCACGTCAGTGGCTTCAACTCCCCGAGCGCCTACTTCGGCTTCGTCGTCGTCGGCATCTCGATGATCGGCGTCATGTACTCGTGCTTCTCGATCCCCGAACTGCTGCGCCAGGAGCTCGTCGCGGGCACCTTCGACCGCCTGCTGCTCTCGCCGTTCGGCGCCGTGCGCAGCCTGATGGCGATGACGCTGTTCCCGCTGATGTGGTCGTTTATCCTCGCGGCGACCACGCTCGGGCTGGGTTGCCTGCTGTTCGGGCTGCAGCTGCACTGGTCGACGGTGCCCCTGGGCGTCCCGGCGATGCTGCTCGCGCTGCTCGCGTTCCTGCCCTTCGGCCTGCTGTTCGCCGCGCTGACCGTGCTCGTCAAGCAGGGCAGCGTCGGGACGAGCTGGGTGATCGCGCTGCTGTCGATCGTCGGCGGCCTGTACTTCCCCGTCTCGCTGCTGCCCCACTGGGTGCAGACGGCGGCCAAGCTGCAGCCGTTCACGGCCGCCACGAGCCTCCTGCGCCACCTGCTCGTCGACAGCTCGATCGGCGAAGGCGCCGGCAGCTCGCTGCTGAAGCTGGCCGTGTTCGCGGCCGTGCTCGTGCCGGCGTCGACCTTCGTGCTGGCCGCGGCGATCCGTCTCGGCCAGCGGCGCGGAACGATCATCGAGTACTAAATGGCGGAAGGATTGAGCATGTCTCCCAACACGGCCTCCGCAACGACGTCGCTGCCAGAGGCGAAGATCACGGTGCCCCAGCACGTCGTCTACCGCAGCTTCCCCTCGGAGACGGTCGTGCTCAACCTCAACACGGGCAAGTACCACGGCCTCAACGCGACCGCCGGGCGCATGCTCGACGCGCTGGCGAAGGCCCCGAGCGTGCGCGCCGCCGCCGCCGCGGTCGCCGATGGCTACGAGCAGCCGCAGGCGCTCGTGGAGCAGGACATGTGCGAGCTCTGCCGGCTGCTGCTCGATCGGGGCCTGGTCGAGATCGATGGCGGCCCCGCAGGTTGAGCCACACCGCGCGGCGCCGCGCCCGCTGCCCGCGGCGCGCCAGCTCCGCCTGGGCGAGCGCGCGCGCCTGGCGCTCGAGATCCTCGCCGCCTACCTGCGGGCGCGCCGCGCCCTGCGCCGCGCGCCGATCGCCTCGGTGATGAGCACGCTGCGCGCGCAGCCGGCCAGGGCGCCGATCGCGGGCGCGGGGGAGAGGACGCTCTGGGAAGCCCGCCGCCTCGGCTACGCGGTGGCGCGCACGCTCGCGCTCGTGCCGGGCGACACGCGCTGCCTGGTGCGCTCGCTCGTGCTCACGCGGCTGCTCGCGCGGCGCGGGATACCCGCCAAGCTCGTGATCGGCGCGCGCGCCGCCCCCGAGTTCCTCGCCCACGCGTGGGTCGAGTACGAGGGCGACCCGGTGCTCTCGCCCGGCGACGGGTCCTTCGGCCGCCTCGTCGAGCTCTGAGATGGCCGCCCGCAGCACGGCGTTCGGCCTCGACGTGGAGTCCGAGCTGCCGCTCGCGCTGCTGGACGCCAGCGCCGCGCGGGCGACCGCGCGCACGCTCGCGGTGTCGCTGCGGCCGGGAGCGAGGTGTTCGTGGCCGGCGCCCGACGAGCTCCTGTGCGAGGACCGTCAGGCCGACGGCAGCCTGATCTACGAGGTGCGCGCGCATCATCACGCGGGCTACCTGATCGCCGGGCCCCACTACGGTGCGCACATGCTCTCCACCGACGGGCGGCTGCTGGTGTGCGACCCGGAAGGTCTCCCCGACGCGAGCTGGCAGCGGCTGTTGATCGCGCAGGTGCTGCCGTTCGCGGCGGTCCTTCAGGGCCTCGAGGTCTTCCACGCGAGCGCTGTCGTGCTCGATGGGCAGGCGGTCGCGTTCGTCGGCCCCTCGCGCGCGGGCAAGACCTCGGTGGCGCTGGAGCTCTGCCGCCGCGGCGCGGGCTTTCTCGCCGACGACGTGCTCGCGCTCGAGCCGCGCGCAGGCGCCCTCGTGGGCCATCCGGGCAGCCCGCTCGCGGGCCTTGACCGCGCGGAGGCCGAGCGCGCGCCGGACGGGCTGGCGGCGGCTGAGATCCTCGGCGAGAACTCACGCGAGCTGCTCGTGCGCACACAGGCGGCCGCCGCGCCCGCACCCCTGGGCGCGCTGTTCTTCCTCGAGCGCCGCGCGGACGGGCCGGCGCAACCGCGCTTTGAGCCGCTGGCCGACGCCGGCGCGCTGCTCGGGGCGACGTTCAATTTCATCCTGGCGAGCCCGCGACGGCTGCTCGGCCTGCTCGACGTCTGCGCGCTCGCCGCCCAGCGCCGGGTCGAGCGCGTCCTGGCGGGTCCGGCGGTCGACGCCGCGCAGCTCGGCGCCGCCGTCACCCGGCGCCTGCAGGAGGAGGCGGCGTGAGGCGGGCGCTGGCGGGGATCTTCGATCCGGCCGGGCACGCGGATGGCGCGCGCCTGGAGCGATGCCTAGAGCCGCACGCGGCGAGGATCGCCCAGCTCGGGCCGCTGCGCCTGGCCTTCGGCGGGCCGGCGCCCTGCGCCGGCGAGCCGCTGTGCCTGCTCGACGGCTTCCTCGACAACGGGCGCGAGCTCGCCGACGCGCTCGGCGCGCCGAGCGGGCTCGATCCGCAGGAGCTGCTCGCGGCCGGCTACCGGCGCTGGGGGCGGGGGCTGCCGGCGCGCCTGCGCGGGGACTTCGTGCTGCTCGTCTGGGACGGCGAGCGGGGGGAGGGCCTGATCGCGCGCGACCAGCTGGGCGTGCGCTCGCTGTATCTGGGCGAGGCGGCGGGCGCGCTGTGCTTCGCGAGCGAGATCCACCAGCTGCTCGAGCTGCTGCCGAGCCGCCCGGCGCCCGACCCGGTGAGCGTGGCCCACTGGATCGCGCTCGGCAACCGCCCGGGCGCGGCGACGCTGTATGCGGGCGTGCGCCGCCTGAACCCCGGCTCGCTGCTGGCGCTCGACCGCCACGGGGTGCGCGAGGAGCGCTACTGGGCGCCGCGTTTCGTGGAGCCGCACACGCTGGCGATGGACGAGCTCGCTGAGCAGACGCGCGCGGCGCTCGAGCTCGCGGTGCGCCGGCGCATCGATCCCGACGGCGAGACGGGCGTGCTGATGAGCGGGGGCCTCGATTCGGCGTCGGTCGCGGCGCTCGCCGCCGCGCAGGCGCCCGGCAGGGTCTCGGCTCACGCGGGGGTCTTCCCGGAGCACCCCGCGGTGGACGAGTCGGCGCTGATCGACGAGCTCAGGGACGCGCTGTCGCTGCCGGGCATCACCGCTGAGGTGCGCGCCGGCGGCCTGCTCGCGAGCGCGCTCGAGTACCAGCGGGCGTGGCAGGCGCCGCTGCTCGGCTGGGGCGACTTCTGGGTGCTGCCGCTGCTGCGCGCGATGGCCGCGGCGGGCGTCAACGTCACGCTTGGCGGCGACGGCGGCGATGAGCTGTTCGGCCCGCGCTCCTATGTGCTCGCCGACCGCCTGCGCGGCGGGCACCCGCGCGAGGCGCTCGCGCTGGCGCTACAGCTGCCCGGGGCGGGCGAGCGGCCACCGCGCCGCCAGGTGGCGCGGGTGCTGGGGGAGCTGGGGCTGGCTGGAGCGATCCCATATGGGCCGCACGAGCTCCTTCGTCGTGGCCTTGCCCGTGGGCGATCGCTGCGTTGGCTGCTCGCGGGCGCGCGCCGTGACCTGCTGGATTCGGAGGATCCCCTGGAGTGGAAGCGCCTGGACGGCCCGCGCTGGTGGGCGCACACCGCGCACGGCCTCACCCGCGGCGTCGAGGAGACGGGCGTCTTCGAGCACCAGCGCCGGCGCGCGGCGCTCGCGGGCCTCGAGGCGCGCCACCCGCTGTTCGACCTCGACCTGCTCGAGCTGGCGCTGCGCCAGCCGCCTGAGGCGTCGCTCGACCCCCACCGCAACCGGCCGCTGCTGCGCGCGAGCATGGCGGGCCTGCTGCCAGACTCGGTGCGGCTGCGCCCGGCGAAGGCGTGGTTCGAGTCGCTGATCGTGGACTGCCTGAGCGGGCCCGACGGCATGGCGGTGCGCAGGCTGATCACCGAGCCCGGAGCGGAGCTCGCCGCGTACGTCGATCAGGAGGACGTACGGCGCGCGCTGTTCGACACCGGATCGCGCGAGCGCGCCGGCGCCTTCACGTGGATGCACCAGGTCTGGAGGCTGGTCACAGCCGAGTGCTGGCTGCGCGCCCAGCGCGATCCGGGCGGCTTCTCGCTCGCCGGCGGCCTGCAGCCGAGCCCCGCGTGCGTGAACCTCGGGGCCGGCGCGCCGGTCGGCGCGGCTGGCTCGTACGTTTTTCCACCTTGACCGGGCGAGCGGTTCCTCTACTCTGAATCCAGTGGATCTGGTGCTCGGCAGTAGGCGGGCAGACTCGAACGATAAGGACCGTTGACATGGACGATCAGATGACACCCACAGCGTACGAGACGCCCAAGGTTGTCGACTACGGCGATCTGCAAGAGCTCACCGCGGCGTGCCTCGGCGGCAGCGGGGGAGATCTGGGCTACGGCGCTTTCGTTGGCGGATACGGCGTCGGTCCGAGCAACGCCACCGGCTGCACCTCGCCTGGATCGAAGCCCTGACCCGCGGCTCCTTGCGGTAGACGTCTCAAAGCTTGACCGCAGTGCCGTCAGCCGCCCGCCGGGCGGCTGACGTGTCTCACGGTGCTGATCGCTAGCCCGCGCACCGTCGATCGTAGGTAGTACGGCTTGGAAGTCCGGCGCATGTTCGTGCGTTGGTGGGCATGTCCAAGCCCGGCGCACAGGTCGCACGCACGTTCACGGTCGACGCGGCGCAGGAGGCGGTCGCCGTGATCGCCGTCGCGGCGCCGCGCGAGGCGATCGTCGAGGCCCTGGCGCGGGAGGGGCTCTCGCCGAGGTCCTTCGAATCGGTGCAGGCTGCCGTGGACGACGGCGGATCGGTCGCTCCCGCGGCTGTGATCGTGTGGGTCGAGGACACGATCTCCTCGATGCCCGGCCTGATCGAGCCGCTGAGCAAGCGCTTCGCACCGTCGCCGGTCGTGGTGGTGTGCGCAAGCATCCAGCGCTGGGAGGTTAGGGCCGCCCTCTCCGGCGGCGCGGCAGGCGTCATCGTCTATGACGATCTCGCCCGCGGACTGGGTCCCTGCCTACGAGCTGTGCGCTCCGGCCAGATATGCGTGCCGAGGGAGCACTGGCGACAGGTGCAGCCGCCGGTCCTGTCCACACGCGAGAAGCAGATTCTCGGGCTGGTCGTGATGGGCTACATGAACAGCCAGATCGCCACGACGCTGTTTCTGGCGGAGAGCACCGTCAAGAGCCATCTGTCCTCCGCGTTCGGGAAGCTCGGAGTGCGGTCGCGCAACGAGGCCGTGAGCCTGATCCTCGATCCCGATCGTGGTCTGGGGATGGGGATTCTCGGGCTCGGTGGCGAGCCGGTGGAGCCGGCATCCACTACGTCATGAGGCTCATTCCAGTACTTCGGGACTGCGCAGCAGGCGAGTCATTGCAAACGCGAAGCGGGCCAGGGCGCGCGCGCTGTAGCCGAAGCGGGATTTCGAGCGCCAGCCCGCTATGTGTTCTGCGCGTTCGTCGAAAACCTCCTGCGGCAAAAATACTTGGCGTCGTGCGAACGCGCCGAAGCCGCCAGGAGGGGCTAGTAGCCCGTCAATCAATCCCATATCAGCGTATAGCTGGGACCGTCTGGTATCCGGGTTTGGGTTGGCTAGCCGTATCGCCATGCGATCACGAAGGTTCAGCCTGGGCGCGTCTCCTAGGATCTGTGTCGTGGGTAGGCCCACCGTCATCTCGGCCGCGGTCATTGCCACCACGACGGTGCGTGCGAGCGCAGGATAGGTGCGTAGCAACCCGACGAGCGCTCCCGGCTGCACCTCGCTGCCAAACGCATCCCACCAGGCGCCCACGTCGGCAGCTAGGCGCAGATCCACGAATCCATCGCGCGCGTAAAACAGCAGAAGCGAGACAAGCTCGTCAACCGGCGCCGGCCGCCAGTCAGCAGGTGAGGTTCTAGTGGGAGGCAACAGTCGCTCGCGTGCAAAGTGCCGGTCATACCAGTGAGTGCGCCAATGAAGCTCCACTGGCGGAAGCCCTGCGAGTCCAGGTGCAAGTGCGAAGTGCACCATGGGCAGCCCGGAATCTTCCACATAGTCGGCTGGAGCAGCATAACCAAGCCCGCGAACCACCTTCACCGCGTCGTACAACTGCTCCGGTGCCACGAGCACGTCAACGTCGTTGGAAAGACGCCGGCCGACATCACCGTAGATCATCTCGGCCAGCAGAGGACCCTTCAATGGCGCCGATTGAATTTCGGCATCTGCGAGAGCGCTCATCACCCGGAGACAGACCAATTGCAAAAGCGTGCCATGCCGACGCCCCCTCTCAACCGCCTGCTCCACCGCTGCAGCGAAGTCCTCGCTCACCTTCCCCCCCGTCAACCCGCAGATGCGCGGCCCCAACGTGGGCAACAGCCGGCGCTGGCGGAGCGTGACCGTGAGCCGCTCCCAGTCGACGTCAGCCATCAGTTGTTCGGCCCGAGCATTCATTTCCGACCGACGAAGGGCGGTGCTCGCGCCAAACAAAATGAGCTGTCGCTCGGCCCTCACGCCGGCAGTCCGGCTCAGTGCCCTCACGCGTCTCAAGGCGCGGAGACGATCCAGAACCGTGTCATCTTGAGGACGCGAGGATGGCATGGTGAAAGCTGCACCCAGATCTTTCGTCGGAGCCGGCGCACGGCACCTTGCGCTCGGTACCGTATGATAACGAGGACTGGTCAGAAGCGCCATACGCGGCGGCCAGATGGGCAGCGGCTTCAAAGAAGCGCAGGATCGTGAAAGGGGCGTGCCGGTGCAGCAAGGTTCCGTCGGATCCAATCTTGAGCGGACACTAGGCATCATTCGTCGTCGTTGGTTTTGGATGCCGCTCTGCCTTGTCCTCGGAGCTGGGGCCGCCTTTGCGATTTCTAAGCACCAGACCAAGACGTACACGGCGACCGCCTTGCTGCTCTTTAGAGGCAATGAGTTTAGCCAGGAGATTGCCGGACTCTCAAGCAACATTAGTCCGCAGGCTGAACAAAACAACGACCTCAAACTAGTTGCGTCTGGCAACGTTGTGGCAACGACCGCAAGCGCGCTGGGCAAAGGCTTGACCCCACAACAAATCGGCGAAAGCCTAAGCATCTCCGAGCAGGGAGAATCGAGCTTTACCGGAGAATCAAGCGTCGTTGCTGTCTCTGCGTCTACGGCCTCTCGTTCGCTTGCGGCCGAGATCGCAAACACGTATGTTAGCGAGTTCGTCAAAGAACAACGGATAAGCAACCGCCGGTACTTCAAGGCTGCGGCCACGCTAGTTGACAAGCAGCTGGCCGCGATTCCGAGCGCGCAAAGATTTAGCACCGCCGCCGTGGATCTTCAGAACCGCGCGGAGTCGCTGAGCCTGCTGGCCGAACTACAGTATGACGGCGTCAAGGTCGGTCGCCCCGCGCTAACACCTACCGGTCCCTCTTCTCCAAGGGCGAAGCGCGACACTATCATCGGCGGGGCTCTTGGTCTTCTCGTTGGTATTGGTCTCATATTCTTGCTTGAGCACCTCGATCACCGGATCAGAGAGCCGGAGGATCTGGCAAAGCTTTACAGCGTCCCTCTGCTTGGCATTGTGCGCGAGAGCCAATCAATTGCGCGTAACTCGCAGGGCGACGGGAGCACGTGGACCGCGCTGCCACCGGCCGAGGCCGAGACGTTTAGCATGATTTTCGCCCATCTCCGCTCGCGTGATACGGATGGTCATCTACGCGCGATTCTAATTACCTCGGCCGCACCGGGTGACGGCAACACAACAATCGCCCTTTATTTGGCTGCGGCCGCCACAAGGACTGGCGCACGCGTGCTGCTCCTCGAGGCAAACCTCCGGCGCCCGACCCTCGCCCGCCAACTCGGACTTCAGCCAAGACCGGGCCTGAGCGAAGTGCTGACCGGCAACATTCCGATGGGCGAGGCGACTCAGTCGGTGGCGCTAGCGGCACCATCGAGCGATGGAGTTACAACAAGGACACTGGATGTCCTGGCGGCCGGCAACGTGTATCCCTCCGGTCCAGGTGAACTCATCGAAGGCGACGCGATGGACGCCGTGCTTGAAGGGGCGAGGGCCAAATATGACCTCGTCATTGTAGATACGCCACCGCTCACAGCCGTCTCGGACGCCTTCCCCCTCTTGCGCAGGGTCGACGGGATCGTGATCGTGGGCGCTATTGGACGCGATAGAAGTGATATCGCCGAGCGACTGAGACAAACTCTTGACAACAGCAGCGCGCTACTCGGTGTCGTCGCAAACCGCTCCGGGTTCAGGAGCCGCGACTTCGTCGCGTACGATCCAGTTGAAGTGACAGACTCGTCTCAGCCTGGCTCCTCGGACAACGGTGTTTCCTCGCCGACCCAGCCGCGTTCGACTGTCAGTACCTGACGCTCTGTGCTCTTCTGCCGTCATGGGGCTGGAAACTTTGCCAGTAGGTGTTCGCGGTAGCCAAGACCGAAGTTGGTGGGCGTTCCGTTGTAGTTGCTTATGAGCGACGGGTAGCTGGCGCATCCTCCGATGAACCAGGCCCATGCTAGGTACGACACGCCGTGTGAGTCTGCCCACGGTAGGAAGGTATTAAGACCGTCATCGGCGCAGTTCATCTCTCCTAGCTCGCCTACGATCACGGGAAACTGAGCCGCCACGATGCCGATATTGGCAGCGAAACGATTGACGCCGCTCTGGCCGTATACGTGAACCGACGCTACGAGTTGGCCGGCGGGGTCGGTAGGTCGGTTTTCGAGCCAGGCTTTGCCGGCCTCCGCAGCGTCTTCGAGCCCTGCCACCATGACTGGCTGGGTCGCGCCCGTCGCGCGTACGGCGTCGACGAGCTGCTGCATTCCAGCGGTCTGATACCCGCGAGGCGCGATACACCCATTGCGCCAGCAGCTCCAGGATATGTCGTTGGGCTCGTTAAAGAGGTCAAAGAGGACGGAATCATCATCCTTGAAGTATGAGGCTACTGACGCCCAGAATGCCGGCGCGTGGCTCTCATCGGCCATTTCGAAAAAGCCCTCAAAGCCCGCCCCAATATGCGACAAAATAGTTCCAGGGGCGGCCCAATGTAGATCAAGGATCGCGTACAGGCCATGCGTGCGCAGCCGGTGAATATATTCACGGATAGCCTTGCGGTAGGCGTGCGCCCCCATTCGGACTCCGTTGATCCCAAGCCAGCAGTCCTCGTTGAGGGGTATGCGCACGGCATTAATGTGCCAGGCAGCCATAGCGGCTATGCTGGCAGAATTGCTGGGACCGTAGAACGCGTGCCCGTATAGGCACTGCCATTGGGTGCCCGAGATGTCGACGCCATGCAGGGCGACGACCTGGCCGTTAGAGTTGACGAGATGGTTGCCCCGCACAGCGATCGACGGTTCGGCTACCGTAGGTGCGCCGATGAGTGACGTGGGCGGATATCTCGCTCTGTGTCCGGCGTGGAGGGCGAACACCGCGAGCCCAGCGACCAGTAGACAGCACAATCCTCCCAATGGCAGCAAGACGGTATATCTTCGTGCAGCAGGCTTGGGACGCAAAATCACCGCGCTGGATTCGGTAGCATTTAGCCCCAATGGTAGCCGCTGGACACGGAAACAAGTATAGGGGTGTCTCGAATGCCCCGACACCCTCCTCAAACTCCGACCGGTGGCGAGTCGGTCCATTGATGCCCAGCACGAGGTAGAGTGCCGGTCGCCATATCGACGGCACGGTCGCGATGCACGCGGAGGTGTGCCTACGGGGCGGGGAAGGTCGCCAGGAGGTGTTCTCGGTAGCCTATGCCGAAGTTGGTGGGCGTACCGTTGTAGCTGCTTATCAGCGAGGGGTAGCTAGCGCATTCTCCGACGTACCAGGCCCACGCCAGATATGAGATGCCGTGTGAGTCTGCCCACGGTAGGAACGCATTAATATCCTCGTCGGCGCAGTCCATCTCGCCGATCTCACCAGCGACCACGGGGAACTGAGCCGCAACGGTACCTATGTTCGTATTAAAGTGACTGATGCTGGCCTGGGAGTATACGTGAACCGATGCGACGAGTTGGCCACCGGGGTCGGTAGGTCGGTTTTCGAGCCAGGCTTTGCCGGCCTCCGCAGCGTCTTCGAGTCCCGCGACCATGACTGGCTGGGTCGCGCCCGTCGCGCGTACGGCGTCGACGAGCTGCTGCATTCCAGCGGTTTGATACCCGCGAGGCGCGATACACCCATTGCGCCAGCAGCTCCACGAGATGTCGTTGGGCTCGTTAACGAGGTCGAAGAGAAGGGCATGATTACTCTTGAAGTATGAGGCTATCGACGCCCAAAAGGCTGGCGAATGACTCTCGTCGGCCATTTCGAAGTACCCTTCGAAGCCCGCCCCTAGATGTGACAATATGGTGCCCGGTGCGCTCCAATGTAGGTCCAGAATGGCATACATCCCGTGGGCGTTGAGCCGCTTTACGTATTCGGCTATTTCGTTATGATACGTTTCGATGTCGGTCGGCGCGCCATTGATCCCTAGCCAGCAGTCCTCGTTGAGGGGTATGCGCACCGCGTTGATGTGCCAGTCGGCCATAGCGGCGATACTCGCGTTATCGCTGGGGCCGTAAAATGCTTGTCCGTAAAGACATTGCCACTCGGTCCCGGAGATGTCCACACCATGCAGCGTCACGGGCTGACCGCTCGCGTCGACGAGGTGATTGCCGCTTACAGCAATCGAGAGTTCTTTGGCTGATGCGAGCGCGGAAAGTGGGGGCGCTTGCGGGGATAGTTCAGAGGGCAATCGATCTGGATTGGTGGGCGGTTCGGACTGGGTGGGCGAGCTCATTACATACCGAGTCTCGCACGCCAAGTCATGCTCGAGCAGCCGGATCTCGGCGTTGGTTCTCCCGATCACGCTGCGGCTAAGTCGGGCACGCCGGCCCGCTCGGCGGTAGCGCGTAAGCTTCGCGCTGTCGCGTTGGAGGCGCGAGCGCTGGCCGACCACCAGGTGCCGATAGGCTTCGGCAACGTGACTTGATGCTACGACCACGGCTGGATCGCAGGGCCGATTGGAAGTTCGCGCATGTGCGGCGCGCACCGTCTGTGGCGCGACTGCGAAGGTTGACGCCATAGTCAGACCAACCGCAATCGCTACGAGTCGCCGTCGCGAAACCCGCGTGTAGAGAGGGACGCTCGGTCGATCGGCCATTTCCGGGCAGATCGGCCGCTCCGCCGGCTTTCTGTAGCTAAACGGCGGGTTTCAAACACGTGTTCGGCGGTTCAACTCCCCGACCAATCGTCGAGCGCAGCTATTCGCCCTGAATATCTGGACTTTCGGGTGGCCTGACGGTCCTCGGCGGGGTGCTCTGGTGTTTGCCGGCCCGAGCTGCCGCGCTGCGCACATTAGCGTTACGCTCGGGCTGATGCAGCGGCGACTCGCCCTCTCCAGAGCCGGATCTTCCCACCGCACCGCGACGAGGCCTCCGCCTATCGCGAGCGTAGGCCGTCCTCATGACCGAACCCCGTGGCATCCGCGAGCACCCGTCGAATGCGACAAGGGACCACATCCGGAACCATAAGTCGCATGCCGGGAGGACACCGCCCTGCCGGCCACATGGCGAGGCGCCTCTATCACCAAAGAGATGCGCCCAATCCGGCACGCCGGTTAACGCTTGTGTTCATCCCGGCACGGGAAACGCGACGCAACGTTGAGGCCAGACGCGTGCCACTCCCACGATGATTCACTCACGGAGCCGTTGGGAACCTAACTAAGTTCTGTCTCGCAAGACCTGCCTGATCTCAGTGATCATGACGGCGCGCACAGCAACTAGGAGAATCGCGTACGCTACACCACTCGCGAGCAGCGTGCCCCACCAAGGAGTAACGGATCTCAACGACAGCAGCAGAGCGACGGTGCCGCCGAGGGCGAATGCCGCACGGATCAATCTACCCCACTCGAACTCTATACGTCCTATCGTGCTCTGAAAGCGCAGTGCCACGAGCGCGATCACAGTGCACTCGGCAAACAGGGTAGCCAGTGCCGAGCCCGTGACGCCGAGCGGTGGGATGAGCACAATGTTCAAGCAGAGATTTAGGATGGCGCCCACGGTGACGCTCAGCAAGAAGGCGCGGTCGTCACGGGCAGCCAATAGGATCTGCCCGATATTGGCATTCAGTAGCGCGGCGGCTGAAGACGAGAGCAGAATCGCGAACGCCGTGCCGCTCGACCCGTAGGCGCGTCCAAACAAGGCCGCCATGATCTGATGTCCCATGATAAAGCCCAGAGGCACGAGTGGGAGCCCCACCAACAGAGAGACGGTCGCGAATCTTCCAACCTGACGCCTCAAGCGGTCTCTATCAGTATGAAACAGTCGAGCTGCATGGGGATAAAAGACCGTGACCCAGAGCGAGGCCAACGCTGTTACTGCCAGGGGGAGCCTAGAGGCGGCTGTGTACTCACCGACTGCGTAGTCGTCTCGCAGGTAGCCAAGGAGCACAAAGTCCATGGTGTAATAAATCATGATCATCGTCAACGAAATCGACGCGGCAAGACTACTACGTACGCGCTTGCCGAACTGCCGGAACAGGCGTCGTGGCGCGGCCAAGGTCTTCGCCATGCGCGCGCCCAGACGTCGCCACACGTAGTTGATCGTCAATATAGTTGTGACGCCGAACCCAAGCGCGTTACACAACGCATAGCGCTCCGTCCCTGCGGCGCCCCCTGTCAACACTGCTAGCAACACTGCGAGGTAGGCGATTTGTCCGAGAACGCGATACAGCGCGAGCGGCCTCAGGTTTTGCATTCCCTGCATCGCCCAGCCGAGTTCGGCAGCATTGATGATCAGCGGCAGGCCCGTGAGTGGCAGCAACGCGCGTGATAGGGGGTCGGCGGTGAGTAGAGGCACGAGTGCGAGCAAAAAAACGTAGGCAACGACACCATTGAGCACCTGCAGAGCTTGGACTTCGGCAACTACGCGGCCGCGAGAGTCATCATCTGCGGTCGCGAGTTCTCGTATGCCCACGACCGCCATGCCAGCCATCAGTGGCAGGGTAAAGTAGCTTGAGAGGTTGTTCGCGAACCCGTATGCACCCAAATCGTGCGGGCCGACCCGGCGGGCGACCACGGCAAGCCCGACGAATCCCAGGGCCTGACACGTGAGATTCGCGATGACGAGCAAACCGTAAGAGGACACCAGATGGCTGGCCGAAGCCCCGGACGCCCCAGCATCCGATGCATTCGTACTGACTCTGTTGACGGCCGGAGGCGAACTGCTGGTCATAGTTTGAAATTGCGCGACCGGCTGGCTACGGATGGCAGAATGATCTCTCGAGCCTGCTGGCGAAAGCGCTCGATGGCGAAGCGCTCACCACTCCTGGCCGCCATCCGACCCAATGATGCACGCTGATGCGGTGAAGAGATCAGCTCGAGCGTCTGGGCGACCAACTCGTCAAGAGATCGCCACAGTCGTCCATTGATGCCGTCGGTCACGATCTCGGGCTGGCCGCCCAGCGCAATTACGACAGGAACGCATCCATGGTTCATCGCCTCGACCGTGGTGATTCCGAAGTGCTCCTGTCTTATAGGGATATGCTCGCTGTCGAGTCCGGCGGCGTGCCAGAAGATCGAGGCGCGCTCATACAGTCCACGAAGAGTCGCGAGCGATGCGTTCGGATGAAAAACCACGGGCAACCCATCGGCGAGGCGTCGCAGGTGGGCCATATACTGCTGTGGATCCGCGTCTGGGCTAAGGCCTCCCGCGAGATGCAGTTGCCACGGGGTGTCTGCTGGCAGCGATCGCAGTAGCTGGTGGAACGCATCGATAAGCACGTCCTGGCGCTTCATCTCGGTGAAGCGCCCGACCCCGAGGATGAGCGGCTCTTTCGGCCACGTGGCGGTCGCAGGGTCGACAGGAGGTGAGATAACGACAGCGTCGGAACGGCCGAGATACGCTGCGGCGTAGCGCCATACAAAGTCCGAATAGCACACGATGAGGTCGTAAGCAGACACGATCCACCGCTCGAGAGCATCCCTGAGTACCCGAGCTGCGGCTTGAGGGCTGCGAGAGTGTCGTATCGTGAACAGGTCCCGGGCGGGAAACTGTACGATCGCGACCGACCGGGCGGCATGGCTGAGAGGGGGGACCAGTCTCATGCAGACAAACAGATCGAGATCTCGTGTTCCCCTAATGAGTGTCCGATCCGCTGTGCGACGCCAGCTGAACGATTCAGGTGCTACGGCGATGCCCAGCCTCTCCCAGTCGCCCGGGCTCGGAGGGGTGGGCGACATGAGGATGACCTCGTCTTGCGATCGCTTAACTGCCTCCTCCATGACGGTGAGGAAATACTTCTCGCCTCCTCCGGCAATCTGAAGACTCGGACTGTAGAAGCCGACCTTCACGGAAACAGCACCAGGTCCTGCGAGATAGACGACACCGATCCTGACACGATACGATTACTCACCACAGGGCGCAACGCAAGTTTCGTGGCAACACGGTCGTTATTCTACAGATCATGAGGCTTGCCAGTACGTTAGATGCTTGTCCCGACTTCACTAAGATGACTCCTATGATGTTCGAAGCTACGACGCCGGCCGCCCGACACCGGTCCGCAGCGTGGCGGGTCGGCGACGGCTCAATCGAATCGCACAATCGAGCACTACAACAACGCCTTCGAGAGCCGTTTCTTCCGCGAAGAGCGTGTCATCGACCGCACCACAGGTCCGCGCCCCCGCACACCACCGACAATGCTCCGGCAAATCCAGCGTGTGGTCGGTAGCAGAACAGCGAGACCAAGCCATGCAGGCTCCTGCCAGTCGAACGCGATCGCCCCAACCAGCCCGAGTACGGCCACATCGAGCTCTTCCGCTCCGACCAGAAGGCTGCGGATCAGGGAACACGCGATCCGGATGGGTGCAGCGAGCGCTCACTAGCGCGAGCGCTATGCACGACCCCTTCAGGTCCGGTCGCGAACACCTGCTCATCCTGACTAATCGTCTCGATCAGGCCTCGCCCGTACGAAAGTAGCAGGACATCTCGCCTCTGCTCCGACCGTGGGCTGCACGCTGTGGCAGGCCGTGCGGGTACACGTTCACGGTTATATCGGCTTGCGCGGATTTCTCGCTCGTGAGCCAGCAAACGACGGCGATGCACCTGCCAAGCAAGATATGATGTACGGATGGCGAGCATCAAGTTCCTGATCATCGGCGCACAGAAGAGTGGCACGACCTCGCTTTTTGAGTATTTGCGGCGTCATCCGCAGATTCACATGCCCCAGCAGAAGGAGATGGCGTTCTTCAGCACGGAACGAAACTACCGGCGCGGAACAGAACGGTACGTGAAGGCCATCTTGCTAGGAGCGCAACCTGGTGCGGCGTGTGGGGAGGCTTCCGTAGCGTATATGGACGGGACACCATTCGGTGATCTCTCCAAGGGCGAATATGCGGACTTGTCGAGCGCACCGCTTCACAACGGTACCCTTGAGGAGATTGTGCCAAATCGCATTAAGGAGCTTCTCCCCGACGTAAGACTGATTTGTGTCCTCCGAGATCCCGTCCAGCGCTCGTACTCTCATTATCGCATGGCAGTGCTGGATAAAGCCGAGTCGCGCACGTTCGACGACGCCGTTGCTCAGCTCTTGGAGCCTAGCGCGTTGATGACCGCGCGCGTGACCCCAATGATCAATAATAGCTATATCGTTAATGGCGAGTACTTCCGCGTTCTCAACGGCTTTCTCCGGGTGTTTGCTCGTGAGCAGCTCAAGGTCATTTTTTCCGACGAACTCGCCGAGCGGCCGGCCGAAGTGATATCCGATGCATACCGCTTCATTGGGGTTTCTGACGACTTCGTGCCGGACAATCTGAGTACTCGTTATCGCACCGGGGCTACTGAAAGACGGATCGATGGGCTCGACCTCTACGCACTCCAGGGGCGACTCACGCACGCGGCGTCCGTGCGTGCGATGTGGCGCGCCCTGCCCGGAAGCATCCGAGACAAGATCGATCGGGCCTTTGGTGTAGCGGGCTTTCGAGTCGAACTATGGAACGCGCGCAGGGAGCGGGACAGCGGGGACGAAGGGATGGCGCCGAACGCCCGAAGTCAACTCGTCGCCCACTTTCGCCAGGATAGCGAGGCGTTGGAGAAGGCACTGGGAACCCGCATTCCGTGGCTCACTACCTGGACAAGATCGTAACGGCCCACGAACGTCCGGCCCCGCGTCAGCGGCCCTTTGGGAGGAGCCGTAAGCAGTCGGCAGAGTTGCCCCGAACGATCGCAAATGGGTCGTTTACGGCTGTCGCGGGTTGGGCGCGTGCGGCGTGGGCTAGTAGAGGCCCCTCGTGTGGGTTAGATTGTTCACCGCCGCGTCATGGTGGCGGCTTAGATAATCGGCTAGTCGGACTGCGAAGGCAAGAATCATAAAGGTTGAGTTGGCTTGCCCAGAGGTCACAAAGTTGGAACTACTTGCAACGTAGAGGTCACGAAACCCGTGCACTGCTAGATTGCTGTCGACCACTCCGTGCTCGGGGAGAGCGGACATCCGGGTAGTACCTGCTTGATGGTAGCCGCCAAAGAGTTGTGCTCGCACTGCTGCTTCGGGATCAGCGTGTAGATAGTCGAGGTGACCGATTCCGTGCTCGCGCAGATAGCGATCCACGCAGCGGTGCGCGTGAACCACCTGCGTGATTTCCTCGTCTGCAAACCACAGGCGGGTTCTGAGGCGGGGCACGCCAAGGGCGTCGCGCTCGGGTGCGAGCTCGACGCGGCTCTCGTAGTGGGGTAGATGCTCGCCATGATAAAGCAAGGGGTATACATTTGTGGCGCTTGGCACAAAGAAGCCTGGCACCTTGCGACCACGCTTGAGGAAGCGGCGATATCCAAACGAGACAGCAAAGCGACCGGTGGAGGGGATATTGCCGAGGATGTTCGTGAGATGCGGACGGATGGACTGCCGGGCATTCTTGATGTGAGCTTGGCGGATCCCCTCCGCAACGAAGAATCGCCCCATCGGAGATGCCAGGGCGAGATAGACGAACGACAAGATCGCGTTTCCGTGCGATGGGTCGCTGACCTCGGGATTCACCAACCACATGGCTGCGTTCGACAGCCGTTCAGCCGCTTGATGCTCGGGCGAGAAGGTGAGCCGCCTGCGAACATAGACACCACCGTGATCGCGCTCGTGGCCGAAGATCGTCTCCCTCGGGGGCGTCGCGAAGAGGGCGACGGCGATCCGGCTCTCGATGTGGGCCATGTACCAACGCCCAAGATGGCCGGAATGGTTGCCCAGCCCCTCAGGGTACACGCGATTGGACGCGAAGAGCAGGCGTGTGACCTCCAATCCGCCGCAGGCGAGCACGTAGTCCGACGCCGATATGGTCACCAAGCGCCCGTCGAGGCTTTGCGCACGGAGGTGCAGCACCTTCGGTTGGGAAGGGTCGCAGACCACCTCCGTGCAGGTCAAGTTGGTCACGACGGTCAATCCCGGCGTATTTTTTAGCGCAGCCCGGTACTGACGGGCAAAGTTGGTGGGCAGCGACCACCGCTCGAGCGAGGAGGCGAGAACATCCCCATCAGTAAAGCCTGGAACGAGCGAGTGCCCGGCAAGGTTACGGATGTCGCGCGCGTTGAAGATCGCGTCACCACACACACACCAGTCACACGCTCGCAGGAAGTAGGGCTCAAGGTCCTCGTAGGCAACTGGCCAGCGGGAATCGCCCACTATCTCGCGGGGCGCGAAGTCGATCGGATCAAACGGCACGCAGCGCCCGCCCCAAAGGTTGGAGGCCCCTCCTAGCCTCCGGCTGGTGGCGAGGGACATCGACACGTGTGCGGGGTCTTCCCCCGAGAGTTCGCCCAGCCCTTGGACGTCCGCATTCACATCGTCACCACCACTGTCGATCAGAAGCACGCGACGGCCCCCGCGAGCCAGTTCCAAGGCGACGACGATTCCGGCCGGTCCGGCGCCGACCACCGCCACGTCCGCCTCAAGGTGCGACCCGGAGAGTATAGTCGTGGAATCTCTGCGCACGGCCTAATCGTCCGGTGAACTGAGAGGCGTCAGCTCGGCGATCACGTGGCGCCGGAACTCGGTAAGTACAGGATCGACGTCGATTTGTGCGGAGCAGACGATGGCGTCAAGCCCGCGCAGGCGCTCGGGTCGGGTTGTGCTGTACAGCACCACTCCGCTTTGATTCGCACGCAGGGCGTCTCGGAGCAGCAACGAGGCAAGCGTGTCGGGCGAGGAACAGTCGATGCCGATGCTCTCAGACCATTGCCGCCTGCGCTCAGGGTTACGCTCGAGGTGGGTGAGAATGCGAGCGAGCGCAGTACTCAAGACGCCGAACGTAATCAGTGGCTCGAGCCCATCGGAGAGCTCTGTGGTGCGTGAGAAGATGTCTTCGCGTAGCTGCACGATCGCCCGCGTAGGGAGAGAGTGCTTGATCGCCACGCATGGAGTCGGCTCGCCAGCGATGCCCCAAGCGCGTAGGTAGCCGGCCTGTCGCGCTTCTTCTAGGTAACCACAAAGCTCCGGAACGTCGACCCGGTCAGTCGGTGATGGATCATGCAAGAACAGCACGTCTACGTAGTCGGTTTTCAGCTCCCGCAAGCTCGCTTGGAGGCTCGCGCGCGCCGTGGCTACGTCGTAGCGATGCGGGCGGTGGAGTAGATCCGAACGCCGTTTGACGAATCTGCGCAGCGCCGGTTGACGTGACAAAAGCCAGCGGGCCGGACTCTGAACGCGCGCGAAATGCCTCGGCGCTGACGCCGCCTGGATACCGAACTTGGTGGCAATGACCATACCGTCCCGACGCCCTCTCGCAAACCGTCCAAGTTCTGCCTCGGCTGCGCCCAGCCCATACATGCGTGCGACATCGAAGTGTCTGATGCCGCCGTCGAACGCCTCGTGAAGCAGGCGCTGTCGCTTGCCGGTGGACGGCTCGCGCATAAGGCCAGCGCAGCCGAACCCGATCCGTGTGCTTCTGACCTCCGAGACCAACGTCGTGCACTCCATGCGGGTAGAAGTCTAGCGCGAGTCGTCCTCAAGGGCTCACCGCGGACGCTGGAATACCTGTCGTCCTGCCGGTGGAGATTTGGGCGCCGTTTTGCGCCTATGTCTCCTGTTGGTGGCTGCGGGCCTGGTAATCCCAGCGGGTGCCACACGCTCCGCTGCGAAGGCCGAGCGCTTGGGTGGCGCGCATGGGCGGGGGATGAACCGCCCTCGCGCTTAACGCGACGGCCTAGCTCGTCGTTTCGTCTCGTGATAGACACGAGTACCGTGCGTAGTCTATTATTCCTTCCCGCTATGAGACGTCGGATCGCCCTGCTGCTCTACTACGGATTCGCCCAACACCTTCCGGATCTCAGCTTCCCCGGTGGCGGGCTTTGTACCTGGATCCGGAGCCTCCTGTGCCGGCAGTTTCTCGCCGAGGCGGGAGCTCACATTCACATACGCCCGGGCGCCTTTCTCGCAGACGGCCGCTATATATATATGGCCGATCGGTCCAGCATAGGACCTGGCTGCCGTATCTATGGAGCGAGGCTCGGCTACGGAGTGGTAGTCGGACCGAACTGCGTCTTCCTCAAGGAGAACAGGGGCAGCGACGACCTCGAGATCCCGGTTGGGTTTCATAACACAACGCCGGTCAAGGTGCCAGTCGTCGAAGACTGGGCATGGGTCGGCGAGCGAGCCATCGTCCTTCAGGGAAGGCGTATCGGCAAGGGCGCCATTGTTGGCGCCGGGGCGGTTGTGACTCGAGATGTTGAGCCCTTTACGATCGTTGGCGGGAATCCGGCGCGGGTCATTGGTGATCGCCGCTCACCAACACCGTCGCCAAGGGCGACGTGATCAACGACTGATTTCGCCCTACTCGTGCTCAGCGTGAGCGCGGTTAGGGTCCACCGTTGTCGCGCAGACGTGAAGCCACTGAACACTGGGGTACCAGTGGCTACGACCCCCGAGAAAAGTGGCGCACACTCGGCCCGGCTACCTGCGACCGTGATTCGGGCTGCTTCACGAGACAGTGTGGACACCACGACACGCTGGCGCGACCCCAAGTATGCTAGCAATATCGCCTTTCTCAACCGCATCGTCAGCCGAAGAACCCTAACGCTGGCATCCGATCCTGCCGCCTGGCGAGCTTTTGGCGCGGAGCAGGCGTGGCGCCTGCGCGGGCCGTGTCCGCCCGCTGGCCCAGAGTCGAAGGGTCCTAACACCATCGCCACTATCCACTGGCCGACGGAGTATCAACACATCAATGCGGCCAGCTTTGTCAGACCCGTTCAGGAAGCCCTACGCAAGTTGGCACGTGTCGAGGCACGACCGATATCGCAGCCTTACGAGGGGATCGTGGTGTTCGGCGTCGGCTATGGCGATCTGACATTCCCCGTCGCACTCGACTACTATGACTATCCATTCATCAATGAGGACTGCCTAGAGCATGTATCGGTGTACTTCAAGATGCAACACCGGCGCTCCGGCTACGGTGATTCGAAGATCTTGCCCGGCGGCTACGTAACCAGCCAGCCGTCTCTCTACAACTACTACTGTCGCCTTCGAGGGCTACGACGGAGGGACCCTAAGTTCGATGTCTACGGTAGATTCAGCCTGCGCTTTTCGGCCGAGATCCGCAGCCGGGCAGTCACAATCCTAGAGAGCGAGAACCGATTCGAGTTCACCGGCAGCACTTCACTGGCCCTCTACATGCAGTCTCTGCGAGAGGCAGCGCGCGCCCGTGTGTGTATTGATATGCCAGGAAACGGACCATTTTGTCATCGACTGGTCGACTACCTGGCCATGGGATGTTGCATCGTTGCTCCTCGTCACGATGCGGTCATGCAGGCCGAGCTTAGAGATCGAGAGCACATCGTCTATTGCCGCTCAGATCTCGCAGATCTTGCCGACCTCTGTGCTCGCTATGTCGATGACGAAAAGGCACGACGGAGAATCGGACTAAATGCGGCTCAGTTCTTTGACGAGCATCTATACCCCACCCGCTTGGCGGGTTATTATCTGCAGACGCTGAGCGAGCGACTGATAGGCTAGCGCGCACCTGCGATAGACGACCGGATCCGTTTCTCGGTAACAGTCCATACAAGGCAGTCCGGGCCAGACCAGTGTAGACATGATCTACCAAACTGTCTATCGGTGAAAAAATCCATCGAGATCTTGCGAAAAGGTCTTCACAAGTGGATAATGGCAAACAGAGTTCGCGAGAAGGGCAGTTGCTGCAGCTTGCGTACTCCGAAATTCGCGCAACTTTCGCTGGCCTCTAGCCGATAGTGGGCCTCGCGCAGCGAGCCAGAGAAGGACAGTGGCAAGCCGGCGTGCGTCGCGGTAGAGGATCCAGGCGCAACGCGCGCTTCGAAAGCCGTGGATGATCCCGACCACCTCTATACTGCTCATTGCGCTAGCAGCGCTTACGGTGGCACTGGGAGCGTCCGTGGGACCCGAGGAGCCGCCGAGGGCGTGGCGACCAGTGATCGCGTCGGTAACCGAGATCGGGAACCCACTGTTCAGGTAACGTCTACTTAGCTCCATATCCTCATAGTACAGAAACAGTCTTTCGTCGAACCCGCCCAAACCTATGAACTCGGACCGCGCGACGATAAGCAGCGCCCCGCTCAGCCATCGCTGCGACCCAGGGAGACCCAATGCACCGCCGCGATGACCGGACACCTCGCGTGGCAGCATCGGTCCAAGGGCCTCGCGAGCGACGCTAAACGGCCAGGGCAGAACTTGTCGCAGGCCCAGTTCCTCATGTCCAGGTTCACCAACAACGAGTGCCCGCGGCGCCACGAGCCCAAGTGGAGTACGTGCGGCGAACTCGGAAAGCGCCTTTCTGTCGGCCGAAGTGATGCAAACGTCGGGATTCACAAACATCACGACCTCGTGTGTGGCGGCCCGCACCCCTAAATTGCAGGCCGCACCAAATCCGATATTAGAACGGTTCGCGATGACCTCAGCTCCAAGACCACGGGCCACCACCACTGATTCGTCGAGTGACGCGTTGTCGACCACGATCACCTGATCTACTCCGAGATGCTCACGTAGTGCACAGATGCATTCCACAAGAACGGCCGCGCTGTTATACGACACGACGATCGCTGTGATGGCAAGCGTCATTGTGTGTGGTCAAGCATTTGCACAAGCGTGATGCGCTCGCGCAGACGCACAACGTGACGCAAGTACCGACGGTGATGGTTGGCGCGATCGAGCCCCCCAGTCGCGGTCGGAGATTGGCGCGGGGACATTACGGATACGCTCCCGGCGCGGACCGAGTCGCCCCAAGTGCTGGGCCGACAATCAACGCAAAGCTGGTGAGTGCTAGCCAGTCGAATAGTGTGGCGTCTCCCAGGGAATCAACGAGAAGCACAGCGATCGCGCATAGGGCGGCTAGCGGCATCCAGCGTAGGTCGGGCGTCGCCGTTAGCATCCGGCGCGCGAGCACCAGAACGAGGCATGCGAGGCCGACGACGAAGATAGCGAAGCCCCCATAGCCTGTCTCGCCGATCACGCCTGGCCATGAAGTGTCGTCGATAAAATCAGGATACTTCCGAGACAAGCCATATACGTTGTTCAAGCCATATTGCTGATAGACGGGGCTGTAATAGAGGTGGGAGGCGTAGGTCGCGAAGCGGCCGAATCCGGCGCCCAGCGGAAAGTCATCCCGAGCGATTTGTGTGCTGGTTGTGTAAAGTTTGGCGCGTGCCGTGGTTTCGGAGGATGTGTAGAGGGAAATCTGTTCAGTGATGACAGTCCCCTCCACGCTGTATATTCCTCCGAGCAACAGTACCCCAACCAAGAGGATCAGCGCGCCATTGCGCTGGGTCGCCATTACCTGGACGATGGCAACGATGGTGACCACGGCGGATAGCGAGAGAAAGCCCTTGAGGCGCGCCGACAACAGTACCGAACCGGCGAAGCACAGCGCGAGGATGAGAGCAGACTTGCTCTTGGTTGACGCGAAGCGTACGAAGGTCAGGGCGAACAGCAAACTCATAAACAGGCTGAGTTCGTTCGGGTGTGGAAAGATTGAGTGAGCCGCTTCGCCGCGAAGGCTTCCGGCTTGGAATGCGTAGATCGAAATGTGCAGCGCCGTGGAAATGGCGTCATGGGAGAGATAGTCCGCCAGTCCAAACGCCGCAACGAACAGTCCAATCTTGGTAAAAGCAGAGTAGACACGCTCAACGTCTGAGCGCTTCCACGGAAGCAACAGGGCGATTACGAGCATGGTCCAGAGCTTTAGCCCAAGCCAACCGCCGACCACCGTAACTTTGAGAGGAACGCCATGAATGGCGGCACCAAGGAGTCCGAAAAGCGCTACGCCGACGCCCGGAAGTATGGCCCAAAGTGGAGGTAGTCGAGCATCACTACGCGCTGTGCGCCACAAGGTCAGGCAGACAAAGAGCACTACCAAGAGCTCATCCGCTTGACGGATTGCTTCCCCGGTCGGGGAAAAATATCCGGGAATGGCCGACAGTGGCGAGTTGAAGATCTCAAACAGCCATAGCCATATAAACGCGAGAACCGGATCGCGAGAGTAGAGCGTGGTCGCTGCGGCGCAGAGTGAGAGGGCGCCTATAGCACCGATGATCGTCGCGCCGTCGTGAGCCGCGCTTGCAGCGCCAAGCAACACGGCGACGAGGCATCCCAGTGTCCCCACTGCGATAAGTTCGGCGCTCGGCCGGTTGCTTGGCTTTGAGGCGGGCGTTGGTCGTGGTATGTCAAACATCGTGCGTTAATGTGGGTCATGAAGTGCGTCGAGGTACTGATCAACCATGTGCTCGATGTCGAAGTGTCGTTCGGCACGCGCACGCCCAGCAACGCCATCTACGAGGCGCCGAGCGGGATCGGCGATATAGGATGTCAATGCAGTGGTCAGAGCCGCGACATCACCAGCTGGCACAAGGGTGCCGCACTGATCACCGCAGATCTCTGGCAGCGCGCCAGCTGCGCTCGCGATAACAGGCAGGCCACACGCCATCGCCTCCACGGCGGCCATGCTAAAGCTCTCGAGCCATCGAGAGGAGGCGACCACAGCGATGTCACATGTGGCCCAGAACTTTGGCATATCCGTCACTGTTCCTACGAACGTGACCCGCTCGCGCAGCGTTGGGTCATGGTGGGCGTATGCGCGCAACTTGGCGCGCTCTGGCCCGTCGCCAGCGATATGCAGGCTCCACGAGGACGCCAGACCGAGCGCAGCGCACGCACTGAGGAGGATCTCAACGCCCTTGCCGGGAGCGAGACGAGAAGCGAGCCCGATCCTGACGGCACTATCACTCTGGCCAGAAGATTGTACCGCCGGACGAAAGCGCTGCAGGTTGACTCCGTTATAGATGCGCCTTGCGTTAGTGCGGCCGGTTGCGCGAGTGGAAGCGTTGAGGAGCGTATCGGAAACGGCGATATCCGTATAGGTGCCATTCGCACAGAGCCAGCGCTCAGCACGCACACGAAGCCTCCGGCGATAAGGGGCAGTGTGGAGGTTGAGCGCATCACCATGCTCGACGGCCAGCATCGGGGATCGGTAGCCGCCGAGTTGAATCAGTCGTGGTAGATAGCCGGCGGCGTTGACGATCGCGCCGTTACAGCCAAGGTCTCGGATAGTGCTCGCCAAGCGCCGTGGATGCAGCGCGACCGTGGAACCTCGCCGGTGGCCTAGGCTCAGGCATGGAGTATCAGCGGAACGAAGCCTGTCTGCGAGCGGCATCGAATCGCCGATGCAAAGAACGGTGGCATCGATCGAGCGCTGTCGCATGGATATAGCGACATCCCCCATCAGTGTCTCAGCGCCTCCGACTCCGCCGCCCCACAGCACGATAGCGATTCGCTGGCTCATTGGGAGCCGCCTAGATGAACACCAGTCTCTGTTCGCCTGACGCCGGTCATAGGGCATCGTAAAACTCTCGCAGCGCGGCGTCAATGACGGCGGGTCCTCTCGTTTCTCTACAGAAGTCCCGACAGCGGGCGCCGACCCGCCCCGCGGATGCTGGATCGGTCAAAAAATGTTCTATGGCATCGGCGAGCGCGTTGGCATCTTCGACCGGCACGAGCATCGCCTGACATGGTGCTAGCTCGGCGGTGCCACCAACTGGAGTGGCTACGAACGGGCGGGCAGCAGCAAGCGCCTCCGTGAGTATCATGGGCATACCCTCGGCTCGCGAAGGCAGCGTCACCACTCGTGACCTGCGGATCAACGGCCTGATTGCTCTCGGGTCTACCGGCCGCTCGACCGACATCCGATCGAGGGTCGGAGGACGATAGTCATCGATTGGCCCCACGAGTCTGCAGTGAGCATCTATTCCCCGATCGAGCAGGAGTCGCCAAGCCTCGACGAGTACGTCAACGCCCTTGCGTAGGCCGATCGTGCCCGCGAAGAGGACAATCGGCTCGGTGGCGCTGGCGGGCAGGGAGTGCTCGTCGATCGTCACCGGGTTGGGGAGTGTCTGGACTGCGCCGCGGAAGTTGAGCCCGTGGACAGCCCTCTCCGCCTCTGCGGAGAGGCACAAGATCCCGTGCGCTCTCGATACGATCGCTCCGACCAGCTGCGGATGAGCCTCGGAGAAGCTGGGAAAGTCGAAGCCGTGGATGGATATGACGACCCGCAGGCCCCGCGCCCGCGCGAGTGCAGCTAGCGGCCCGTCGCGGACGTACGCGCCCCCGTTCGACAGGTGCAGATGGATGACGGTGTCGCAATCAGCGCGAAGGATCGAGCCTGCGGCCCGACGCACCAGCTGGCAGTTGAGAAGATGCCCTGGCCCGTTCCATGTCGGCCGGACGGTCATCTTGTCGGCGCCAATATTGAAGTCGGTGATGGTACGCATCACTGACTGTGTGCCGCCGACTGTCAGCGGATGAGGCCCAATATGAATGACCTTTATCGGTCGTGTTCCGCTCCAGCTTCGCACCCTAGCTCCTCCTTGAGGCCAGCATCCAGTGACCACGATCGCGGGATAGCGCAAGGCTGTCCATGCACTGACGCGGCACAAGTGCAGAAGCACGAGGGCCAGCGACCCTGGGATAGGTCGGTGACGCGAGCAGCCGAGGTGAACTGGCGGTCGTTGTCGGCAGCTCTAGCCGGCCCGCCACGTTGACATTCGCTTTGTCGAGACAGATCGTTGCCGATCTCGCCAGGCGCGAAGCAGGAACACCGGATTGCCAACGAGATAGCGGCGCCACAACCGCCCGGGCTCCTGCAGCAGGCGAAAGCACCACTCCACGCCCAACGCGTTCATCCAGCGCGGTGCCCGCCGGACGCGCCCCGCCGTGAAGTCGAGGAACGCTCCGACGCCGATACCCACGAGCGCGCTGGTGGCCTCGAGGTTGTGGTCGAGCCAGATCTCCTGGAGCGGGTTACCGAGCGCGACGACGAGCAATATCGCGCCGCTGTCTCGCACGCGCTGTGCGAGCAGCTCGTCGCTCTCCTCGGTGAAGCCGTGGCATACGTCGACGACGTGCAGGCCCTCGATGCGCTCTTCGAGTCGAGCCGCCGCGAGCTCGGCGACGCCCGGCTCTCCGCCGAGGAAGTAGACCCCCCAATCCCGGGCGGCCGCCAGCTGCAGCAGCCGAACCGTGAAGTCGCTGCCGTTGAGGTTCTCCGGAAAGCGCTCGCCGCGCATGCGCGCCGCCAGGCTGAGGCCGACGCCGTCGTTCAGCACCAGCCGGCTGCGCTTCAACGAGCTGTGCAGCGCATCCACGTGCACCGACAGGTTGAGCGTGTGGGCGTTGACGTACGCGAGGGTCTGGCACGTCCCGTGCTCCACCCACTCGTCGATCGCGTCGAGTGCCTGATCGCCCGTCAACCTGCTGATCGGCACGCCGAGGATCGGCAGGGTGGGAACCGCCGAGCACGAGGTCTCCCGTCGCGGCCGCGTGGGCGTGTACAGCTCGCCGTCAGCGAGCATCGACAACTGGCCTCGGCCGAGGCGGCCGTCGGCGCTCGAACCGTTCAGCTGATCGATCGCCGTCGCGCTTGCGACGCTGGGATTCGGACTCATCGGCCACCAACGTCCAGGGGGCGCTTGCGCTCGCGCTCCACGGCGCGTTGAGAGGACTAAAAAAGGCTAGTTCTCGCGACGAGCCGCGTAGCGGAGAGGCGTCCTTCGCAAGCGAGGCGTTGTGATTCGCTCGCGTCAGATGTCATCGTCGGAGACTCGTCCGCGGGTTCGAGGTAAGGGCTGGTCGTAACCTCGCGCGCGATCCGGCCGCTGTCGAGGTCGGCCAGGTAATAGAGAACCGAGAAGCCGACCACGTCCTCGACCCTCACGCCCAGCATGGCGGCCTGCTCCTCGACGGCGCTCGCCGCGAAGTCGTCGAGCTCCAGCTCGATTCTCACGCGGCTCGGCGTGTGTCGATCCTCTGACGCTGGCGCTTCGCGTTCAGCCGCCGGTGACGATCGATGCTGTGAGAGCGAGCCCACTGCACCCCAACGCACGGGTGACGGCATCGCTCACGCTCGATGACGCGTTTCAGGTACCGAAAAAGGCTGGCTCTCAACCGGCGCTAGACCTCGTGGGCCTGCGCGCCCTGCCCTCCGGCGTCACCGCCGGAGCTTCGTCTGCCAGTCGTTGCGGGCACGATGCCGTGCTCGACCAAGCCGGCCGCCAGGGTCCGCCGGCCACGGTGGTGCAGGCCGTGGACCGACCCCTCCGAGCGACCGATCAGCCTCGCTATCTCCGGCGGGGAGAACCCCGCGACGTGGCGCAGCAGTACCACTTCGCGCTGATCCCTGGGTAGCTTCGAAAGCTCCTCGCGGAGATCCTCGCTCAGGCGGCGGTCGTTCACCGGGTCTGAGCCGAGCTCGGTCGTCGTGCGCACCTCCTCGACCGGGATCATGCGCTGGTGGCGCATGTGGTCGACCGCGAGATTGCGGGCCACGCGCAGGACCCACGCGAAGAACGGCACGTCGCGCTCCTCGTATTTGCCGATCACGTGGAGCAGCTTCGCGAACACCTGCTGGGTCACGTCTTCGGCGTCGTGGGGGTCGTGCAGGATGCTGCGCACGTAGCCGAACACGTTGTCCGCGTAGCGCGCGTAGAGGAACCCAAGAGCCTCGCGATCGCCCTCCTTCGCGCGCCTGACTGCCTGCGACACCAGCTGTGTCATCTGCTCGTCCGCCGCCTCGGCGCGCCAGGCGATCGGCGGCAGGTGCATGTCCGTCTTCATACCGCCAACGGCAGGCGCCATCCAACACCCCCTCTAGAAGTCGAGTTCATCCTTGTACGAGGTCGTCGTCGGGATCAGTCGCCGCGGTGGCGAATGCGACCGCGCAGCCGTCCGTCACGCGATCGCGCCCGCGCGCCGTAGCCGTCGGCCAAGACGACGCGCGCCGCGCGTATCGCTAGCCGCGGACCGCCGCCGAGCAGCCCGACCATCGCCACGCCCATGATCGCGCTCGTCGCGCTCGATTCCGACGCTCGCCCAAATCGTGTCTCGCCCGAGCCGTCGTCGTCTCGATCCAGAAGGTCCTCGCTGCTCGAATATCGCTCACCAGTCATGCGTACTGCTCCCATCTGTGGGTTTATAGGCTGCCCCTCCTCTCGGCTATGTAACCCCGTTCCCGTTTCTCTCGCTAGTCAAGCTACTCCCTCCCCGCGCAGTCGCCATGAGAGGATGTGACAAATTCGTTGCGCGCTTCTCGACTGGTGTCCAAGGGGAGCTCGTGACCGTTGGATCAAGCTCGGCCTCACGACGCTCGTCCCGTACCCACGACGGTCGGCAGCTGGGCGCGGCGTCCAGCGAGCGCCAGAGGTGTGGTGACCGGCGCCACGACGGCTTATCGAAGCCGCACGCCATCGTGTCTCCCAAAGACACGCAGCAGTCGCCCGACAGAGATGTCCCAAACCACACGAAGCATGCGAGCGACATGCACGAAGAGCGCTCAGCACCAGAAGCGATCCGCGCGACGATCAAGCCTCAGCCTGGGAGCGTGCGAACCGCGCCCGGGCTGCGCGCGACCGTCAGAGGACCCCGGAGGAGCGTCTCGAGGAGACCGTGCGGGTGAGCCGGTTCATCAGCGAGCTCGCGCACGGTGCGCGCGGCGATGTTCGCGCCCGATGACCTGCTCCTCGCGCTGACGAGCGCACAGGTCCTTACGGAGTCGAGGAAGGCTGAGCGCCACGGCGCGCATCGACGCTCGCGCGGCGTCTAAGGAGTTCTCAAAAGAGTTTTAGACGGGCTGGTTGGGGGGTCCTATCGAAGCCGAGCGCCATCGCGTCTCCCAACAACACGCAGCTCTCGCCCGAGAGAAATGTCCCAAGCCACACGCAGCATGCGAGCGACATGCACGGAGCACGCTCAGAACCAGAAGTACACCGGCCAGAGATCGCGCGGATCGCGTTCAGCATCGCGCGTGCCGCGCTGAACGAACAGCATGCTGCGGTCCGTGATCTGCGCGCACGAACCGGAGCTCTGCTCACGGCGACATCCGTCGTTGTCTCGTTTCTTGGAGCTCGCGCGCTGACCACCAGCGATCTGCGAGGCCTGGCGTTTGTCGGACTCGGCGTGTTCGTGCTCTCGCTCTTGTTCAGTCTTTACGTGCTGCTGCCCACCAAGAGGATCAGGTCGCTGGCGGCGGGCGGCGTGCTCTTCGATCTCACGCTCGAGGAGGGTAACCGGGCGATAGATGCATACCGACGACTCGCCGAAACATGCGACGCAATCTCCGCAACCAACGAGACCCAAATCGAGTTGCTCGGGCGAGTGTTCACGCTCGCGTCGGCGGCGATAATCGCCGAGGTCCTTCTGTGGGGGCTGCAGCTCGCGCTAGCATGAGATCGATGTCCGCCAAGCCAGCCTCACCTGCCCCGAGCACTACGCCGGTCAAGCCCGAATCGGGCGTGATCACCGCGATGATCAAGCCTGAGCCAGGCGCGATTCTCGGCGGGCGCGGCAAGAGCCGTCCGTAGCAAGCCCGCGACGCGCGCCACGCCGGCGACAGCTCGAGCTCCGAAGCAGACGGGACGCGTCTAAGGAGTTCTCAAAAGAGTTTTAGACCGGCTGGTGGGGGTCTTTGTGGGGCTCGAGCATCGGGTCTAAAATTTGCTTGAGATCCTTTTAGAGGCTTTGAGGCCGGCCCCGCGTGAACCCGGAAACCAACCCCTACATACCCGCCGCCGGCTCGCGGCCGCCGGTGCTGGCGGGCCGTGAGGAGGAACTGGACACGTTCACCGTCGCCCTCGGCCGGCTGGGGAAAGGGGTCCACGCCCGCAGCATCATTCTCGACGGCGTTCGCGGCGTGGGGAAGACCGTGATGCTCCGCGAGTTCAACTACATCGCTCGCGAGCACCGCTGGATCACCTCGGGCGTGGTCGAGTGCGACGAGGGCGAGCAGCTGCCGCGGATCGTCGCCAAGCTCTGCCACCGCGCGCTGCGCGACCTCGACAAGCGCTGGAAGGCGGGGGAGGCGATGCGCCGCGCGTTCGGTGTGCTGAAGGCGTTCACGCTGACGCTCGGCGAGGACGGCCACTGGCGCTTCAACATCGACTTCGACGCCGTCAACGGCGTCGCCGACTCCGGCGACCCCGAGGTGGACATCGTCGAGCTCCTCGGCGAGGTCGGCCGCGCCGCCAGCGAGCACGGCGAAGGCGTGCTGCTGCTGCTCGACGAGATGCAGTTCCTCAGCCGCGCCGACCTCGGCCTGCTGTCCAAGGCCATCCACCAGATCAGCCAGGAGGTGCTGCCCGTGCTGATCGCCGGCGCCGGCCTGCCGCAGCTGCCGCTGATGCTCAAGGAGGACAAGCTCTACGCCGAGCGGCTGTTCACGTTCCGCACCATCGACAGCCTCGCGACACCGCAGGCCGCCAAGGCGCTCGCCGTGCCCGCGTCCCGCCAGAACGTCGCCTACGCGCCCGACGCGCTTGCCTACATCCTCGAGCAGTCCCACGGCTACCCCTACTTCCTGCAGCAGTGGGGAGAGGCCGTCTGGAACGAGGCCGACAGCAGCCCCATCGGCATGCAGGACGCGCTCGCCGCGCACGAGCTCGTCACCGACGAACTCGACCGGCGGTTCTTCAGAGACCGCTACGACACCGCCACCGAAGCCGAGCGCATCTACATGGCCGCCATGGCCGACCTCGGGCCCGCCAGCCACCGCTCCTCAGACATCGCCGCACGCATGGGGCTCACCGTCAAAACCGCCTCCGTCCGCCGCGACGGCCTGCTCAAGAAGGGACTCATCTACAGCCGCGTCGACACCGAGCTCGACTTCACCGTCCCGCAGTTCGCCGCCTTCATTCAGCGCATTCATCCATTCGACGCCGCGCAGCGGCCGCGGCGGGGGCGGCCGCCACAAGACACGTCTAAGAAGTTCTCAAAAGAGTTTTAGACGAGCTGGGTTGGGGCGCAGCGCTACCCTCGCCCTCGCCTGGGCCGACGGCTACGGGTATGCGCTCGTCCCCGAACACGGCGGCGATCTCCAGGTGACCGCCGAGCGCCTCGATGTAGGAGCAGGGGTCGATTGCTCGATCGAGAGAACCATCGCAAGGCGTGCGTAGCCTCCGAGGGCGATGAAGATCTCCCCCCTCGACCCCTGGGATTGGTGCGAGCTCGTACGCCGACGTTCGTCCGATCGACACTCCGCGCGAGCAGCGCGGGCATTCTCGGGAACTCATGCCGTCATCTCGCTCGTCCCGTCTGTGTTGACAACCTCCAACAAGTTGCTAGGCTGATGGCGAACAAAGACAGACACCCAGACAAGGACATTCGCAAGGCGATCAACGATGCTGAACGTGCCGGCTGGAAAGCACGCAGATCCGAAGGAGCGGGGCACCGTTGGGGAACCATGTCCTGCGGCTCCGGCTGCGAGATCGCGATCTGGAGCACACCACGACGGCCAGGCGACATAGCAAAGCGCGTTCGCGAGGCCGTCAAGAAATGCGACCACAACGCAGGTGCACCAAACATCGTAAAACAGCAGAAAAGCAAATGAGCGTGACCACCAAACCAACGATCCACAGCTTTACGCTCTTCTTCAGCGGCGCCAGTGCGCTGAACGACGAGCAGCTCGACTCGTTGTATGAGGCCGGCTGCGACGACGCCCTGTTCGGCGTGCGCGATGGTGCTCAGTACGGGGCGTTCGATCGCGAGGCCGATAGCTTTGGCGGGGCGCTGGCAAGCGCGATCGCAGACGTCACCTCCGCAGTGCCAGGTCTGCAGATCGTGCGCATCGAGCCCGACGAGCTCGTCACAATGGCTGCCATCGCCAAGCGCAGCGGACTCTCACGCGAGTACATCAGGCTGCTTTTCACCAACGAGCGCGGGCCTGGAGGCTTCCCGCCACCAGTCACATACGCAGACCACAAGACCCGCCTATGGCACTGGCCGGACGTCGCGCACTGGCTCACAGAGCACGAAAGGGGCAAGGTCGAGGTTGACGCCCACGCCGCGGACCTCGTCGCCGCCATGAACGCGGCCTTCGACCTACGCGAGCACGCCCGCCACCTCCACAACGGGCACGACCTCGCGCTCATAGCTCAAGCTCTCGGGAGAGACACCCTCACCCACCACTGAAACTCCCCTCCGCACGACCTCGCGCGAGGGACCCTCGCTCAGCTGTGCTTGCTGACGAGCTTGAGCTGGTCCTCGGGCTGAGAGATGAAGTCCAGCGCGACGCCGTGGTCGTCCGAGATCTCGATCATCTTGTGCTGGTCGTGCTCGGCGACGACGGTGCCCCTGGTCCCGGCTGGCCACTGCCCCGTTCCCTCGACCTTGTCGACGGGTTGGGTGAGCTCGACGTAGTCGTTCTCGTGGATCGCTTGCTCGACTAGCGGCATCATCCCTCCAGTTTAGGGGTTGGAGGTAGGCGCGCTAAAGCAGGAGTGTGGTGACCGGCGCCACGAGGGTCTATCGAAGATGAACGCCATCGCGTCTCCCAAAAACACGAAGCTGTCGCCCGAGAGGATCGAGCCAGAGCCAGGCGCGATTCTCGGCGGGCGCGGCAAGAGCCGTCGGTAGCAAGCCCGGGCGTCGCCGCTCACAGCCCGCGGCGGCCCACCACACACGGAATCGTGCGCAGCAGGATCTTCATGTCCGTCCACAGCGACCAGTTGGCCACGTACAGGTAGTCGATCGCGACCATCTCGCGCAGCGGCACGCGCGTGGGGCCGAGGATCTGCCAGGGGCCGGTCATGCCCGGCGTCAGCTCAAGGCGCCGGCGGTGCCAACCCTGGACGCGGACGTCCTCGTCGACCACCAGCGGCCGCGGGCCGACGAGGCTCATCTCGCCGCGCAGCACGTTCAGCAGCTGCGGCAGCTCATCCAGCGCGCTCTTGCGCAGCAGGCGGCCGACGCGCGTCACGCGCGGGTCATCGACGAGCTTGAACAACCCCTCCTGCGCTTCGTTGCGGTGACGCAGGGCGTCCTTCTGCGCCTCCGCGTCGTCGACCATCGTGCGGAACTTGAAGATGTGAAACTGCTTGCCGTAACGGCCGACGCGCAGCTGGCGGAAGAACACCGGCCCGCGACTGTCGAGCTTGATCGCCACCGCCGTGAGGATCATCAGCGGCGAGATCGCCAGCAGCCCCAGCGACGCCCACATGAGGTCGAACGCGCGCTTGACCGCCGCCGAGGAGCGGGTCAGTTCGAAACGCCTGACGCCCATCACCGTCACCCCGTGCAGATCGTCGAACTCGACCGAGGAGCCCACCACCTCGAGCAGCCGCGGCAGCACGCTCACGCGCACCCCCACCGCCTTCAGCGTGCGCACCAGGTTCAGCATCTCGCCGCCTTCGACGCTGTGCGGCGCGATGATCGCGCGGTGCACGTCGAGCGTCTGCGCGAGGTCGCGGATCTCCGCCAGGCGCGTCAGCGAGAAGCTGTCCGTCGACCACGAGGAAACCTTGTCCAGGTCCAGGTGCGCCACCACCTCCGCCTTGATGCCGCGGTGGCCGCTCAGCCGCGAGCGGATCGTCGCGGCCGAGGTCTCATCGCCGATCAGCAGGCAGCGCTCGGCCGGCGCGATCCGCAGCGAGATCCAGCGCGAGCTCGCGCGCGCGAGGATCAACAGCGCGGCCAGCGCCAGCCACAGGAACAGCGCCTCGTGGCGGTCGAGCTGACCTTCCACGAGCAGGCCGCCGGCGAGCCACGCCACCAGCGCGCACAGCGTCGCCAGCTGGATCAGCTTCGGCGCCTCATCCAGCGTCGTCTTTCGCAGCAGCGTCTCGTCGCGGTCATACAGGCCTTTCAGCTTCGCGCACAGCACCAGGATCGGCACCGCCGCGATCGCGGCCCACGTCAGCTGCAGCGAGCGTCGCGACAGCGCCACCGTCAGCAGGAACGCTCCCACCAGCGCCAGCACATCCGCCGCCAGCAGCATCCGCCGGAACAACGTGTCCCGCCGCATGCACGCGGCCGGCCCGCGCGCCTCCGGCAACCCCGACGCAACGGCGCCGCGGCGAGCGGTCAGCGCCAGGAACGAGCGCGAAGGTGCAAGCGGCTGAAGGCGCTGCTCCGCCCCGCTCTTCGTCTCCACGCTCACGACGCCTCAGCCTCCCTGCTGGCTACCTCGATAGGATGACACCACACCAACACGCTCCTTCAACGGCCCGAGACCGCCCTAGCTCGCACCGAGACGGACCAAAAAAGGCTGGTCTTCAGGCGCAGGAGCGCTTCCCCAACCCTTTACAACTGTGCGGCCACGGAGGGATAGCCTGCCGCACGTTCAGCCTGTAGCTGGACATCTGGAGCCTGCGATGGATCGCCTTTCCACCCTTCTTCCACAACCGGCCATGCCGACGAGCACGAGCCTCGTGCGCGACCGCGGGGGCGCCGTCGCGACAGCCGAGCGCGCCCCCAGCCAGCCGCCAGCGCCCACCGCGCCACTGGGCGAGCGCATCAGCCTGGTCCACGACTACCTGCTCGTCATGCGCGGCGCCGAGCGCACGTTCGCCGCGATCGCCGAGCTCTACGCCGCGGCGCCGATCTTCACGTTGCTGCACGACGCGCACGGCACCAACGGGCGCTTCGCCGGGCGCTCGATCACGACCTCGCCACTGCAGCGCCTCGGCGTCGACCAGTCCACGTTCAGGCGCCTGCTCGCGCTCTACCCGTTCGCCGTCGAGCGACTCAAGCTCGCGCAGTCGGACGTCGTGCTCAGCAGCAGCAGCGCCTTCGCCCACGGCGTGCGCATCCCCGACGGCGCGATCCACGTGTGCTACTGCTACACGCCGTTTCGCTACGCGTGGGACGAGGAAGCTTATGCGCTCGGCGAGATCTCGCCGCTGCTGCGCCCGCTGCTGCGCCGCCAGCTGCGCCGGATCCGCGCGTGGGACCTCGCCGCCAGCCGCCGCGTCGACTCCTACGTCGCGATCTCCCAGCTCAGCCGCGAGCGGATCAAGCGCCACTACGGGCGCGACTCCGTCGTCATCTACCCGCCCGTCGAGACCCACCGCTTCGCCCCCGGCACTCCCGGCGATGCGCTGCTGGTCGTATCGGAGATCCTCGGCCACAAGCGCCTGCGCCTCGCGCTCGAGGCCGCCCGCCGTGCGCGCGCGCCGATCCAGATCGTCGGCGCGGGCCCCCACGATGGCGCCCTCGCGGCCGACTACCCCGAGGCGCAGTTCCTCGGACGCGTCTCCGACGAGGAGCTCGTCGAGCTCTACGCCAGCGCCCGCGCGGTGCTGATGCCCGGCATGGAGGAGTTCGGCATCACCGCCGTCGAGGCCCAGGCCGCCGGGCGGCCCGTGATCGCCGCCGCCGCCGGCGGCGCGCTCGAGACCGTCATCGACGGCGTCACCGGTCGCCTCGCCAGGCTCGACGACGTCGACTCCTTCGCGTGCGCGATCGAAGACATCGACGCGCTCGACTTCGACCCCGCACGCGCCGTCGCCAACGCCGAGCGCTTCTCCGTCGCCGCCTTCGAGCGGCGCCTGTCGGCACACGTCGCCGGGGTGCTCGAGGGGGCGGGGCGGGGCTAGGCTCAGCGCACTGGTTACGGCCGGACGCTGATGTGAAGGGCGGCGACGCTGTCGTCGGGGCTCAGGCCGGCTCGATCGCCGGCCAGTCCAGCTGCTCAGCCAGTCCCTGTGCCCCTAGATCGAGGAGCCGACTGTGCTCGACCGGACGATACTCGCCGTCCTCGAGCGCCAGCCAGTCGACCGAGCGTTCCTGCGGGTCGACGATCAGCACCTCGTCGACATCGTGGGCGGTGTAGAAGGGAAGCTTCTCCCAGCTCTCATCACCCGGGGAGACGATCTCGATCACAAGCGCAGCGGTCGGATTCCACACCCCCCCTGGAGGGCTGCGGTGCAGAGCTCCGTCCGGTACCCGGAAGTCGTGTTCTGACTCGCCGAGGTTGCTCTGGCCGACCATCTTCAGGCCCGCCTGCTGAGCAAGCGGCCTGAGAATCGCGTGGAGCTGGCTTTCGAGATCGCCATGCGGTCCGGAGGGCGCGGGAACCATGTGGTAGACACCGTCCCACACCTCGTCGAGGCGATCAAGACCCGATCGGCGCCGACCCTCGAGCACCTGGCCGAGCCCAGCTGTCGGAGGGTCCAAGACGAGCGTCCGCATACGCCCAAGCGTAACAGCGCTCATGGAACGGCGATCGTGAAGGCGTAGCCGGTCGCGGTCGCGGTATCCGTGGTTGTGCCGGGGGCGTAGGTGTCCACCTCGTAGGGGGTGGAGGGGCAGTGGGTGTGCTGGGCGTTGACCGCGATCACGCCCGGCCCGGTGCCCGGGGCGCTGTAGCTGACCTCGGGCGAGACGGCTGCGATGCTGGAGGAAGCGATACCGGGTGCGGGGGTGATGCAGTAGACGCCGGCGCTCGGCTCGCTGACGGCGATGATGTTGGAAGCGCCGATCAGAGAGGCCGCGCTCGGCGAGGTGGGCTCGACGATGGCGTACGCGTCGATGCCGTTTGCACCGTTTGCACCGTTAGCGCCGTTTTTGCCGGCCGGCCCCGTTTTGCCGGTGGCTCCGGTTTTGCCCGTCGCTCCTTTCGGGCCGGCGGGGCCCGTGAAGCCGCGCGGTCCAGGGATCAGGCACGCGCGTACGTGCCGGCCGTGACTGATGACGATCACCGCGGTGCAGCGGCGCGTGCGGGCCTGATGGGCCGTGGGGCTCGTGCCCGTTCCCGCGAGCGCCGGGACAGCGATCGTCAGCGCGCCGACGACGGCGGGAGTCACAAGCAGCGAAAGCGTTCGGCGGTGCATGTTCATCGTCTCCTTGGTGGGGAACCCTGCCCCGAGAACACCTCGCCGTCGCAGTCGGAGCGGCGCTACGGCCGAGCGTTGAAGGCGTCGACGATGTCCTCAGGGCTCAGACGAACGTCGAGCCCATCCACGCCGAAGTCGCTGCGGGAGACGCCGACCAGGAGCGTCTCGTCGGTCGCGCCCGGTATCAGCGCGCGGTGTTGGATCAGCCTGCTCAGATCGCCTCGGTCGAGCTCGCCTCGGTCGCGCCACTTGATCGAACCGACGAAGTCGATCTGCTCGCTCGTGGCCTGATCGCGACCGCCGACGAGATCGACCTCCACGCTGCCGTCTCGGTTCCAGAACGAGCCCACGAACTGAGCGCCACCGAAGCGCTCGTCGGGAAGCAGGGCCTGGATTGCGCTGCGCACGAGCGGCTCGATCGCGTGGCCGGCGAACGATGTCCAGGACTCGCGGATCTGCCGATAGACGATGTCGCCGCGGCCACGCTCGAGCGCCGGGATGCTCGCGCGGATGAAGCGAAGCCAGAAGCGCAGGTAAGGATCGTCGACGTAGTAGCGCGAGAGCTTGGGGCGCGGCTGGGCCGAATAGGGCAGCGCCTTGTCGATCACGCGCTTTGCGATCAACGTCGCGAGCGTCGTCTCCAGCGTCTTGTTCGACATCTTCGCGCGCTGCAGGATCGACGTGAACACGCGCTCGCCGGCGCCGATGGCCTCGAGCGCGCCGCGCGCCTTCAGCTCCGTCGGGAACTCGGCCCCGAGCGAGCGTTCGCCGAGCACGATCAGGGGCGACTCGGGGTTCTGAAGCTCGCGGCGCAGGAACTTCCAAAGGTCGTCTCCGCGGGGCCAGATCTGCGCCAGTCGCGGGAAGCCGCCGATCGCCAGATAGGCGTCGAGCGTTGCCGCGGGAGGCAGGTCCAGCATGTTGCCGATCGCCGCCGGCGAGAGCGGCCCGATCGTCATCTCCGTCAGGCGTCCGTACAGCGGCCGGCCGTAGTCGTTCAGGGCAGCCATCATCGACAGGTCCGAGCCGATCAGCAGCAGCAGCACAGGCTGCGCCTCCATCCTGCGGTCCCACTGCTTCTGGATGATCGCCTCGATCGCGGGCTCGCTTTCGATCAGGAACGGCAACTCGTCGATCACGAGCACGACCGGCCGCCGAGCCGAGGCGTCGCTCGTCGCGATCGCCAGCGCGGCCTCCCAAGAGCCGATCGGTCCCGCTGCCGCGATCGCTGCCGCATCGGTCGCCGACGCGGCGATCTGTTCGCTGAAGCTGCGCAGCTCCCCGGCCGCGCTCTGGCGCGACGCGGTGTAGAACACGGCTTTGGCCTCGCTGCGCCCGATGAATTCCTCAACCAGGCGCGACTTACCGATCTGCCGCCTTCCGCGCAGGGCCAGCATGCGCCCCGATCCACTCTCGCGCACCCAATCGAGGTGGTCGTGAAGCTTCGCCAACTCGGCCTCTCGCCCGACGAACCGTCTCGTCGCCATTGCAAAAGTGTAGCACGGTAAACACTAGTCGATTACACTTCGCGCTACTACACCGCCATCTCGGTCGCCAGGCTCGCCGCCAGCGCGCTGTCTCAGGGCGCTAGCGTCTGGCCAGCCGCGACGAGGAAGGCGCGCCCGCGGGGCCGTGCCTGGAGACCCAGCGGCGATTGCCGCTCGCCGCGCCCGGGGCCTCGTCGCTCTCGAGCTGGCGCGGTTGCTCGCCGGGCTCGGGTCCGAGCGGGTCGCCCGGCAGGGGTCCGCCGTCGTCGCAGCGCAGCCACGCGCGTTCGAGCTCGATCCCCCACTGCCACGCCGCCACGCCCCCCAGAACCGCGATACCCGCCGCGACCGCCGGCGTGTGCCGGTCTCGTATCTGTGCCTGCATCGGTTGCCGCCCTTCTCTCGCCTTGGCTGTGGGCTTCGAGGGAGATGTCCGCCGATGACGCGCACGTCGACATCCGGCTCGAGAGGCCTCAATGGAAGCTAGCGCACCGCGCGCACATCCGGATTGTTCGCAGAATCGGAGAGTGTGCACTGATCTCACTGGTCTCCACTCAGACGAACGGTCCAGAAAAACGTCCACAGACGGTCATCGTGTAGTACAGTTGTCACGTTCCACGTACTCACTTCGATCGCATATTGAGAAAAGGTGAGACGTGAGTTTACTTTTGCCACACTCCATCGATCCCGACGCTGACGCGTGGGGATATTCAGCGTAAGAACGGCTCATGGCAACAGCGACACGGGCGGGGACACATCGCTACGGCGGCGCGAAGGCGCGGGTGCGCCCATCGCTCGAGCTCGAGGCGTTCAGCGCGTTCCCGTACGGGCTGCTCGTGCTCGAGCGCGACGGGCGCGTCGTCTGCCGCAACGCGCAGGCCACGCGGCTGATCGAGGCGATGGGCCTGCCCGAGGCGGGCCTCAGCTGCTGCACGCTGCTCGGATGCCGCGCGCCCGACACCGTGCTCGCGGACGCGTGCCTGACCGAGCTCGCGATCGCCCGCGAGGCAGCGCTGCCCGAGATTCGCGTCGACATCGAGCTGCCCACCGGCCCGAGCGCCATGTGGGTGACCGCGGCGCGCACCGGCGGCGCCGGCTCGCGCGTGGTGATGCAACTGCGACCGGGCCTCGCCGGCGACCGGCGCCGGCGCACCAGCCCGCACTGGATGAGCGGTCCGCGGTTGCGCATACGCACGCTCGGGCGCACCGTCGTCGAGTCGGCCGAGGGGCCGATCGGCGGCGCGTGGCTGGACCAGCGCACCGGACAGCTGCTCAAGTACCTCGTCGCCGAACGCCAGCGCGCCGTCGCCATCGATCAGATCGGCGAGAGCATCTGGCCGGGGGCCGACTACCAGGTCGGGGCGAGCGTGCGCTACTACATCCACGCGCTGCGCCGCAAGCTCGAGCCCCAGCGCGGCGCTCGCGAGCCCTCCGCGTTCATCGCCGCCCGCGCCGGCACCTACCGGCTGGACCTCGACCACGTGGACGTCGACGCCGACGAGTTCGAAGCACACGTCAACGCCGGCCTCGCGATCGCCCAAAGCGACCCGCAGACCGCGGCCGAGGAGATCGAGCGCGGCCTCGCGCTCTACCGCGGCGACTTCCTCGCCGACCTGCCCTACGCCGAGTGGGCGATGCCCGAGCGCCACCGCCTGCACGACCTCGCGTGCATCGGGCTGCGCCACCTCGCCGACATCCGCGAGGAGCGGCGCGTACTCGACGGCGCCGCCCGCGCGCTCGAGCGCCTCGCGACGCTGCAGCCATTCGACGAAGACATCCACCGGCGGCTGATGGAACTCGACATCATGCAGGGGCGCCGCAGCGACGCCGTGCGCCGCTACGCCGCGCTGCGCAGGCGGATCCGCCAGACCTTCGGCCACGAGCCCGACTTCACGCCCGCGGATCTCGCGCGGGGGCGGGTGTAGCGCGCCGGTCCACGAGCTGCTCATTTGACAAAGGCCTATGAAGGCCGAGAAGAGCTGACCGCTGGAATTGTCTCGCCGTCCGCCGATAGCCTGCTCGGCCGATGTCTGCCGCCAGCTCCGCCCCTACCGTCGGGCAACCGCTCCCGCGGGCCCATGATGCTCACGCCGATTCCGAGAAGCTCGAGTGGATCCTTGCCGAGCACGGACATGGGCCGGAATGGGCGCGCGTCCTCTCCGTCGCGAGCGATAGCTCGGAGCTAGTTTGGAGTGCGATTGCCGAGTCCGTGCTCGACGCGCCTGTATCTTCGATACGAGACCTGAGCCCTTTTGGTTTGGGCTGTGAGGTACGTGTTGTCCTCACGCTCAACGAGCGCACCTCGCCCATCCTGACGGCGTGGCACTATCGGCAGGCAGGGGATGCACCGCGACTGATAACCGCCTATCCGACTTCCTACACTGGATCCCATGCCAGCCGTCCGTGACATAACTGCCCTGGATCTGGTCGAACTCACGGAGCCGATCGGTGAGATTCCCGCAGGAGCTCGTGGCGGGGTCCTGGAGCTGCGCGACAGCGGCATGGCGATGCTCGAGATCACCAGCATGCCGCTGGAGCCAATTCTCGATCGGATCGTCTTCGCTCCGGTCGCGCAGCTGCGCCGCATCGGCTGACGCGGCCGCACGCCCGATATCCGCGCCGGCGCCTGGTGGAAGTTGGCATCATGCGGGTACGCCGAAGCGACGGCGCGGCGCGGCCGTGCGGCGCCGGGCTCGGCGGAGCGCCCGCCATGACCCGCAAGGCTCGCCACAACCAGCCTTTTTTGGTCCCCTCGAGGGCACCTCGCGGCGTGAGCGCGTGCGGGTCCGGTCCGTTGAACCCAAGTGTCCCGTTATTAGGTCGAGGCCCAACGTGACCGGGCTGCCCGCCGGGGATCCGCACGCCGAGCAGGGCGCCCGCAGCGTCTCGGTGCCGCTGACCGGCTTTGCCTGGGAGGCGATCGAGCAGGAGAGCGCGCGCCTGGGCGTGCCGATCCAGGAGCTGGTGTCCTTCGCCGTCCTGTACTACCTCGCCGACGTCGACAGCGGTCGCATCGCCCGGCGAATCTCGCGCAGCCCCTACCCCGACGCCGCGCCCGCCGAGGACCCGCCCAGCGAGGACCCGCCGGCCGGCGCCTCGTCCTGACGCGCGCGCACACGCCCCGTCGACGGCACGACCCCGCGACTCGTCAGCTCCGCCGTCAACGTGCGGCGCCCGCGGTGGTGCAAACCGTGCACAGAGCCTTCCGAGCGGCCCGTGCGCTGCGCGATCTCGCTCGGCGACAGGTCCGCGAAGTGGCGCAGCACCAGCACCTCGCGCTGGTCGGGCGGCAGCATCGCCAGCGCCTCCCTGAGGTCGTTCATGCGCTCGCCCTCACCCGGTCCGCCGCCGCCTTCGTCGGTCACCCGCACCTCCTCGACCGGGATCGCGCGCAGGTGGCGGATGTGGTCGACCGCCACGTTGCGCGAGACGCGCAGGATCCACGCGAAGAACGGCACGTCGCGCTCCTCGTACTTGCCGATCACGTGGATCAGCTTCGCGAACACGTGCTGGGTGATGTCTTCCGCCTCGTGCTGGTCGTGGACGATGCTGCGCACGTAGCCGCACACGTTGTCCGCGTAGCGCGCGTACAGAAAGCCGAGCGCATCGCGGTCGCCTTCCTGCGCCCGCCTGACCGCCTGCGACACCAGCCCCGGCGTCTCCAGGCTCTCGCGGCCGTCGCGACCGTGCGGCGCCGGCGCTCGATCCATACCCATGTTCATCCCCATGCACCCTCCTTGGTCCGCGGACGGAAACGTCCTCGGCGAAGCTAAGCGAAGGGTTGTTGCGCCGCTGTTTGCAGTCGAGTTAGAACAGCGTTAGAAATCCGCAATCAGCGGATCTCCTGGCAGCATCCGAGATCATTTCTGCCCCCGAAATTTAGTGGCTGTGGTGACCGGCGCCACAAGCGTTTATCGAAGGGGTGCGCCAGCGCGTCTCCCACAAAACGGATACGCCACGCGCGGACGTCGAGCCAGTAGCCTTGGCCTCAGTGAGCGGAGGAGGATCAGGGGTCAGGCTGCGCCAGGCGGTGCTCGTCGCCGGCGAGCTCGAGGTCGTAGCCTCGCAGCTGCGCAGCGCGCTCGAGCTCGACGAGCCCTTCCGCGACCCCGGCGTCGGCGAGTTCGGCCTCGCCAACACCGTCTTCGCCATCGGCGACTGCTTCCTCGAGGTGATCTCGCCGACGCGCGCCGACACCGCCGCCGGGCGCCACCTCGCCCGCCATCGCGGCGACGGCGGCTACATGGTGATCTTCGACCTGCAGGATCTCGAGGGGGCGCGCTCGCGCGCGCTCGCCGCCGGCGTGCGCGTCGTCTGGCAGATCGACCTGCCCGACATCTCCGGCACGCATCTGCATCCCGCCGACATGCGCGGCGCGATCGTCTCGCTCGACCGCTCCAAGCCCTACGGCAGCTGGCGCTGGGGCGGGCCGCAGTGGACCGCGCGCATCGACGCCGGCGCACCCGGGCGCCTCGCCGGGATCACCATCGCCGTTGCCGATCCCCTCGCCGTCGCCACGCGCTGGGGCGAGGTGCTCGGGCTCGACGTCAGTCACGGCGGTCGGGGCCCCGGTGGCGGTGAAGGCGGAGGAGGTGAAGGCGGTGGAGAACCGCTGCTGGCGCTGGATGGTGGGGAGGTCCGTTTCCAGGTCGCCGCCGACGAGCGCGACGAAGGCCTCGTCGAGGTCGCGCTCGAGCTCCCACACGAGCTGCCCGGTGGGGAAGACGTCGTCGAGCTCGGCGGCGTGCGCTGGCGGCGGGTGTAGGATCGGTTTGGTGAGCCCCGACAGCCAGATCGTCACCGGCGTCGACTTCGTCGCCGTGCCCACCAACGACCTCGACGCCGCCGTCGAGTTCTACGGCACCACGCTCGGCCTCGAGCGCTCCGTCTACCACCCCGAGCGCCACTTCGCCGAGTTCGAGACCGGCACCGTCACGCTCAGCGTCATCGTCGCCGAGAAGTTCGGGCTCGACTACCAGCCCAACCACAACGCCCTTGCGCTGCACGTCGAGGACGTCGCCGCCGCGCGCGCCACGCTCGCCGAGCGCGGCGTCCAGTTCGCCGGCGACACGCTCGACACCGGCGTCTGCCACATGGCGTTCTTCGCCGACCCCGACGGCAACGCGCTGATGCTGCATCACCGCTACGCGCCGCGGGTCACGCAGTCCTGAGCAACAGCGAGCGCGCCGGCGTGCAGCTCACGCTCGAGCTGGTCGTTTAGTCGGGGTCGTCCAAGTGCGATACGCTGGTGGTGAGCACGCCCGAAACAGGTTGTAAGACCGGTTGCGCGTGCTTTCGCCCCATCAGATTGGGAATGCTCCGTCGGCGCACGCTCGCCTTCGCGAATAGGTCCTCTGCACCGTTGCCAGACCCACCGGGCTTTGCCCGGGAGGGATTTGAGACCTATCGGAGGTTCCCCATGTCCACAACAAGCCGCGCAGGGCCTGCCTCGGAAGTCGACCCGGATGGCCGACCGGTCGAAGTGTCGCGCCCGCGGGATCGGCGTGACGGGACCGTCGTGCGAGTGTTCGGGCAAGGCGCCGACCTGCTCGTACGCGCAATTCAGCTCGTCGTAAGCGTCGTCGTGCTGATCATCGTCGCCGGAATTCTGCTGGTGGTGCTCAAGGCCAATCCGGCCAACAGCATCGTCTCCGAAGTCCACAGCTGGGCGCACGCGCTCGCCGGTCCGTTCGACGGCATGTTCAGCTTCCGCAGCGCCAACACCGCCGTCGCCGTCAACTGGGGCATCGCAGCCGCCGTCTACCTGCTGGCCGGCGGACTGATCGCGCGGCTCGCCGGCGGCGGCACGAGAATTGGGAGGTGATCATGCTCACAATCCTTCTGATTGTCATCGTAGTTCTGCTGCTGACCGGCGGCTTCGGCTATAGGCGCCGCGGCCGCCGCATGTAGAAGCAGGTTGTCCGACGTGCGCTCCGGTATCGCCGCGGTCGCCGTTGTCGCGATCGCGGCGTCCGGGTGTGGCCAGACGACGGCGCCGACGACAGCGCCGGCGAAGACGCCGCTCGCCGTCTCGGCCCCGAGCCGACTGTGTCCTCCGAGCGACGCCAAGCCGCGTCTCGTCCTCAGCCGCTCAGCGGGCGACGTGCTCGTGCCCGGACACCCCACGAGCGCGCTCATCTGCCGCTACTGGGGGAGGTCAGGCGAGCTCCCCGAACCCGAAGACCTGCACGCCGGAGTCATATACGGCGAACACGGGCACGCCGAACGCAGCCTCGCGCAAGCGCGCCAGGTCGCGCGCCAGGACATCACCCGCGAGCTTGCCCGACAGCTCGACGTCCTGCAGCCGATCAGCCCGCACGCAAACTGCGACGAGGTGCTCGGTGGCCGCTCCGAGCTGTTCGTCTTTCACTATGGCGGGGTGCGCGAAGCGCGAGTCCTGATCGTCCTCGAGAACTGCGTCCCCGTAGGCAACGGCCGGATCGTCCGAGCCGGGCTCGGGCTCGGGCGCGGTGACGGCTGGGCGCATTGGATTGATGAAGCGATGCTCTGACAGCTCGGTCCAGACGGAGGACGGTGGACTGCTGATTCCCTGCCTTCCGCAGTCCCGGTAAAGCGGCGCCTCAGAGGACGCTCGACTGTGGTGTGCGTGTCATCAGTCGAAATCTTCAAGGCGCCTCTCGATCGCGGTGTAAGAAGCCGCTACACGTCGCAGCTCAACGAATGCCCGGACGATCGCGATGTTGACGGCGATCGCCGTCTTGCTCCGGAGAACGCCGGACAGCATCGCCACGCCTTGCTCTGTGAAGACGTAGGGCGCGTAGCGACGTCCGCCGCGCCCCTCCTTTGAGGTCGCAGAATGCGATCTCAAAGCGCTCGCCTCGTCCTTCGTCAACTGGAACATGAAGTCGGACGGGAACCGGTCGATGTTCCGCTTGGCCTGCTCGATCAGGCGGCGTGTCTGCCAACGCTCGGTCGTGGCGTTGAGCTATCGGAAGCTATACCCCCGTATCCAGAAAACGAGATATTGACGTATAGATCGTGATAGCTCTGCGGTGGGCGGCGCGAGGGCTGCCAGGTCTTATGCTCAGCGGTCGAACAGGCCTGCGCCTCACCCGCCGCCCCTGCAGTACGGCGGATCGGGGGTTCCCGGCCCGGCCAACCCCTTGACCGTGCTGCCGTCGCCGCAGGTCACGGTCGCCTGGAACTTGCTCCCGTAGTTCCAGCGCTGGGAAAGGACGAACAGGTAGAAGCCGTCATCGTCGGAGCTCAGCGACTCGGTCTCGTGGACCCCGAAGCCGCTGATCGCGATCGAGGTAGCGCTCGGGCTGGCGAAGCCGAACACGATCGTTCGCAGATCGGCGCTCGGGCACGTGGCGAAGGTGCGTTCGCTGAAGAACCCGTGCGCCTGTTCGCGCGTCCTCTGCAGCTGCGTGGCGAACAGCAGGCGCAGGGCCGCGACGCCGCCAGGGAGCCGTCGTGTGAGGCGTCGTGCGGCGCGGCCGCCCGCGCGCAGGGTCGCCAGCGACTGCTCGAGCAGCCGCTCTTCGCGCTCGAACGCGCCCTTCGGGCGATGCTGCGCCAGCGGCACCCTGATCGTGCTGCATCCCTCGTACGCGCTCGCTACACCGGGGAGGGTCAACGCGAAGTGGTAGATCGACTGCAGGTCGGGCTTCTGGGGGGTGCCCGAGATCGGGTAGTCCGCGGGGGTGATCAGGGCGCTGTTCGGGCCGGCCGCGTGGAACAGGTGGTCGTCGTGGAACACGTTGTCCTCGCCGATGAAGCCCATCTGAGCCCCGCGGATGCGCCCAAGCTGGATCCCGACGCCTGGTCTCGAGCCTCCTCCGCTGGCCGGCGACAGGGCTAGGCGGATCCCCCACGGCGGTCCGCCGGCGGGATCGGCCACGCGCAGGCCGAGCAGCTCGATGTTCGACGGCGTGAACGGCGCCGGGGGGTTTGGCGCGGGCGAGCCGACGCCGATCAGCGTCGTCGCGCCGTACGCGACCGCGCCGGTCAGAGCGAGGGCGGCCAGGCCGACCGCCAGCAGCCGCGGGCTGCGCCACCGGCGCCTCCTTGCCTTGTCACGGGGACGCTCGAGCTCCGCCGCGATCTCGCGTGCCACCGTCTCGCGGACCGCAGCCCATGCCGCCTCGTCGGGTGGCGGCACCTCGGAGCGAAAGCCGCGGACCAGCTCGTCGTTGTCTGTCATGCCTGCATCTCCTTCGCCTAGCTCTGCTCAGTGTTCGAAAGGTCACTCGACGCGCGCTGCAGGCTCGCCCGCGCGCGCGACAGGCGCGAGTACACGGTCCCCACCGGGATCCCCAGCGCCGCCGCGATCTCGCCGTCGGACAGCTCGCCCCACGCGTGCAGCAGCAGCACATCGCGCTGGTCGGGATCGAGCGCCGCGATCGCGCCCGCGATCCGCGCGAGCTCGCTCGCCGCATCCGCGCGCGCCAGCGAGCGCTCCACCTCGTCCGCCAGGTCCTCCGCGCCCGTCCTGTCCATGCGCGCGATCGCCGCAAGCATCCTTCGCTCCGAGCGCACGTCGTTGCGCAGCACGTTCGTCGCGATCCCGTACAGCCACGGACGCGCGCTGTCGGCGCTCGCGTCGAAGTCGCCCCGGCGCCTGAACGCGACCGCGAACGCCTGCGCCGCCACGTCGTCCGCGCGATCGCCGCCGATGCGCCGCGCCAGATAGCGATGGATCGCCGCGAAATGGCGATCCACGATCGCCGAGAACGCCTGCGGGTCGGTGCGCGAGCGCGCCATCACCGCCGCGTCGCGCGGTGCCGTCGGTGTGGTCGAGGGGGTTCCCACTACAAGGTCATTGTCCGCGGCCCCGTCGCGCCTTCCCCGGGAGGTGCAAACGGGCGTGCAAGGCATCCGGGCGGTGACCTAGCGTGGCGAACAGATGTTCGTGAGCTCCGACACGCCCTCGTTCCTCGACGACCTCAACGACGAGCAGCGCGCCGCCGCCACGCACCCCGGCGACACGCTGCTGATCCTCGCCGGCGCCGGCACCGGCAAGACCACCACGCTGTGCGCCCGCGTCGGCTGGCTGCTGGCCGAGGGGACGCCAGCCGAACGCATCCTGCTGCTGACGTTCACGCGCCGCGCGGCCGGCGAGATGGTCGAGCGGGTGCGCACGCTCACCGAGCGCGTCGCGCCCGACGCCGGCAGGATCCTCGGCGGCACCTTCCACGCCGTCGCGCACCGGCTGATCCGCGTGCACGCCACCGCGCTCGGGCTCGACGCGGGCTTCGGCGTGCTCGACGCCGGCGACGCGGGCGAGCTGCTGGACCTGCTGCGCCAGGAGGACGGCCACGTCGAGAGCCACCGGCGCTTCCCGCGCGCGGGGACGATGCTCGACATCTACTCGCGCACGGTCAACGCGCAGCGGCCGCTCGGCGAGATCCTCGCCGAGTTCTTCCCCTGGTGCGAAGAGCACCGCGAGGCGCTCGCGCGGATCTTCCGCTCCTACACCGCCCGCAAGCGTGCCCTCGGCGTGCTCGACCTCGACGACCTGCTGCTCTACTGGCAGGCGCTCACCGCCGACGAGGCGATCGGCCCGCTGCTCGCCGGCGCCTACGACCACGTGCTCGTCGACGAGTACCAGGACGTCAACGGCCTGCAGGTGGAGATCGTGCGCAACATGCGCGCGACCCAGCCGGGCCTGACGGTCGTCGGCGATGACTTCCAGGCGATCTACGGATTCCGCTCGGCCAGCGCGCGTCACATCCTCGAGTTCCCGCAGCAGTTCCCCGACGTCCACACCGTCACGCTCGAGCGCAACTACCGCTCGACCGCGCCGATCCTCGCGATCGCAAACGCCGTCTCCGAGCAGGACCGCGCCGGGTTCCCAAAGACGCTGTGGACCGAGCGCGAGGGCGGCGGCACGCCCGAGCTCGTCTTCCCGCACGACGAAGCCGCACAGGCACGGGAGGTGTGCGAGCGCGTGCTCGCCGCGCGCGAGGAGGGGATGGAACTGCGCGAGCAGGCCGTTCTCTACCGCACCAACCACGACTCCGCGCTGCTCGAGGTCGAGCTCGTTCGCCGCCACATCCCGTTCGTCAAGTACGGCGGCCTCAAGTACCTGGAGGCGGCGCACGTCAAGGACTTCGTCGCGCTCATGCGGCTCGCCGACAACGCCGCCGACGAGCTCAGCTGGCTGCGCGTGCTCAAGCTGCTCGACGGCGTCGGCCCGACGCGCGCGCGTCGCATCCTCGAGGAGCTGCGGCCCGCGGCGGACGCCCCGCCCGAGCTCGAGCGCTGGGCCGCCGCGGCGGTGCACGTTCCCGAGGACTCGCGGGCGCAGGCGGGCGCCGTGATCGACGCGCTGATCGCGACCGGCGCCGGCTGCGCCGACGGCGCCGGCGTGCAGGTCGAGCGGCTGGGCGCGGCGATCGCGCCGCTGATCCGCCTGCGCTACCCCGACGGCGCCGTGCGCGTCTCAGACCTCGAGCAGCTCGCGCTCGCCGCGCGCGGCGCCAAGGACGTCCGCCACTTCGTCTCAGAGCTCGTGCTCGACCCGCCCAGCTCCAGCGCCGACTTCGCCGGGCCGCCGCACCTCGACGAGGACTGGCTCACGCTCAGCACCGCGCACTCCGCCAAGGGCCTCGAGTGGCAGGCCGTTCACCTGATCGCCGCCTACGACGGCAACTTCCCCGCCGACATGAGCACCGGCAGCGAGCAGGGCATCGCCGAGGAGCGGCGCCTGTTCTACGTCGCGCTCACACGCGCGCGGAGGCGGTTGCACGTGTATGTGCCCGCGCGTTTTCACCATCACCCCGGTGCGCGCGATGACGCGCACGGGATCGGGCAGGCGTCGCGGTTTCTGAGCAGGGCGGTGCAGGGGCTGTTCAGGGTGAGCGGCGGGTCTGAGGTGGAGGTGCGCGGCGGGGCCGCGGCCGTGGCGGGGCGTAGGGTCGCGGTCTCGGTGGATGGGCTGTTCGGCTGAGGGGCTCAGGCCATGCTGCCGCGCGGCGCGACCCATACGCTCGGGAAGGCGAGCGTGGTGTGTTCGGCGAGCGTGTCGTAGTCGTGGTCGTAGTGCAGCACCCCAACGCTCGCGGTGGCGGCGATCGCGGCGATCAGCAGGTCCACCGGCTTGACGCGGTGCGAGAGGCCGGGCGCCGCGGCGAGCTCGGCCTGTGCACCGAGGGCCGACTTCGCGGCCTCGGTGGTGAGCGGCGCGTGCTCCAGCGCATCCAGCCGCTTTGCCGTGAGCGCAAACGCCTCGCTGTCCCGGGCGCTGTAGCGCATCTCCAGCAGCGCCGGGGGGCACGTCCACAGCTCACCCGCGGCGAGCGCCGTATCGAACCGGTCGCGGGGAGCGCCGGTCAGGCGCCCGTCTGTGGCCCGCGCCCACACCGAGTGGTCGATCAGCAGCGCCTGGCCGTAGCCACTCAACGATGGATCCAGCCGTGCTCGCGGACCTCGTACGCCGCGTCCACGTCGATCCCCTCTCCCGTTCGCAGCTGCTCGACCAGCTGGCGGCGTAGCTCCGCTCGCTGGGCCTCGTCCTCGCGTTCGCTTTCGAGCTCTCGCAGTCGCTCGCGTGCCCCGCGGATCACGAGGTCACCCATGCGCACCCGCTCGCCGCGGAGGCGCAGCGCGTCGAGAGCCTCGCGTACGGGCGGTGTCTCGGTGACCGAGTGGCGGGCATGACGGGTCGGCACCGGGCTAGTGTAGCACCGCGAACAGCACCGGAATCTGTGGCCAACGGGACTACGCCTCGAGCCCCGCGAACCGCGGGTCGCGCCGCTCGACGAAGCTCGTGACGCCCTCGGCGAAGTCGGGTGCGGTGAACGACGCGAGCATCAGCCGGTCGGCCTCCTCGAGCGTGTCGGGCAGCGTGCGCTCGAGGTCCGCGTAGACCTGGCGCTTGATCGTCGCCATGCTCGCGGGCGAGCAGTTGACGACGAGCTCGCGCGCGTAGTCGAGCGCCCCGTCGAGCAGCCTGTCGGGCGCGTACACGCGGTTGACGAGGCCGAGCTCGCGCGCCTCCTCGGCGAACACCACGCGCCCGGAGAGCAGCAGGTCGAGCGCGTTGGCGGGACCGACCAGCCGCGGCAGGATCCACGAGATGCCGTGCTCGGCGACGAGCCCGCGGCGCGCGAACGCGGTTGTCAGCTTGGCGCCCTCGGCGGCGAAGCGCAGGTCGCACATCAGCGCCTGCACGAGGCCGATCCCCGCGCACGCGCCGTTGACGGCGGCGATGATCGGCTTGGGGATCGTCAGCGGGAAGGTCTGCGGGCGGCGCTCGCGCGCGTGCTCCTCCGCGGAGGGGTTGAGCGTGCCGTCGCCGATCGCCTGCAGCTCCTGCATGTCGGCACCCGCGCAGAAGCCCCTGCCGGCACCGGTGACGACGATCACGCGCACCTCCCGGTCGTGCCCGCACTGCTCGAGCATCCCGAAGTACGCGTGCTCCATCTCAGCCGTCCACGCGTTCAGGCGGTCGGGGCGGTTGAGCGTCAGCAGCGCGACGCCGTCCTCGACCCGCATTTGCACGACCTCGGTCTGCACCTGCACGGCCTCGCTCATCCCTGCTCCCTCCGCTCGGCGCTTCTCAGCTTCCTTCGAGCCTACACTGCAACGGCCGCCGGCCCGAGCACGGCGTCGAGCAGGCCGGGGAAGCGCGCGTCGAGGTCCTCGCGGCGCAGCGAGGACAGCTTCGAGGTGCCCGCCTCGTGCTGCGCGATCACGCCCGCCTCGCGCAGCACGCGGAAGTGGTGCGTGCACGTCGACTTGGAGACCTCCAGGTCGAAGCTCCCGCACGTACGCGGCGTCGGGTCGAGGTCGAGCTCGCGCACGATGCGCAGGCGCTGCGGGTCGCTCAGCGCGTGCAATACGGCAGGCAGCTCCAGATCTTCACGGGCTGGGTGGTACAGGCTCATATCCTCATTGTACGACAGTCATCCAACATTTGCTACGATGATCGTCGTACTTTCGGACGCAAAGGATAACGCGATGGCAGCCACCGTGATCGAGAACCCTGTGCCGATGCCCACCCCGGCCGCCGCCGAGCTCGCCTCGAGAGCTCCCGGCGAGCGTTCCGCCGACGCGCACGCGACCAAGCCGCGCTCGCGCGCGCTGCTGGTGCTCGTGTGCCTGGCGCAGCTGATGGTGATCCTCGACGTGTCGATCGTCAACGTCGCGCTGCCGTCGATCCGCGGCGGCCTGGGCTTCTCGACGACGGGGCTGCAGTGGGTCGTGAACGCCTACACGCTCACGTTCGCCGGCTTCCTGCTGCTCGGCGGGCGCGCCGCGGACCTGCTCGGGCGCCGGCGCGTGTTCCTCGCCGGGACCGCGCTGTTCGCGATCGCCTCGCTCGGGTGTGCGCTCGCCGACTCGCGCACGCTGTTGATCGGCGCACGCGCGCTGCAGGGCATCGGCGGCGCGGTGATCTCGCCGGCGAGCCTCGCGATCATCGCGACGTCGTTCGCGGAGGGCCGCGAGCGCAGCCGCGCGCTCGGCGTGTGGGGCGCGATGGGCGGCGTCGGCGGCTCGCTCGGCGTGCTGCTCGGCGGCATCCTCACGCAGGCGTTCGGCTGGCCGGCGATCTTCCTCGTGAACGTGCCCATCGGCGCGGGCGTGCTGCTGCTCGGGCGCGGCATCATCCCCGCCGGTCGCGCCTCGGCGGCGCACAGGCACTTCGACGCCAGCGGCGCGTTCTTGGTGACGGGCGCGCTGACCGCGCTCGTGTACGGCATCGTGCGCACCGACACGCTCGGCTGGGGCTCGGTCGGGGTGCTCGCGCCGCTCGCCGTCGGCGTGGCGCTGCTCGCGGCGTTCGCGTTCGTCGAGGGCAGGGTTGCGCGCGAGCCGCTGATGCCGCTGCGCGTGTTCGGCATGGCGCGGCTGCGCGCGGCCAACCTGATCGTGTTCCTGCTCTACGCGGCGGTGTTCGCGATCTGGTTCTTCCTGTCGCTGTACCTGCAGCAGGTGCTCCACTACGACCCGCTGCAGACTGGCCTGCGCTTCCTGCCGATGACGCTCGCGATCGTCGCAACCAGCACGCTCGCGCCGCGCTTCGTCGCCGCCTTCGGCGAGCGCCGGGTGCTGACCTTCGGGATGCTGTGTGCGGCCGTCGGGCTGTACCTGCTCACGGGTGTGCGCAGTGGCGGCACCTACACCGCGAACGTGCTCCCGGGCGGAGTGCTCGCGGGCATGGGCCTTGGCCTGTCGCTGGTGCCGGCGACGATCGCCGCGGTCGCCGGCGTTCCCGCGAAGGAGAGCGGGCTCGCGTCCGGCATGCTCAACACCTCGCGCCTGATCGGCGGTGCGCTGGGGCTCGCTGTGCTGAGCACGATCGCCGATTCGCGCACGCACGCGGACCTGCTCGCGGGCGCCAGCGGCGCATCGGCGCTGAGCGGCGGCTTCCGTCTCGCGTTCGCGGTGGCGGCTGGGCTCAGCCTCGCCGGGGCGCTTGCGGCGCTGGTGCTGCTGCGCGGGCGGGGTGCGCCCGGGCGGGAGTTCACCGACGGCATAGCGACAAAATGAGCAATGGCACAGGCCGGCGCCGAAATGTTCCTGCTCGCCCGATAGCCACCTAGCCTTCTGGCATCGCCAATGTTAAATCGGCTACGATGGCGGATCACGCGACTGGAGGCAGGGGGTTTGGGGGATGTCGGACCGAATGAGCATGCGGCGCGTTCGTGTCGCTGCAGTCACGGCCCTGCTGGGTATTCTCGTCCTCGCCGGGGCTAACGCATCTCGAGCGTCGGAACTGTTGACACCTCCGCCCACGGTACTGTCGGCGCCGCTTGGCTCGCCCGCGCCCCTTGCTGTGCCGGCGGTGTCGGCGCCGGCGGATTTGCTGGTGGGGGAGGCTGATGGGTATGTTGATTTGCCGGTTAGTTTGAGTGCGCCGGGGACGAGCACGGTGACGGTCAGCTATGCGACTGCGAACAGCAGCGCTGTCTCCGGGGTTTCGTGTGATGCTGAGTATGTGGGTGTGAGCGGGACGCTTACGTTCGCGCCGGGTGAAACGACGAAGGTCGTGCGTGTTGATCTCAACGACTGCGGCCTGTCGGGTTTTCGTTCCTTTACGTTCAATTTGTCCTCGGCGGGGAACGCGACGATCGCTGTGGCGGGCACGCGGGTTGGGATTGTTGGTGATGCGGTCGGGGTGGGGACGCCGGGGCTGTCTGTGCGTGACGCGGTGGTCGCGAATGGTGCTGGTGTTGTCGAGGTGCCGGTGTTGTTGGGTGGCCCTGCGGGGGCGGCGTCCAAGAGTGTCGTGACGGTTGATTACGCGACCGGGGATGACTCGGCGGTGGCTGGCTCTGATTACGCGGCGAGCAGCGGCACGTTGACGTTCGCGCCGGGGCAGACGGTCGCGAACGTGCCGGTCGTGATCGATGACCGGGAGGGCGCGCAGCCCGCTCGGCGTTTCACGATCAGCCTCAGCGACCCCGGGAATGCTTCGATTGTGGTGGGCAGTGGTGTTGTGACGATTGGTGCGAGTGGTGGTGTTGCGGTTGCTGTGCCGGCGGTGTCGGCGCCGGCGGATTTGCTGGTGGGGGAGGCTGATGGGTATGTTGATTTGCCGGTTAGTTTGAGTGCGCCGGGGACGAGCACGGTGACGGTCAGCTATGCGACTGCGAA
>Ga0302325_10001039_pt1 | contig 72879 bp, 62 predicted proteins | sample Palsa_T0_2_FD_201948 | JGI IMG/M metagenome (GOLD analysis project Ga0302325, IMG submission 201948) | Peat permafrost microbial communities from Stordalen Mire near Abisko, Sweden - Palsa_T0_2 | ecosystem: Environmental > Terrestrial > Soil > Palsa > Peat permafrost | place: Sweden: Abisko...
CGATAGATCTCCTCGAACTCCTTCGCCAATCCGATGATCGGCAATTCGTAGAGGCCGAGTTGCTGCAACTCCCGGCAGGCGGCGCTGAGCTGCCCCTTGCCGCCATCCACAATGATCAGGTCGGGCAGGGAAATCGGAAGGTCGGAGTTGGGAATTCGGAGTTCTGACTCGCCCGCGAGACGGTGCGCAAGTTCCACGTTGGAAAGCTGCGTTTCCCCATAATCAACCGTCGCTTCACCTTCGACCTTGGACGGTGGATGCTGGATGTTGGGAGTCGGTCCGGGCCGGACTGGCGGATGTTGGATGTTGGATGTGAACCGTTCACTATTTTCGGCCGACACCTCCCGCAAGACCCGCGCGTAGCGCCGGCGAACCACCTCGCCGATGCTGGCAAAATCATCCTGGCCTTCGACTGTCTGGATGCGAAAGCGACGGTAGAGATGATTCGCCGGCCGGCCATCGAGAAAGCACACCATGCTGGCCACGATGTGCGTCGTGCTGATATTGGAAATATCGAAGCACTCCATCCGGCGAGGTGGCGCCCCCAGACCCAGGGCATCGCCGAGCGCGGCGAGGTCGGCCCTTGGATCGACGGTGCTCGTAGTTCCCAGCCGGTGGCGCATCTCGCGCGTGTAGCGGGCCATCGGCCTGGTCGTCTTGCGCAAGTCCTCGAGCATATTGCGCAGTTCGGCGGCGCGCTCGAAATCCAGGGCGGCCGCCGCCTTCTTCATTTCCTCTTCGAGCGTATCGAGCAATTCCCGGGATTGCCCGGCGAGAAATTCGCAAGCCCGATCGACGCGCTCCCGGTACTGTTCCGCCGTGGTATCGGCGAGTTTCATCGGTACCTGATAGGTCGAGGATTTGAGCTCCCGTTCGGTCGGGTTGCCGCGGCCAAAAGTCAGCACGCCAAATTTCTTCCGCATAAAGGCCAGCGTTTGCCGCAGCGCCCCGGCGTGGGCAAACGGCCCGAAATAGCGGGCATTTTCGTCATTTTTCGTCCGCGTGAGCCGGAAGCGCGGCCATTCCTCGCGCAATTCGACCTTGACCAGCAGAAACCGCTTATCGTCGCGGAAACTGATGTTGTAGCGGGGTCGAAATTCCTTGATCAAGCGGCCTTCGAGCAGCAGCGCTTCCGGTTCGCTGCCGGCGAGATGCCACTCAAAATCCCAGATGGCGTCCAGCAGGGCGCGGGTTTTCAGGTCCGCCCGCATCGTCCGGTTGGGTGTAAAATACTGGCTCACGCGCTTGCGCAGGTTTCGCGCCTTGCCGACGTAGATCACCCGGTGGAAGCGGTCGCGCATCAGGTACACCCCCGGTTTGTGCGGCACGTCGCGCAATTTCACCTTGAAATCGGGCTTTTGGGGCGGAGGGGGCATCGATAAAAGGTAGCTAAGAAACGGGAAGTTGCTGCCGTGAAGGTTGCATCCTTTTGCCCACCCGCTAGAATGCGAAATTAAATTTCATGAACTTCCCTGCACTTTTTCTGGTCCTGATGTTCGGCGCTGCGACCATCTTTGGCCAGGAAGCTCTCCCCGCCAATGGTGAATCTGGTGTCCTGGTTGCCCAAGCTGCGGCCCCGGGCAAGGACAACCCCGTCACTTCGATCAACGATCGCGGCGCGAAGGACAAGCCCGCGCCGCCCATGCCTTCGTCGGGGAGTTCGGGAGATTCGACGAACGTTCCGGCGCATTCCACCGGTGTGCCGCCGACCACTTCCGACATCGGCATCAACATGACGCTGTGGAAGCTCATCCAGGACGGCGGCTGGGCGATGATCCCGCTCGGTTTTCTTTCCGTGGTCACGGTCATGCTGGTTCTGGTCTACATGTTTACTCTGCGCCGGGGCGCAATTCTGACTCCGCATTATATGAACACCGCGGACGTGCTCCTGAAAAAGCGCGACTATCTCGGCTTGCTGGCCATCTCCAGCCGTCACAGTGAAGCGGTCGCTCGCGTGGTGCAGCGCACCTTGGATTTTGCCACGAAGAACCCGACGGCGTCCTACGACGTCGTCAAGGAAATCGCGGAAACCGAAGCCGCCAGTCAGGCCGCCTCGCTCCAGCATCGCACCGTGTACCTCGCCGATATCGGCATGCTCTCACCGATGCTTGGGCTGCTCGGCACGGTCATCGGCATCATCACCGCCTTTGCCAAGCTCGGGAAAGATGCCGCGGCCTCGCGCGACGTCCTTCTGGCCAGTGGTGTTTCCGAGGCGCTGGTCGCCACGGCCACCGGTTTGATCCTCGGCATCACGGCGATGTTCTTTTATTCCCTCTTCCGCAATCGCGTGCAGAGCCTCATCTCCGATCTCGAAATTGCCTCCGCGCATATCCTGGGATTGATCGCGCTCAATTTTAATAAAAAGCGGGAACAGTCCCGGGTCCCGGTCGACGAGGAATTCTAAACGTCGCGGCCTATGAAAATTCGGAGACGCCCCGCTCCCTATGTCCTCGGCTTCCAGATCGCGCCGATGGTCGATGTGCTGCTCGTGCTCCTGTGTTTCTTCATTGTCACCTGGAGCTTCGCTCGAAAGGAAAACGAACTCGATGTGAAGGTGCCCTCCGCGGAAAACGCGAAGGAATCCAATCCCGTCGTCAACCAGACCGTTTTGAACGTGAAATTCGACGGCACGGTGATTTTGAGTCAGAAGGCGATTGCGCTGCCGGAGTTGCAGACAAAACTCAAGCAGTTGTCCGATCTTTTTCCCGATTACGCCATCATCTTGCGTGTGGATGAGAGGACGCCCTTCCGTTTCACTGCCGCGGTGCTCGACACGTGCCGCGCCGCGAACATCTGGAACGTCGCCTTCGCCACCGCCAAAGCAGAATGACGCGTCGTCCGCTGGGGGTCGTCATCCTGCTGGCCTTGGGCTGCGCGCCGCTGCCGGTTCCCGCGCAGGATCGCGGGCCGAATGTGCTCGAGCCTTTCCGGCTCGCGGCCGACAGCACCCCGATTCCCCGCGCCATTCCGGTCGAAAGACCAATTCCACGGGCCATTCCGGTGGAGAAGCCCGGCGCTTCGCCGACGGAGCCGGCCGATCCGGGCGACATTACGATTGGCCCGCGAGAGACGGGGACTGCGGACCAGGTGCAACTCGCTCTGGCAGACACCTACTACGGGAAGAAGGCGTACGATATGGCGGCGCCGGAGTACGAGCGGTACCTCGGCCAGTATCCCAACGCGGCGGGCCGGGCCACGGCCTATTTCCGTCTGGGAGAGTGCTATCGCCACATCGGCAATCTGAATGCGGCGAAGAATTCCTACGAGTCGCTGCTCCAGCAATTTGGCAGCGGCGATTTCATCGGCCCGGCGGCTTTCCGGCTCGCTGACCTTTACTACCAGGAAAAGCAATATCGCGATTCACTCGTCCTTTATCGCAAGGCCTCGGTCCGCTTGAAAGAGCCCGCGGTTGCCAATGCCGCGAAGTTTTTCAGCGCTCGCTGCCTGGAGGCGCTGGGCCAGAAACTCGAGGCCCGCGCCACTTATGAAGAGCTGGTCAGCGCACCGAAGGACAATCCTTTTTACGACGCCAGCCGTCTATCACTCGCCTTGCTGCTCAAGGACAGTGCGCGCACGGCCGACGCCCTCAAGCAAATCCTGGCCCTGGCCAAGCAAACGGAAAACCCCGAGCTAAAACTCGAGGCCACCGCGCGCGCCGGTCTGTGGTCGCTGGAAGTCGAGCCGCCCCAAACGGCGCAGGCCGATGCCGAATTCAAGGCGGCGCTGGCGCTTCCGGGGAAGGGCTATTGGAAGGAAATGGCCCAGCTCGGCCAGGTGCGCATTCTTGCCGACGCCGGCAAATTCCAGCAAGTGATCGAAGCTTGCGAAAAAATCGGCACCGAGGTTTCTGCCGATGTGAAGCCCGAGTTGCTGATCCTTTTGGCTTTGGCCCAGCGGCAAACCGGAAAGACCGCCGACGCGCTCGCCACCTACGCCGAGGTGAGCAAGGAATTTCCCGGTTCGGTTTACGACAAGGAGGTGCAGTTCGAACGCCTGCGCACGCTCTACTCCGCGAACGACGCGACGTTGATCGGCGAGATCGACAAGTACTTGGCCGCCAATCCGGAGGCGGAAAAACGCGACGAAGCGCAGCTCATGAAGGCCGAGGTCCTTTTCAAGAAGGGCGACTACGTCAACGTCATACCGATTTATTCGACGCTGGAGCTGTCGCACCAGCTCACTGGCAATCGAAAGGCGCAAGTGCTCTTCCGGTTGGGCATTTGCCACTTCGAGACGAAGAACTTTGAAGAAGCGATCAAGACATTCACTTCGTTTATCAACGGTTATCCGACGCACCCGCTCATGCCCTACGCCTTGCTCCAGCGGGGCCTGTCCTATCAATCCCTCAAGGACCTCGCGGGGGCGCTCAAGGACTACGACACCCTTCTGAAAAGCTACCCCAAGGTTTCGGAGCGGGAACTCGCCCTCATGCAGCAGGCGCTCATTCAGGGCCAGGAAGGAGACAATGCGGCCATGGCCGCGAGTTTCAAGGAACTCGTCAAGGAGTTCCCCGAAACGGCCGGACGCGCCAAGGCCGAATTCTGGATTGGGTGGGGCTCCTTCGAGGCGAAGGATTACAAGGCCGCCGTGCCACCGCTGGAGGAAGCGCGCAAGCTCGACGCGGAGCAGTTCGGCGAGAAAGCCGGCATTCGCCTGCTGCTCTGCTCCTATTATTTGGAGGACAAGACCGCCACCGCACGCGAGGTCGAGCGTTACGCGAAGGAGGGCAAGACCAAGGTGCCCGCGGAGATTCTGCGATGGCTCGGCAAAAGCTTGTACGCCGGCAATGCGTTCGAGAGCGCCGAGAAATACCTGGAGATGCTGACACCACGCGAGGAAGTGCAGCCGGACGATTTCTTGATGCTCGGCGAAAGCCAGATCGCTATCCAAAAGTTTCAAGCGGCCGCCGATACGCTTCATATCTACCTCAAGGACACAAAACTGCCGGCGGCCCGAGCCGATGGCCTGCTCAAGCTGGCCGAGGCCCAAACTGGACTCGGCGCGCTCGACGAAGCCCAGAAATCCGTCGACGAAGAGTTGTCCCTGGAACCGGAGGGCGAATGGAGCGGGCTGGGACGAATCGCCGCCGGCGACATCCAGATGGCGCGCAGAAACTTTGAGCAAGCCGCCAAGATTTTTGAGAGCGTGGCGGTCATTCTCGACGATGCGGAAATTACCCCGCGAGCGCTCGAAAAAGCGGTTGACGCCTGGCGGGAAGCCGGCAGGAGCGACGAAGCTGAGAAGACTCTGAACAAGCTCAAGAGTCGTTACCCGGAATATAAACTCAAACTGGCAAGTCATTCGGAACACTAGAATTCCAAGTCCGGAACCCATCCTCGCGTTTTAAGACGCGCTCACCGGACGCCAGCCTTGCGATGCGTCCGCGGATGCGAAAAGCTCGCGCCGCATGAAGTTTTGGCCATCGCAACCGCGGCAGCCTATTGTCGGCCTGGCCATCGCGGCCATTTTCGGCATCGTCGGGGCCGACCACTTCGAACTGCCGCTGCCGTGGGTCTGCGGCGCGGTCGCGGTCGCCATGTTCATGGTTCTTTGCCGGCCGGCCGCTTTCACCTGCGGGATTTTCTGCGCCGCGCTCTTTTTCGAACTCCACACGCTGCGGCATTGGCAGGGCGACGCTCGGTGGCTGGCGGGGATCCTGGCGCACGGCCCCCGCGTGGTTCACGCCACCGGCATCGTCCGGAGCGAGCCGCAAAAGCCCGTGACCTGGTCGGGCAGCATGACCTGCCGATTTGTGCTCAAGCTCGAATCGATGAGCATCGGCGGAGAATCGCTCCCTTCCGATGCCTTGATCAACGTGAGTTGGGCCGGGGCCATGCCGGCATATGGCGACCGGGTGACATTTGTCGGCGGCGCTTCGAACCTCGAACCCGCGCGCAACCCCGGCGAATTCGATAATGTCGCCTACCAACAGCGTCACGGCGTCTATTCCGAGATTCGCGCCCGCTACGCCACGGATTGCCATATCGTCAGCCCCGGCCACGGCAACCCAGTGATGGCCTTTGGACTCGCCGCGCAACATTGGGTGCAGAGGCGGCTGGAAGTGGACCTGGCCGATTCGCCCGACGTCACGGCGGTCATCGATGGCATCGTCCTCGGGCTTCGCGGTGAAAGTCCTGAGGATTTGAAGGTGCTTCTCCAACGCACCGGCACCATTCACCTTTTCGTCGTCAGCGGCCTCAATATCGCCATGCTCACGGCCATCGCTTTCGTTCTGCTCCGGCCGTTCGGTTTGCCCCGGGGGCTCGTCTTCATTCTCGTCATCCTGATCCTCGCGACCTATACGATCGTCACCGGTTTGCGGACGGCCAGCGTGCGTTCCACGATCATGGCCACGCTCTTCCTCACGGCGGCAATCGTCGATCGTCGCGCCCTTTCCTACAACAGCCTCGCCGCCGCGGCTTTCGCCATTCTCCTCTGGGACACCGACGAACTCTTCGCCCCCGGTTTTCAATTCTCCTTTACCGTCGTCTTCGTCATCATCACCTGCGCCGGCCCGTTTCAGCGAAACCTGGAACGGTTTGCCGAGCCCGATCCGTTTCTTCCGCGGGTGCTGTGGAGCAAGCCGCTGAGGTGTGGCGTGTGGTGCTGGCATTGGCTTTGCGCGACACTGGGAGTGATGCTGGCCTCCTGGATTGGCTCCCTGGTTTTCACCGTGGGCTACTTTCACCTCTTCTCCCCCGGCTCACTCGTGGCCAATTTTCTGGCCGTGCCGGTGGCGTTCTGCATTCTTTCCCTGGGCGTCGCTTCCCTTCTCACCGCCGGAATTTCGTCGTCCCTGGTGGTTTGCTTCAACAACGCCAATTGGTTGATGGCCAGGGTGATGCTCTTCTTCCTCCACACGTCTTCCAATTTGCCGGGCGGCTGGATTTACGTGGAGAAGCCGCGGCTCACCGCGGGACCAAAGTGTGAAATGTGCGTCCTCGATCTGGGAGGCGGTGGCGGCGCGTGCGTGCGCGCCGGTGGCTGCGACTGGCTGCTCGATTGCGGCGATGAGGCCCGTTACAACCGCACTGTCCTGCCCTATCTGCGCACCCGGGGCGTCAATCGCCTCGACGGCCTTGTGCTGACGCATGGGAACGTCCGCGACATCGGCGCCGCGCTCACGGCGATTATGGATTTTCGTCCCCGCTTGCTCGCCGAGTCCATGCTGCACGACCGCTCGTCGACGCGCAATCGGCTGCACGCGGCGCTCGCGGAGCATGGCCGTGGCAAAGGCCTGTACACCCGCGGCGACCTCATCCGTCTCGGCAAAGTCGCGACCCTGCGGGTGCTCTATCCGCCCATCGGCCTGAAGCGCAGCGCGGCCGCGGACATGGCGCTGGTCCTGCAACTCCAGTGCGGGGGCACCCGCGCCCTGCTCATGTCCGAATCCGGATTCGCCACCGAGCAGTGGTTGCTCGAAAACGAACAGGACCTGAAGAGCGACATCCTCATCAAGGGGCAACGCGCGGGGGATCTTTCGGGCACGCCGGACTTTCTCGCCCGCGTCGCTCCCCGTGTGGCCGTCTGCAGCGCCCTCGGTTACGCGGAGCCGGTGGAAACGCTCGATACTTGGGAAAAAGACACCGTTGCCCGAGGCATCGCGGTCTTCCGCCAGGATCAGACGGGCGCCGTTCAGGTCGACATTCGCGACGACGGCTTCGAGGTGCGCGGCTTCCTCAACGGTCAGATCTTCCTCAGCCGCGCTCGATAGATCGGCATCCCCTGCGCGACAAAACGCCGCTCAAAATTGGTCGGCGGATAATTCGAATCCTCCGGCCACTCGAGCCGTTCGTAGCCTTTCGCGCGCGCCAGCACCTTCTCCATCCACAGGAAATACGGCTGATCATCGGTCTTGATCCGCAGTTCGCCGCCCGGGGTGAGAATGCCGTGAAGCGCTTCCATGAACCCGTCCTGGATCAATCGCCGCGGCTGGTGATGCCGCTTCGGCCAGGGATCGGGAAAAAGCACGTGGGCCACGCTCACGCTTTGCGGCGGCAGCACATAACGGAGGGCATAAGCCGTCTCGATCCGTAGCAACCGCGCGTTCGTCAACTGGTGATGCACGACCATGTGGCAGACTTTCCGGACCCGTCCGAGCAGCCGCTCGACGCCCAGAAAATTGTGTTCGGGATGCCGTGCCGCCATGGCGACGAGGAACGCGCCTTCGCCGCAGCCGAGATCGATCTCCAGCGGCGCGGTGCGCTCGAAAATGTCGCTCATGCTCGCCCGGGCGAAATAATCCGCCGGCACGAACTCGACCTTCTCCGCGGGATCGGGGGTGTCGGAATGTTTGGCACGAAAAGCGGCTCTCATTGGGACGCTGCCGATACTTGGAGCAGCCCGCGCCCGCAAGCCGATTCATGGCTTTCATTCGTTGAACATTCCGTTCAAGGATGAAAGTGCACCACCCCTTCTTATGGACATCCTCCTCGGAATCTTCATCGGTTTCATCGCCTGGTTTCTGACGCGCTACCTGCTCGCCGGATTGTTCACGGTCGATCAAAACGAGCGGGCTGTGAAGACGATCTTTGGCCGCGCCGAACGTCTCGGCACGCAGACCACCCTCGACGATCCGATCTCCGAAAAACTCAACCCGGAGGAGCGCGAACGCTATGTTTATCCACAGGTTCGCGTGATTCCACCGGGCGGACCGTATTTCAAATGGCCTTGGGAACGCGTCTACAAGGTGGCTGTGGCCACGCAGACCTTGAACATGGCCTTCGATCCCGAAGATCCGTCGGCCAACGACGGCGGCTCGCGCATTAGCGGGGTCACCAAGGACCAGCTCGATACCGGCCTCACCGGGCAGATTCGCTATCGCGTCTCGGAGCGAAACCTCTACGCCTACCTTTTTGGCGTGAAGCGCCCCATCGTCCACGTCATGGGCTATTTCATCAGCGTGCTGCGCGAGCGCATCGCCAACTTCGCCGCACCCCCGCCGGTGGAAGCCGCGGCGGATAATACCATGGCGAGCGTCGCCGGCATTTCGATCAACGATCTGCGCAAGAATCTTTCCGGGCTCAATGAACACATGGAACGCGAGTGCGTCACCTCCGCCGCGCGCTACGGGATCGCTTTCGATGCCTCGCTCATTACCGGCATCGACCCGCCCGCCGACGTCGAAAGCGCGCTGGCGGCCATCAACACCGCGCACAACCAGGTCAGCTCCGACATTTCGCTCGCCCAGGCCTCCGCCGACCAGAAGATCGTGCAATCCCGGCGCGCCGTGGAAATCGAGACGCTCAACGCGCAGGCCGAGGTCGAGCCGCTGCGGGCCCTGGCCGAGCAGCTCACTGCCTTGAGGGCGAGCGGCGCCAACGCGCTGGCCGCCTACCGGCGCAATGTCCGCCTCAAGCTCTTCAAGGAAGCCAGCCAGGTCATCATGGAGGACGAGCAATGAGCTTTTTCATCGCCGCTCTCGCGACCTTTTTCGCGCTCTTCATCCTTGTGCCGATCTTCTTCGGTCTCATTCGCGCCTTCGGCATTTACACGATCGTCGAGGAAGGCCGGTGCCACGTTTATGTCCTCTTTGGCAAGGTGCTCGCGGTGCTCGATGAACCGGGGATTTATTTCCTCTGGCTCAAGCTCGGCCTGGTCGCGCCCATCGTGAACTGGCTGGGTCAATGCCACGTCCTCGATCTGCGGCTCGACCAGACCTATCTCCGCAGCCAGCCGGTGAACAGCGAGGAGGGCGCGCCGATGGGCATCGGCATCTGGTACGAAATGTTCATCAGCGATCCGGTCTCTTATCTCTTCAAGAACACCGATCCGCGCGGTTCGCTCAACGCCAATGTCAGCAGCGCGACCGTGCGCACCCTCAGCAATCTGCCCCTCGCCGCAATGCTCGAAAACCGCCATCCCATGTCGCAGACCGTGCGCGCCGAAGTGTCGCCGAAATCCAACGAATGGGGTTACAAATTGGGCAGTGTCTACATCCGCAAGGTGCATTTCCGCGACACTGGCATGATCCAGCAGATCGAGGCCAAGGTGGTCAACCGGCTGCGGCAGGTCACCAGCGCCATCAAGCAGGACGGCGCCAACCAGGTCAGCATCATCACGAGCACCGCGGAACGCCAGGCTGCGATTGAGTTTGCCAAGGCGGCCGCGATGCGTCCGCGCATTGTCGGTGAAGCTCTGCAAAAGATCTCCACCGACCGCGAAATCCTCGAGGCCATGTTCGAGATTCTCGAGATGCAGAGCATCATCGAAGGTGAAGCCCGCGTGACCTTCGTGCCGCCAGGGCGCGAATTGCTCTCGCAACTCCTCGCCGCCGAATCTCCGGCGGCGGCCGCGAAGCCTCCGCCGCCTTTGAAAAAGTAAGCAGAATCGAAATCAAGTCGCATTCAGAACCAGTGCTTGAGATTCGAGTGTTTTGATCGCACCATCCTGGCTGCATGAGCACCAAGCAGATCGTTCAGAACCTTCTCCAGCGTTTGCCGGAGGACGTGTCGTTGCACGAGATTGCCCGGGAGATCGAATTCATTGCCGGCGTGCGGGAGGGATTCGAGTCCTACGAACGCGAGGGCGGTGTGAGCGCTGAAGAAGCGAAGGTACGCGTGTCCTCATGGGTGAAGAATCCGGGTGATTGAGATCGTTTTCGCCACCAAGCCATTTTCCAGCCTCGCCCGGGCTCGTGGCCGTTCGCTGCGACGATCATGCAGCGGCTACCACGGAATGACAGTTAGGCCGTCCACCCGCTGGAAGTGGGCGTCGCGAGTGGCCAACGGCATGTCGCATTCAAGCGCGACGGCGGCGATCCAGAGGTCGTTCTCGGGGATGACCTGGCCTTTGGCTTCCAATGCCACGGCGGCCTTGGCATAGCACTCCGCAGTGGCGCTGTCGGGATAGAGCAGTGCGGCGATTTGCAGGAAGTCGTCCACGAGCTGTCGGTTGTGAGTGGAATGCGCAGATTTTTCCGCGCCTTTGTAGAGTTCACCAAGAGCCACCAGCGGCAGGAACAGCGGTTCGGCGGGATTGGTCAGGCCAAGAACATCGATCCGTCCGCGCAGATGGGCGATGACGGCACTGGTGTCGAGCAGGATACCGTGGGCGCGATCAGCCACGGGCCTCGAGCCGGCGGGCGTCATCCATCGCTTGCTCAAATGCCTGGCCATCGGCTTCGTCGAGCACGCCGTGGGTGCGCCGAAGCACTGCGGCGCGCTCCTCTTGCACGTTTGTGCTAAGGCGGTGGACGTAGCGCGCCACTTCGACTTGCTCGTGCAGCGGCAAGTTTTGGACAGCCCGAACGATGGTTTCGATGACAGTCATTCAAAAACCATTAAAGCAGCTAAAGAAGAAGAACGCCAGCGCGGACTACGAGCGAGACGCCACCCTTAAACTTCCGGGCGTAGCCGAAAATTGCGGGCCAGGAAGATTTCGCCGAAGCGCGCGTAGCCAAGCCTCTCGTACAGAGAATGGGCATCTCGCGTGGCGAGGACCTGCCGAAGATCGACGATCTCCGGATGCCTGACGACGGCCTCGACCAGCGCTTTGCCCAGTCCGGCGCCACGATGCGCCTCCTCGACGACCACGTCGCAAACCCAGGCAAACGTCGCTCCATCTGTGACCGCCCGGCCGAAGCCCACTTGCACGCCCCGCCAATACGCGCCGAGGCAAATGGATCGGGCGATGGATTTCTCGATGGCCGCCCGGGACCGTTCCCACGCCCAGTAGGTCCCGCGGAGCAAGCGCTCGATCACATCGAGATCCAGCCGCGCCGGATCGTCGGAAATCTCGTATTCGCCGTGCTGGCGTGTGAAGGCGGGCACTTGCGCCGGGGGTTCAGACGCGCTCGCGCAGCGGCTCAAACCCGAGGTCGAAAATATTCACCGCGTTTTCCATCATCGTCGGGACGCTCATGAGAAAGGTCTCCCAATCCTGGGTATTCGTAAACTGCGTGTCCCACATGATGAAAACCGCGTCCGGGACGGCGTTGGACTGCTCGATGAGAACGCGGATTTCCTTCTCCCAATCGGCGATTTGCACGTAGCCGAGCGTGGCCGGACGGCCCACCAGCGGACTGTAGGAGAAGTGGCCCAGCCAGCCGTCGCGTTCCTCGGTCGTCGGAAACTTGGCGTGCACATGCGTCGAGAGCGCCGTGACGCTGGTCGGCGCGAAGTCCATGAGCGCATAGAAACGCTGCAAGGTCTGCTGAATGATCGTCCAGTCGCCCGCCGTGCGCGCGTTGCGCACCCCGAGCTTGATGCGGTCCGCGGTGCGCGCGAGGGTCCCATTCTCGCCAAAAAACTGCGCGGAAAGCTCGTAACCGTACAATTCGTCCCATTTCTTCAGCCGAATCTGGTCGGCCCGCAGGCCGAGGCCTTTGGCCTGTTCGCAAATCTTTGCGCCAAATTCCTCGAGTTGCGCCTGCTTGAAGCCAAGCGGCGCAGGAAACGGTACGTCTACGTGGACGCCAAATATATCAATGGGCACGACTTCCATGAGGCGGGGAAAATAAGCACGCCGGGCCGATTTGCCACGCGATTTTTCGCGCGCCCTCAAATGCCCATATTCGAGAGCGTGAGCGCGAGCCGGTCCACGATCTCCACCAGCCGCGGATGGGAGGTCTCGAAATCGCGCACCGAGGCCGCCAGCCCCTCCACCGCTTCCGCGGCTTTCTCGGGCTGTTCCCCCCGATGAACCGCCGCCTGGACGGCGGCGTTCGCGCTGCCCGCGATCTGGTCCGCGGTCTCGCCATGCGTCGCTGCCAGCGGAGCCACTTCGGCCTTCAGGCCGGCCAGCAGGTCGAGCAATTCCTGCCGGGTTCCGTCCGGAATGTTGGCGGAATTGCGCAGCGTGGCTTCGATTTGGGCAAGGCGTTCGGGGATCATGCTGGGCATCGGGGAAACCTATATCCGCAAGTTCGCCGTGCGCCAACATTGATCAGTCTGACGTTCGCGGCCTCGCCTCTCAAACGGTCAGCCCAAGCGAGAGGCGAACTTCCTGACGAATGAGCTTTGTATCCTTTACATCAGCTTTCCGCGGGTCATCACCTCGGTGACGAAGGAATCGCCTTCGCGGAGGCGTCGCGCGATCTCTTCGGGCGGGCGCACCAGAATATCGACGGGAAAGCCCGCCTGGATGCGCTGGCGAATCTCCAAAGAGGGGCGCTTTGAACCGCGGCGTTTCGGTAGGACCACCATGAGATCCACGTCGGAATCAGTCGTCGGCTCCCCCCAGGCGTATGAGCCGAACAGAACAATCCGTTCTGGAGAAAACTCCCGAGCGATAGCGGCACAATAGCGGGCAATTTCGGAGGCGGTGATCATGCGGTGATTTTCTCTAATCGCGAGGGCGCATCGAGTCGAGTGTACTCGACGAAGAGCAATGCGTCGAGGCACGGCCGAGCGCGCATTCCCGGGAAAGAATTTGGTGCGATTTACTTGGATTGAGTCGCATTGGAGGGGACCGGGGGCGGCGCGATGCGCAAATTCCGCAAATTCCGCAAATTCCGCGGCCAGTTGCGGGGAATGCTGGTGAGGCGGGGCTGGGTTCTTGGGTGGTCGGGGTGGTAGCCGAGCTTAGCGGCCATTGGCAGTTTGCCCGTCCAAGGCGAAACTCGAGCTTCGTCCAGGCGGCGTTGTTTTTCAGCGGCCATTGGCGGTTTGCCCCGGCCAAAACGAAACGCGTCAAGGGGAGAAAGTCAGCGGAAGTCTGGCGGAAGTATGGCGGAAGTCAGCAATCGGCCAATCCGGCGAAAAACCCATGCGACGCTCCGCGCACGAGATGAAACCGCCGTGCGCCCTTCCACAATTCGTCAAAGACCTCCTCGCCAGCGTGCCGGGCCATGGCGAGGGCGTCCACAACTGGCTCTTCCGCACCGCGCGCGTCCTGCATCCATTTCGCACGGGGGAGGAAATCGCCGCCACGCTGGCCGCGGCGGTGGCAGGATGCGGCAGACACGTCGCGGAACGGGAGATTCGGGATGCCGTTCGCAATTCCCAGAAATTCGCCTGGCTGCCGCCGTCTCTGGTCGAGACCGGCGTGGTCGTGCCGGCTTTCAGCCTGCGGTTGAACGGAAAGCCTGGAGGGGTTCCGTATCCCGATTCCTGCCGGCGCGATTCGTCCAGCGGGCAGCATTTCCGTCCCAGGCCGTGGCCGAAACTGAACGCCGGGCGCCGCGAAGCCATCACCGGGGAGGGTGTCACGCTGTACGATCTTTGGGAACGTTCGCCCGTCCGGTTCGATGACACCCGGGCGCACACCGAGGAAATCATCGATGTTCTTTTTCCCGGCGACCCCTGGCTGTGTGTCGGCGAGAGCCAGTGCGCCTTTCACACCCGTCGCCGGTCGGAACTGCGCGGCCGCCTGGCGCGACAATCCTTCATCGTGCCCACGCCGATGACCGCGCGCACCGGCCGCACCCAGGAAGGCAGGATGAGCGAACATGCCCTGGCGAATACCGGGCCGCGCCGGTACCTTGTGGTGGAATTTGACAGCGGCGCCACGGACGACCACGCCGCGCTGCTGCTGCATCTCGCCCGGTGCGCGCCGCTGGCGCTCGCCGTGCACAGCGCGGGCAAATCGCTGCATGGCTGGTTCCATTGCGCGACGCTCGACGAAGCCACCATCGCGCGCTTCATGCGCTACGCCGTGAGCCTCGGCGCCGACAGCCATCTCTGGCTGCGCTCCCAGTTCGCCCGCATGCCCGATGGGACCCGCGAGCCAGGGACCGCCCGCGCCCGGCGGCAGACCGTCTATTTCTTCGACCCGACCATCCGCCAACTCCACGAACCCACCACACCATGAACCAAGACCTCGCCAAAACCTGGATCCCGGAACTCATCCCCGACGTACCCGACGGCTCCCGCGCGCCCGCATCCGCACCCCTGCCCGCGGAATTTGCGGAAATTGCGGACTATCCGCCCATTTGCTGGGACGAAATTCCCGCAAATTCCGCAAATTCCGCGGCCCCTTACGTGCAAAAGGCGGTCCTGCCGGCCGATTCCATCCTGGAGGATTGGTTTGCCTACGCGCGCCAGCATACCGAGGGCGCGGACTGCTACCTGGCGGGCTCCATCCTGCCGGTGGCCGGCGCGCTGCTCGGGCGGCGCGTGTGGATGCAGCTCGGCGGCAGGCGCAAGTTCCCGAATCTCTTCACCCTCATCTGCGGCAAGCCCGGCGATCGCAAGAGCACGACCATCCAGCTCGGCGCGGCGCTCGCCCGGCGCTGCCTGCCGGAGGCCGCCTTTCTGCCCGCGAACTTTTCTCCGGAAAGCCTCTTTGACGAATTCGACGAGCAGTGCGGTGGCCGGCCCGACAAGCTCTGGATCGCCGACGATGCCAACTCCGTGCTCACCGACTGGCAGAAGAGCCAGAACGGCGAGCGCATCGCCGCGCGGTTCCTGGAGCTTTATGATTGCGCGCCGCTCTCGGAGAGCTTTCGCCGCAACAAAAAGGATTCCGACGAAGGCCGGCTGCGGCGGGCCGTCGCCGAAACCTCGACCAGCCTCATCTTCGGCGCCACCTTCAACGTCGCCTGCTTCCAGGGGCAGACCGTCCGGGCCGGGCTGGCGCGCCGTTTCCTCTACTACACCGCCGAGCGGCGCGGGTGCGACATCCTGGAGTGTGCGCCGCACGATCCGGGCGCGGCCGAGGCGATCGCCGTGGCGTTTCGCCGCTGTGGCGACATCGAGGGGGAAATGAGTTTTGCGCCCGCGGCGCATCGCCGCTGGCTGCAGTACCAGACGACGAACCGGCTGGACATGGACTCCGCCGATCCGTTGCGGGAGGAACTGATCTCGCGGCTGGCGTCCGCGCCGGCGCAAGTCGTGGCCGTGGCCATGATCTTCGAGGCGTCGATGTGGGCCCGGCGCGGCGGCGCCTGGCGGGGTGTCATCGGGCTGGAGGCGCTGGACGCGGCCATCGCGCACGTGGCCTCCTGCCTGGAAGCGGCGGGCTGGCTCGATGGCATCGCCCACCGCGCGGCCATCGCGGAGGACAGCGAGGTGCTTTACACGCGCATCCTGAGAGACTTCGCCGATCGGCAGTCCGGCCCGACCATTTACGTCGCACGCAGCGAGCTTACGCGTGCCTATTGCCATGATTCCAGCCGGCGCGGCGCCTTGGGACCGCGGGACTTTTACGAGCGCCATATCCCGGCGCTGGTCGCACAAGGCAAGGCGCGGCTGGCGGTGAAGGATGGGAAACGGGAGGTGTATGGGTTTCGGGCGGAGGAGAGCTAGGGGAAACATCCAACATCCAACATCTCCCTCTCCCGCAGTCGCGGGATCGGGACGGCTTCGCCGCAACACCCAACATCCAATGGCTCCGCGCCGCGCTTGCCCGCAGAGTACCGCCTTTGGATTTTGCCCGCGAATCACACGAATCACTCGAATAGTCGATTTGCTATTCGTGTCATTCGCGTGATTCGCGGGCTCTCTTTCGTTGCGGCTTTGCCGCGCTCCGGCAGCTGCGTTACGCGCCGAGACGGCGGGTCTGCCGATGCGCTCGAAGCGCTGCCCTGAAGCGCCAAGGGAACGATGATTCCGGCGCGTCCGCATCCGCACCCCCGCCCGCGGAATTTGCGGAATTTGCGGGTTATTCGCCCACTTGCGTGGGGAAAACTCCCGCAAATTCCGCATTTTCCGCGGCCCCTTGCGTGCAAATGGCAATCCACTGAACTACAGGTCCGTGGCGAAAGAGCCGATTCGCTTCGAAATCTGCGACCGCGTTGGCCGATTACAGATGGTCTCCGGGGAGCGGTGGCGCGTCGGGCGAAGCTGCCAGAAAGTCGGCGAAATCTTCCCGCCGAGCACGGAGGGCGCGTTGTCGCAAATGTTCGACGGTCAACAAGGCGCTCAGCTTTTCGGCGGCGGCGCACGACAGCAGTTGCTCAATCGTGACGCCCTCCCGCTCGGCACAGTCCCGGAGTTGCTGCGCGAGGCTGTCGGCCAGTTGGATGGTCAGGGTGCTCATGGCGTTGTTTTGATCAACTTCAGGAAATCCGGCGGAGTGACCGCCGTGATTCCCCAGCGATCAACCCCACGGAAGTCCCGCAGGTTGTGGGTGACAATATATCGGCATTCAGCAGCGACTGCCAACTCCAGAATCAAGTCGTCATCTGGATCCGGTAATGCCGGCCGCCAAAGGAAATAGATCTCCTGCAGGTGGCCGACCGAGAGCAGAAAATCCAGGAAACTCTCGGCTTGAACCGCACTCCGTTGCAGAAGATTCACTGGCCGCAGCAACACCGCCCGATATTCGAGGAAGAGAGGTACGGAGATCACCGGCTGATACGCGGGACTGGGCAGGAGGGAAAGCAATGCATGCGAGGCGCCATGCCGTGAACGCGCCGCGGCCACCAGAACACTCGTATCCAACACCACCCTCATAGCGCATCGTAAAAGTTGATTTGCTTAGATATGAATCGCGTGGCCTGCGGCGACCTCGGACGCCTCGCGCACGCCCTCGCTCAGGGTCGGGTGCGCGTGGATGGTTTCCTCGATTTCGTCGATGGTCGCCTCGAGGGTGATGGCCAGGCCCAGCTCGGCGATCATCTCGGTCGCTTCCGCGCCGATGATGTGGGCGCCGAGGATTTCGCCGTGCGGTTCACCCACGATGAGCTTCACGAAGCCGTCGGTTTCGCCAATGGCGCGCGCCTTGCCGAGGGCCATGTACGGGAATTTGCCCACCTTGAATTTGAGGCCCTTTTCCTTCGCCGCGCGTTCCGTGAGGCCGATACTGGCGACTTGCGGCTGGCAGTAAGTGCAGCCCGGAAAGAACCCGACTTTCTTCGGCTTGAATTTCGGATCGACGATGCCTTCCACGGCCTCGACGGCTTCGTAGCTGGCCACGTGCGCCAGCCACGGCGGCCCGATAATATCGCCCGCGGCAAAGAGACCGGGTACGCTCGTCTGGTAGCGGTCGTCGGTCTTTAAGAAGCCTTTCACAAGCTCGAATTTCAGCGCGCCGCCGGGGAGCACCGCCTGGATGCCGATGGCCACCAGCACCACTTCGGCCTCCAGGACCTTCTCCACGTTTTTGGCATCGGCCACGGTGATCTTTACACCCTTGTCGCTCACTTCGGTCTTGGTCGTTTTGTGATTTGTCAGAACGGTGATGCCCTGTTTGGTGAACGATTTCTCCAGCGCCTGCGAAACCTCCGTGTCTTCGACCGGAAGCAGATTTGGCAGCATTTCGACGATCGTCACCTTGGTCCCGAAGGCGTTGAAAAAATAGGCGAACTCCACGCCGATGGCGCCCGCGCCTATGATGACCATGGATTTTGGCTGCGCCGTGAGTTGCAACGCCTCCTTCGAGCCAATCACGGTCTTCCCGTTGAAATCCAGACCCGGCAGCGGACGGGACACGCACCCCGTGGCGATGAGGATATTTTTCGCGGTGTGGGTCTCCGATTTGCCGTCGGCGAGCTTCACTTTGACCTCGCCGGCCTTGTCGAGCGAAGCGTCGCCCCTGATCGAGTCGATCTTGTTTTTCTTAAACAGGAAATCGACCCCGGCCGCGCCTTTATCCGGAGCGATGCGCGACCATTTCATGATGGCGCTCCAGTCGTAGCTGAGCCCGTCGATCTTAAAGCCAAACTCCGCCGCCCGGTGCTTCATGGTGTGGTACAGCTCGGCGTTCTTGAGCAGCGCCTTGGTCGGGATGCAGCCCCAATTGTTGCACGTGCCACCGCCGCGCTCCTTTTCCACACAGGCGACTTTTTTGCCGAGTTGTGCCGCCTTGATAGCGGCGACATAGCCGGCCGGGCCGGCGCCGATGACGATGAGATCGTAGTTGGCCATAGAAATTCAGGGATCAAGCCGCGGCGCGTTCAGGCCGGCGGCGTTGCGAAAGCACGGGAACATGCGGGCGCAGGGCCGGTGGCGTCAAAAGGAAAAGTGCGAGGGCGGCGGCCCAGGCGTTGCCCGCACCATGTGATGCTTGGACGCCCTCTTGAGGGTGGAAAGCCACCTGTCCGCGCAACCACGGAGGGGGCGGGCTGCGAAAGGTGGACAGCGATCCGATTTTTATGCGCCATTATCAGTGCACCTGCGGCAATATTCTGTTCTTCGACAATTCCGTGTGCCTCCAATGCGGGACCCAGGTGGGCTACGACTTGTCCGGGGACCGGATGGTGGCGTTGACCGACGACGCGGCCTTCCAGTGGTGTGCGAATGGCCTGCAGCATGGCGTCTGCAATTGGGTGGTGCCGCGCGAAACCCCGAACTCGTTGTGCCCCTCGTGCCTCCTGAATCGCACCGTGCCCAATCTCGCGGCCCCAGCCAATGTGGAGGCGTGGCACAAAATCGAGATGGCGAAGCGCCGCATCCTTTACACGCTGGCGCGCTTCGGGCTCAGCCCGGTGAGCAAACGCGACGATCCGGCCAACGGCCTGGCGTTTGATTTTCTCCGGCCCATGGCCGGTCAGCCGGTGCTCACGGGTCACGAGGATGGCGTGATCACTCTCAACGTCGACGAGGCCGAGGATCTCGAGCGCGAAAAGCGCAAGGAAGAGCTGGGCGAATCGTACCGCACGCTCATCGGCCATTTTCGCCACGAGATCGCGCATTATTATTGGGATCGGTTTTTCCAGGACCGGCCCGGTGACGATCCCAATCTGTCCGCCTTCCGCGAAGTTTTCGGCGATGAGCGCGAAGACTACAACGCCGCGCTCCAGCGGCACTACGCCCAGGGGCCGGTGGCCGCCGCGCCCGGCACGTTCATTACCACCTATGCGTCGGTGCATCCTTGGGAGGATTGGGCGGAGACCTGGGCGCACTATTTGCACATCATCGACGGCACCGAGACGGCGCAGAGCTTTGGCTTGAGCGGCGAAAAGGTGCCGATTCCTTTCACGCCCTTCCCGGCCGACGCCGTGACTTTGCCCGCGCAACTGGAATGGCCTGCTGGTGAGAAGGAGGAATTCCTCAAGCTGCTGCGCGGTTGGGCGAAGCTTTCACCCGCCATCAACGAGATCGTCGCCAGCCTTGGACATCCGGCGTTCTACCCCTTTGTTTTTTCCGACTCGATCATCCGAAAGTTATTCTTCGTCCACCACATGATGAAAGACTTCGGGGCGAACCCGGCCGCGGCCGCCAAACCGTCGCTGACGGCCGCCCCCGAACCAGTGGCGGCGTAGAGGGAAAAGTAGCGCCGGGCTATTTTCAACCACCCTGGCCGGCGGGAGCGCGCTCCTCCACGCGGGCGACGTCGACACTCACGCCGAGGCTGTGACCGCGTCCACCGACGACCACGCCGCGCAGCGGGCTCACGTCGCTGAAATCCCGGCCCCAAGCCAGGGACACATGCCGGTCGCCGGGCAGCAGATCGTTGGTGGGGTCGGCATCGATCCATCCAAACCCCGAACACCATACCGAACACCATGCGTGCGAGGCATCCGCGCCGACGAGCCTGGTCTTGCCGGGCGGCGGCTGCGTCTCCAGATAGCCGCTCACGTAGCGCGCGGGCAACCCGAGCGAGCGCAGGCAGGCAATGGCCAGGTGCGCGAAATCCTGGCAGACGCCCCGCCGTCGCTTGAAGACCTCATCGACCGGCGTGGCCACCGTGGTCGCCCGCGGGTCGAAACGGAAGTCGCGAAAAATCCGGGAGTTGAAATCCACGATCGCTTCGAGCAGCGGCCGGTCCTTCGTAAAGGCCGGCGCCGCATAATCCGCGAAGGCCGCCCGGCGGGTGATGTGCGGCGAATCGAATCGAAACTCACCCATTTCACTGTCAGCCGTGAGCACATCGCTGGCGCAGCGGTCGCGGACCTGCTGCCAGGAGGGTGTCGTGGCCGGGGCCGGCAGGACGGGTGGGCTGATCCCCACGCGGCTGCGGGCGGTCACCACCAGGCGGTCGTGCGGACTGCCGATGGTAAAAAAGGTGGTCGTATTCCCGTAATAGTCCACGCGCTCGGCGATCACCGCGGGCGGAGGATCGACCGTCAGATTGAAATCAGTGACCTGCTGCCGGGGCAATTCGCGCGGATGCAAATGCGCGAGATGATGCGACACCGAAACATCCGTGCCGTAGCTGTAAGTCGTGCGATGAGTGATGTCGTAAAGCATGGAGCTAGCTCACGCGCGCGGGCACGTGACTGAAGTACGACGCCGTGAGCAAATCCGAGAGCCCGCACGCTTTCTCGTACAAATCGTCCAGCCGCGATTCGAGAAGCGAACCCGCCGCGGCGCCATGGGTGGCCAGACTGAAGACATCGGTTTCCACCAGCAGGGCAGCCAGTTCGTTAAACTGGTCTTCCTCCGGCCGGCCTTCACCCGCGCCGGGCAGCTCGGTAAAGTGTTGTCCCACCGCCTTGATCTGGTAGGCGAGCGAGCGTGGATTCCACGGATCGGTGAGCAACAAGGCGAGTGTCGTGGGCAGTTCCGGGCGTGCGAGGTACCGCCGCCGATAGGTCATGGCGCTGTCGGTGTATTCGAGGAGCGGAGTCAGGGCGGCGTGGTCGTCGTCCGTCGTCAAGATCGCCCGGACATTGGCCACGACGTTGATCGCCCGCTCCAGCCGCCGGCCGATATCCAGAAAACGCCACGCATGGCCGCGCGTCATGTTCTCCATCTCCATGCCGCTGAAAGCCGCCAGTTGAAAGATGAGCCGGTGCAACGCCTGGAGAATTGCCGCTGGTGTCGCCCGGGACATCGTTGCCGGAAATTCCGTCTGAAGCTGGTTGAGAATGCGCCAGGTGTCTCCGGAGAGCCGGTCCCGCACGCTCAGGGTCAGGAAATTCACCCGGCCGAGCAGGTCGCGGACCGTGCCGAGCCGGTTGCGCTCGAAGACCAGTTCGCGCAAGGCCGATGCGAGTTCGGCGGGCGTAAAGTCCCCGCCGAACCGTGGAGGCAAAAGCTCCGTGCGGGCCAGCCAGCGGGCCAGGGCGGAGAGTTCCTCCTCTTCGGCCGGCCCACCTTCCCCCGCGAGCCGGCTGAGCGCCGTGCGCAGCAGCCGGGTCGTGTCTTCGAGCCGCTCGGCGTAGCGGCCCAGCCAGAAGAGATTCTCCACCACCCGGCTCGGGACATGCGTGCTGCCCGACTCCGGGCGCGGCGGCAGCGCCGCGGTCTCCACCGGGGCCGTCAGTTCCGCCGGCGCCGCGGAACGCACCCAGGTGTCCTTGCTGCCCCCGCCGTAGCGCGAGGAAACGATCGGCGATTCCGCAGCGGGCGACACGCGCGTCAGCCCGCCGGGCATCACGGCAAAGCCATCCGTCGTCGCGCAGACAAAGCAGCGCAGGATGAGCGGGCGCGGTTCCGGGACTTCGCCATTCCAGACCGGAGCGGTCGAGAGCGCGACGCTTTCCTGGCCCACATAGGCGTGCGGGTTCGCGCGAATGCGGGCGGTGAGTTCCGCGATTTCCGAGGCGTCGAGCTTCCCGCCGAAACTCGGCTCCCCGTGTCCGCCGACAAAGGCGCGCTTGGTCACCAGCGAGTTCAGCGCCCAGAGCGCGTAATCGCGCTCGCTTTCCTGGCCGCACCACCAGGTGGCGATATTGGGGATGCGCAGCTCTTCCTTGAGAAGATGGCGCGCCAGCGCGGGAAGGAACGCCAGGAGCGCGGTCGTCTCCACGGCCCCGGCGCCGAGGGCGTTGGAGATCGCGACGTTGCCGGCCCGCGCCGCCTCCACCAGGCCCGGGACGCCGAGAATGGAGTCGGCGCGCAACTCGAGCGGATCGCACCACGTGTCATCCACGCGCCGGATGATGACGTCCACGGGTTGCAGGCCCTCGAGTGTTTTCAGAAACACGCGCCGATCGCGCACCGTCAGGTCATTACCCTCGACCAATTGATAACCCAAAAATCGCGCCAGATAGGCGTGCTCGAAATAGGTCTCGGTGTAGGGGCCCGACGTGAGCAGGACGATGTTCGGCGCACTCGTCCACGGCGCGAGCGAACGCAAGCCGGCCTTCTGCATCTGAAAAAATCCCCCGAGCCGCTGCACCTGGCATTCGCGAAACTCATCCGGCAGCATTCGGGAAAGGATGCCGCGATTCTCGAGCGCGTAGCCCACGCCGCTGGGCGCCTGAGTCCGGTCGCTGAGTACCCACCAGCGACCATTCGGCGCCCGGGTGAGATCAACCGCGTGCAGGGTGAGAAAGAGATCGCGAGGGGGCCGGATGCCATGGCAGCACCGCAGGAAACCGGGATTCGCGTGCAGCAACGCGGGGGGCAGCAACTTGTCCTTGAGCAGGCCCTGCGGGCCGTAGATGTCCGCCAGCACGAGATTCAGCAGCCGCGTGCGCTGAATGAGCCCGGTTTCCAGTTTCGCCCATTCCTCGGCGCCGATGACAAAGGGCAGAATGTCCAGGTTCCAGGTGCGCTCAGCGCTCTCGCCATCGGCATGGACGTTGTAGGTCACACCATGCTCGCGCAGCAGTTGGCGGGCGTTTTCCGAGCGTTCCCGGACGCCTTCGCGGCCAATCCGCTCCAGCCCCTGCACCAAGGGTACCCACGGCGGACGGATGGCGCCATCCGCCGCCTGCATTTCATCGAATCCACCGGGGGGCGGACGATAAGTTCCCCAAACTCCGGAGGGCGAAGGCGTGACGTTACTCTGGATGGCTGAAGTCATTCGGACGCAGGCTAATACGTTGGACCCCGCTCAGGCAAATCTCCGTCCGGAGGGCGCTCACGTACGCAAATCCAGGGTGATGGGGAACTCGCGGTTCGTCTCCGGCGGCGGTTCGCTGAGCTTGCCGGGGGTGTGGCCATACGGGAAGAAGCGGTTCAGGCGGCGCGACTCGGCTTCGTAGGCATTCACCGGGAAGGTCGCGTAATTGCGTCCGCCGGGATGCGCCACGTGATAGGTGCAACCCCCGAGGCTGCGCTGGTTCCAGGTATCGAGCAGATCGATGACCAGCGGCGCATGCACACCGATGGTCGGCTGGAGGCACGTCGGCGGCTGCCACGCCCGGTAGCGGATGCCGGCCACGAACTCGCCCGCGGTGCCGGTGGGATGGAGCGGAACGTGACGCCCATTGCAGGTCAGGACGTGCCGCGTGTCCGTGTGCCCGCGCACCTTCACCTGCACCCGCTCCAGCGAACTGTCGACGTATCGCACGGTGCTGCCGCCGGCGGGTTCTTCGCCCAGCACGTGCCACGGTTCGAGGGCGGTGCGGACTTCGACATTCACGCCGCGCCGGGTGATTTCGCCAATGGTCGGAAACTTGAATTCGTAATGGGGCGCGAACCAGGCGCTGTCCAACGGGTAACCGTATTCTTTGAATTCCTCGATCACGTCCGCGAAATCCTGCCAGACGAAATGCGGCAGCAGAAAGCGGTCGTGCAACTCGGTGCCCCAGCGGGCCAGCTTTTGCGGCGAGTACGGCTCCTTCCAAAAGCGCGCGATGGCCGCGCGCAGCAGGAGATGCTGGGCGAGGCTCATCTCGGCGTGCGGCGGCATTTCGAATGAACGCAGCTCGACGAGGCCCAGCCGGCCGGTGCTGCTCTCCGGCGCGAAGAGCTTGTCGATGCAGAACTCCGCGCGGTGCGTGTTGCCGGTGACGTCGATCAGCAGGTTGCGAAAAATGCGATCGACCAGCCACGGCGGCACCTCGCCGCGATCCGGGATCTGGTTGAAGGCCAGTTCCAGTTCATAGAGCGAGTCGTTGCGGGCTTCATCGACGCGCGGCGCCTGCGAGGTCGGCCCCATGAAAAGTCCGCTGAACAGGTAGCTGAGCGATGGGTGATTGTGCCAGTAGGCGAGCAGCGAGCGCAAAAGGTCGGGCCGGCGCAGGAGCGGCGAATCCGCCGGGGATGGGCCGCCGATGACGATGTGGTTGCCGCCGCCCGTTCCGGTGTGGCGCCCATCGAGCATGAACTTTTCCGTCGCGAGCCGCGTCTGCCGGGCTTCGTCGTAGAGCCCCCTGGTATTGTGCGTGAGCTCGCCCCACGAATAGGCGGGATGCATGTTCACTTCGATGACCCCCGGATCGGGCGTGACCTTGATCGCGTTGAGCCGCGGGTCGCGCGGCGGCGGCTCGCCTTCCAGGATCACCGGCAGGCCGAGCGTTCGCGAGGTGTCCTCCACCGCGGCGACGAGATCGAGATATTCCTCGGTCGTTTGCACCGGCGGCATGAAGACATGCAGGCGCCCATGCCGCGGCTCGACGCAGAGCGCCGTCCGGGTAATCCACGCCGCGGACTCCTGCGGCCCGGGAATCCGGTTGGGATCGGGCTCTCGCAGTTTCCGCGGGTACGGCTCGCCAAGTTCCTGGCGGCGCTGGCCGCGCCCCTGCCCGATCTCCAGCGGAGCGTTGCCGCCGCCGACGTAACGCTGGCCTGCCCGGTCCGGGCGCGCTGGCAGCGGCGGCAGTTGATGGAACGGGTCGGGATGGTGAATCCATGGATAGTCGCCCGGCGCGACCCAAGGCAGCGAGTCCAGTGGCAGGCGCAGCCCCATGGGCGAATCGCCCGGAATGAGCCAGAGCGTTTCATCGCGCAGGAACCAGGGACCACTCTGCCACTGGCTCCGGTCTGTTTTGAGCGGGATCGCATAGCCGACCACGGAATTGAGGCCTTGCTCAAAGATGCGCGCGACGCGCTCGCGCTCCAGCTTGTCCTTGAGGTTCGACTTGAGGGGATCGACATTGGAAGGCAGCCGGCGCTCCTTCCACAAATAGTAATAGATGTCTTCATAGCCGGGCAGGAGCCATTTTCCATCGATCTCGACGAGGTCGATCAGCTTGTCGATGAAGGCGCGTGCCTCTTGGGCGCCGTGGCCGTAGTGCTTCGACTCATCGGCGATGAGCGCGTCATCGCTCCAGACCGGCTGGCCGTCGCGCCGCCAATAGCAACCGAGCGACCAGCGCGGGAGCTGTTCGCCCGGATACCACTTGCCCATCCCATAGTGCAGCAGGCCTCCCGGGCCAAACTGCCGGCGGAGCCGCTTGACGAGTTCACCGGAGAGAAGGCGTTTGCGCGGGCCGACGGCCGCGTAGTTCCACTCTTCTCCATCGGGATCGTCGACGCTCACAAAAGTCGGTTCGCCCCCCATCGTCAGGCGGACGTCGCCCGCCGTGAGGTCCTCATCGATCCGTTTGCCGAGGGCGTCGATGGCTTCCCATTGCTCGGGTGAATACGGTTTGGTGACGCGCGGCGACTCCTGAATGCGCGTGATCGCCATTTCGAAGGAAAACTCCACTTTCGATTCCTCCACGCCTCCGCTGATCGGGGCCGCGCTTTGCGGATCGGGGGTGGCGGCCAGCGGGATGTGCCCCTCGCCGGCCAGCAGTCCGCTGGTCGCGTCGAAGCCGATCCAGCCGGCGCCGGGCAAATACACCTCGCACCAGGCATGAAGGTCCGTGAAATCCTCCTTCGCCCCGCTGGGTCCATCGAGCGCTTCCTCGTCCGGCTTGAGCTGAATCAGATAACCGCTGACAAACCGCGCCGCCAGACCGCAGTGCCGCAGAAGCTGGCAGAGCAGCCACGCCGAATCGCGGCACGAACCGCTGCCCTTGACCAGCGTCTCCTCCGGCGTCTGCACCCCGGGTTCCATCCGGATGAGATACTGAATGTCCTCCGAAAGCCGCTGATTCATCCCAACGAGAAAATCGATCGTCCTCGGTCGCCCGTCGTCTCCGTTGGCGGAGGCCAATTGGCCGGATTCCGGCAGATGGCCGTGCGCGTGCGTGTCGATTGCCACCTCGGAATGCGGTGGATGTGCGAGCGACATCTGCCCGTCGGCGAGCAAGGCCCGGCGGATTTTGTCAACGTATTCCGCGAATTCCGGGGTGAGCGTTCCCTTGACCTGGAACGGCTCGAGTTCATTCGCCAGCGAAGGATCGTACTCGAACGGAAAGCGCTCCGCCGCCGGTTCGAGGAAAAAGTCGAACGGATTGTAAACGGCCATTTCCGCGACCAGGTCGACCTCGACCTTGAACTCCCGCGCTTTCTCCGGGAAAACGAGCCGCGCGAGGTAGTTGGACTGCGGGTCCTGCTGCCAGTTGATAAAATGGTCCTTGGGCGCGATCCGCAGCGAGTAGCTCACGATCGGCGTACGGCAGTAGGGCGCTGGGCGAAGCCGGACGACTTGCGGCCCAAGGACGACCGGGCGGTCGTAGCGGTAGTGCGTAACGTGACGGAGCGCGACATGGATCGACATTGGCGTAGTTGGAAAGTGCGGAAACGCCAGCCAAGCACGCGAGCCAACCCTGGGCGGCACGCGAAGCCCTTGCGAGGCACTTCCTTTGTCCGCCGGTACATATCAGTTTGCCCCGCCGAAAAGCAACGGGCGAAATCCGGGACTGGGCCACCCATTGAACGGCGGCCTGGAATAACCGTGCCCTTTGCCTGCTCGCCTTGCCTCGCGGCTCCCCTTAAGCTGCTGGCTCGATGAGCTATCGGCTTACTCTCGGCGGAACGACCCATTTGTTCCGCGACCTCAAAACGCTGCTCGCCAAAGCCGCTCCGCTGCGCTCCGGCGACCAACTCGCCGGACTCGCCGCGGACACCGCCGAGGAACGCGTCGCCGCGCAAATGTGCCTGGCCGACGTGCCCCTCACGCGTTTTCTCGAGGAGCCGATCGTCCCTTACGACGAAGACGCGGTGACCCGTCTCATTTTCGACCGGCACGATCGCGAGGCCTTCGCGCCCGTTCGCGGGTTGAGCGTCGGCGAATTTCGCGACTGGCTCCTGCGCTACGAAACGGCTGCGGCGGTGCTCACGGCCCTCGCCCCCGGCCTTACGCCCGAGATGGCCGCGGCCGTGAGCAAGCTCATGAGCAACCAGGACCTCATCCTCGCGGCGAGCAAGGCGCGCGTCGTCACGAGATTTCGCAACACGCTCGGGCTTCCCGGCACCCTGGCGGTGCGCTTGCAGCCCAATCATCCGACCGACGATCCGCGGGGCATTGCGGCCTCGATCCTCGATGGACTCCTCTACGGATGCGGCGATGCGGTCATCGGCATCAATCCCGCGACCGATTCGCCCGCGGCCTGCACCACGCTCCTGCGGCTCACCGACCGGCTCATCCGCGAATACGAAATTCCGACCCAATCCTGCGTGCTCGCCCACGTCACCACCTCGTTGCGCTGCCTCGAGGCCGGCGAACCGCTCGATCTGGTCTTCCAATCGATCGCCGGCACCGAAGCCGCCAATCGCAGCTTTGGCATCGACCTGGCGCTCCTGCGCGAAGCCCGCGACGCCGCGCTGGCGCAACGGCGCGGGACCATCGGCGACAACGTCATGTATTTCGAGACCGGCCAGGGTTCCTGCCTTTCGGCCAATGCCCATCACGGTGTGGACCAGCAAACGCTCGAGGCCCGCGCCTATGCCGTGGCGCGCGAATTTGCGCCACTCCTCGTCAATACGGTCGTCGGCTTCATCGGCCCGGAGTACCTCTACGATGGCAAGCAGATCATCCGCGCCGGGCTCGAGGACCACTTTTGCGGCAAACTGCTCGGGCTGCCCATGGGCTGCGACGTCTGCTACACCAATCACGCCGAAGCCGACCAGGACGACATGGACACGCTTCTCACCCTCCTCGGCGTGGCGGGTTGCAACTACATCATGGGCGTGCCCGGGGCCGACGACATCATGCTCAACTACCAGTCCACCAGCTTCCACGACAGCCAGTACCTGCGCCAGGTGCTCGGCTTGCGGCCCGCCCCGGAATTTGCCGCCTGGCTCGAAAAAATGCATATCGTTCGCGACGGCACGCGTCTCGAAGCCGTGACCGCACAACACACCCTCGTCGCGGGCACGACGAGGACCATCGGAGAGGCTTAGACGCCCTCGTGGCCGCCGTCATCTCAACCATGCCGGACTCCTGCATCCAACCCGATCCCTGGAATTCGCTGCGCGCGCACACCGCGGCGCGCATCGCGCTCGGGCGCTGCGGCGCAAGCCTCCCCACGCGGGCGCAACTCGATTTCCGGCTGGCTCATGCCCGCGCGCGAGATGCCGTCCTCACCGAATTCGATGCACCGGCCCTTGGCGCCGCATTGGCGGCGCTGGGCGAGCCCGTGCTCGTGGTGGAAAGCGCTGCGCGTGACCGCGCCCAATTCCTCCAGCGCCCTGATTTTGGCCGGCGGCTGGCGGATGGTTCGCGGGCCTTGCTCACCGCGCACGCCGCGGGTGCGCCACGGTGCGAACTCGTAATCATTGTTTCCGACGGGCTCTCGACGTTTGCCGCCAATTCCCAGGCCAAACCGCTGCTGACCGCACTGCTCCCGCTCCTGCGCGCCAGCGGGTGGACACTCGCGCCGTTGATCGTCGCGAAGCAGGCCCGCGTGGCCCTGCAGGATGAAATCGGCGAGATCCTGCGGGCGCAGTTCAGCCTCATGCTGCTGGGCGAACGTCCCGGCCTCGGGAACGCCGACAGCCTCGGCGCGTATTTCACCCATGCGCCGGGCCCCAGCCGCACCGACGCCGATCGCAACTGCCTCTCCAACATCCGCCCCGGCGGACTGACTTCCGAAGATGCCGCGCACAAGCTTCACGCCCTGCTGGCCCAGGCCCGCCGCCTGCGGACGAGTGGCGTCGCGTTGAAGGACGATGATCGCGGAGGATTGATAGTTGATAGTTGATACCGACCATCAACGATCCACTATCCGCCGTTCTCATGCGCCTCTATCTGTTCCTCCTCTCATTGCTCGTGACCACCGGTTTGCGCGCGCAGGAGTACGACGTTCTCGTCTACGGTGCGACCCCCGGCGGCATTGCGGCCGCCATCTCCGCGGCCAACGATGGCGAGCGCGTGCTGCTCGCCGAACCTTCGCGGCGCATTGGCGGGATGATGACCAACGGTCTTTCGCACTCCGACTTCCGCACCCTGGAAGGCCTGAACGGCTCGTTCCTCGATTTCTCGCGCCGCGTCGAGAGCTACTATCGCGAAACGTATGGCGCCGAATCTCCGCAGGTCCGCGATTGCTTTCACGGCACGCAATTCGAGCCGAAAGTCGCGCTCGGTATTTTCGAAAAAATGCTCGCCGAACAGCCGCGCATCACCGTGCGCAAGGAATGGGTGCTCGACGGAGTCAAGACGAGCAGTAACGCCGACGGTGAAGCGCCGGCGACTTCGCACGCGATGGAGATCGCGCTTCTCTACGACGCCGACGGGAACTATCACTCGGTCGCCTCCTACTATTTCATCGACGCCACCTACGAGGGCGACCTCATGGCGGCGGCGCACCTGCCGTATCGCGTCGGCCGCGAAGGTGGCGGCGAATTTGGGGAATCGCTCGCCCCGGACGACGCCGATGACCAGATCCAGGCCTATAATTTCCGCCTGTGCATGACGCGCGACCCGGCCAACCGGGCGCCGGTCGAGAAACCGCCCGGCTATCTGCGCAAAGAATTCATTGACCTGCTCGCGCTGCTCCTGGGCGGCCAGATCGATGGTGTTTTCAGCACGAAGCCGGCGGAATTGATCAAGGCCCAGGGCCCGCTGCCCAATGGCAAGTACGACATCAATGACATGTCGCACGGCCTCGTGCGGCTTTCCCTGCCGGCCGAAAACCAGGGCTGGCCGGAGGGCGAGTCCGGCTTCGCCGCGCGCATGGTCCACGACGGCGCGGTGGCGCCGTTTTCCCGCACCGGCTTGCGGGAATCGCGCGAACGCGTCTTCGACGACCACCTGCGCTGGAACGTAGGGCTCATCTATTTCCTCCAGAGCGATCAGGCCGTGCCCGCGAAATTTCGCGACGAGGCGCGCGAGTGGGGCTGGTGCAAAGACGAATTTACCGAGAGCAATCACCTTCCGATGCAGCTCTACGTGCGCGAGGCGCGACGGGTCAGCGGCGATTATGTCTTCACGGAAAAGGATACCGATTGCGCGCCGGACGACGCCCGCGCTGTGCTGCACACCGATGCCATTGCCATGGGCGATTACGGCCCGAATTGCCACGGCACCGCCCACGAAGGTTCGCGCTTCGGCGGCAGACACTCGGGCGAGTTTTACAAGGAGGTCGCGCCGTACCAGATTCCCTTCGGCGTGGTGGTGGCGAAGGGTTTCGAAAATCTGTTGGTCCCGGTGGCGCTGAGCGCGTCACACGTGGGCTTTTGCGCGCTGCGGTTGGAGCCCATCTGGATGTCTCTCGGCGAAGCCGCCGGCCATGCCGCCCACCTCGCGCGGGCGAAGCACGGCGTTTTGCAGAGGGTTTCGATTCCGAAGCTGCAAGCGCTGCTGCACGCCGAAGGCGCGGCCACCATTTACGTAAGCGACGTGCCGCCGGGGAATCCCGATTTTGCCGCCGTGCAATGGTGGGGCACGGCCGGCGGATTGCACGGCCTCGCCCCGACTCCCGAACCGCCCGGCCGGCGCGGTAAGAGCATTTTCAGCCAATATTACGAGGCCTTTCCCGGCCACGCCGCCGAACTCGACAAACCTCTCGACGCCGGGCTCGCCGAGCGGTGGCAGAAACTGGCCGCCGGGCTGGGCGTCGATGCCACCCACCTCCCCACGGCCGACGGCAAGACCACGCGCGGAGCATGGTTGCGCGTCGCCTGGGCCGGGCGGCCGCGATTGTAGACACCGGACGGGCACCGATCGTGCGGCCACTCCGGCGCGTGCTAGGTTTTCCAGTCGCGGAGCACTTGACGAATGACTTCGGGATCCTGCCGGAGATCCATCACCGCCGATACAATGATGCGACGGCCTTCGATGGTGTAGAAAATGCCGAATGGAAATCCATGCACCAGCAGTCGGCGGTAAGGCTCACGACATACGGGCGCGATCGCCGGGAACGTGCGAAGTTGGCTGAAGGCGAGATCGAGGTGCCGCATAAAAACCTCACCGCGCCCTTCCTGAAACTCTTCGTAGAACTCGTAGGCGGCCTGGATGTCAGCGTCTGCCGAGAAAAGAAAGACGAGATCACTCACCACCGAGTTTCTTACCGAGAACGCGCTGCTGGATCGCTTCCCAAGAAATTACTTGGTCGGGATCGCGGTGGTACGCCTCCATGCGTCGATCAAGCTCCGCTAATTGTTCCTGGGATACCGGAATTTCACTCGGGTGCGCCGCCAGGTCGTCCCAAAGCTCGCTCACCAGCAGAAGCTTTTCGGCCGAAGTCAGGCGTTTCACCTCAGGCATTCTGTCAAGGATCATGTGCGGGAGACTACTGCCCGTCGATGAGGTGGGCAAGCGTCGAGGTAGCGACAAATAGACGTGTGCGAGGCTATTCCAAATCGGTGTGACGATTCAAATCCTGACGACCGAAAACATTAGGCGTGCCGGCTTCCGCGAGAAGCAGAGATCGGCGAACCGGGGCGGCTTCCCGGCGATTTCGCCTCGAATCCACCTCCATTACGTGCGAAATTGGAATCCGCTCCAAACCATGCATTTTCGCTCCGTTTTTCCCCTCTTTCTGGCCACGGCCGGCGCCTTTGCGGCCGGGCCGGACCTGACGCCGGCCGGCTTTGCCAAAAAGGTCACGCCGCTCTTTGAGAATCATTGTTACAGTTGCCACGGCGATGGTGAGCACAAGGGCGACTTCGCCCTGGATAAACTGCCGCTCGACTTCTCCACGCCGGACAAGCTGCGCACCTGGATCCGCGTCCTCGACAAGATGGATTCCGGCGAGATGCCGCCGAAAAAGAAGCCGCGGCCCGATCCCGCCCAGCTTGCCGCCGCGTCCGGGTGGTTGCACGGCGCTCTGTTCGCCGCGGATTTCCAGCGTGAGCAGACGGAGGGCCGGGTGGTCAAGCGCCGCTTGAATCGCACCGAATACGAAAACACCGTGCGCGAATTGCTCGGTGTGGAGACGTCGCTCAAGGAGCTCCTGCCCGAGGATAACAGCGCTTTCGGTTTCGACAACGTCGGTTCGGCGCTCGATGTGTCCTCGGTCCTGCTGGAGGGGTATCTTGATGCCGCCGACCTGGCGCTCGATGCCGCCATGCCCCGCACCCAGCGCGTCGAATCGAAGACGGAACGCTACAGCTATCTGGACGACGATAATCTCCTCAAACAACTCGGCGACAAGACCGTGCTCAAGCGGGACGACGGTGTGGTCATGTTGAGTTCCGGCTACATGCCCACTGCCCTCCGAAAATTTCACGCCCCCATGGATGGCCTCTATCGCGTCCGCGTGTCCTGCTATGGCTATCAATCGACCAAACCGGTCATCATGGTGGCTCTCGGCGGCGACGTCATCGGCGGACGTGGGGAAACGCACACCATCGGCTTCTTCGACGCGCCGCCCGGCAAGCCAGGGGTCATCGAATTCACCGATCGGCTGCCACGCAACGCCAGCTTCAAGGTCATGCCTTTCCGGCTGGAAGGCGGCGAGCGCGCCCGCCAAACCGGGCCGGAGAAGTACGATGGCCCCGGACTGGCCGTGCAGTGGGTGGAAGTGGAAGGGCCCCTCACCGGGGAATGGCCGCCGGCCAGCCATGCCCGGCTTTTCGGTTCTCTCCCGCTCAAGCCGTTGCCGGAAACCGACGAACGGGGCCGGAAGATTTACCGCAAACCGACCGACCCGGCCTTTGCCGTCGTCAGTCAACAACCGGCCGCGGACGCCGAGAGCCTCTTGCGCGATTTCGTCCCGCGCGCGTTTCGCCGGCCGGTGGGCGAGAGCGAGATCGCGCCGTTCATCGCCCTGGTCAAATCCCGGCTCGCCAACGGGTACAATTTCGAAGACGCCATGCGCGTTGGCTTCAAGGCGGTGCTGACCTCGCCGGACTTCATTTTTCTGCGCGAAAGGCCGGGCAAGCTCGACGATTACGCGCTCGCCTCCCGCCTTTCGTATTTCCTGTGGTCGACCATGCCTGACGCGGAGCTGCTGGGCCGGGCGCGCGCCGGGACGCTTCGCCAGCCCGCGGTGCTTTGGGCGGAAACCGAGCGGTTGCTGGCCAGCCCCAAGGCGCGGGCCTTTACGGAGGATTTTCTCGGCCAGTGGCTCGACCTGCGCCTCATCGATTTCACCACGCCGGACAAGAGGCTCTACCCGGAATTCGATGAGTTGCTCAAAACTTCGATGGTGCGCGAGACGCAGCTCTTCTTCGAGGAGGTGGTCAAACATGATCTGCCGGTGCAGAACTTCATCCAATCGGATTTCGCCATGCTCAACGGCCGGCTCGCCGAGCATTATGGGGTTGCCGGTGTCACCGGGGAGGAATTTCGCAAGGTGGCGTTGCCGCCGGGCTCTCACCGGGGCGGTTTGCTGGGCCAGGCGGCGATCTTGAAAGTGACCGCAAACGGCACCACGACTTCGCCCGTCCTCCGCGGCAAATGGGTCCTCGACCGCATCATGGGCGTTCCCCCGCCGCCACCGCCCAAGAACGTCGGCGCCCTCGAGCCGGACATCCGGGGAGCGAAGACCATTCGCGAACAGCTCGACCTGCATCGCCACGTCGAGGCGTGCGCCGTGTGCCACACCAAGATCGACCCGCCCGGCTTCGCTCTCGAGAATTACGACGTCATTGGCGGTTGGCGCGACCGCTACCGTGTCATCGCCACGCGGGGTCAGAAGTCGGAGTACCTGACCATCAATGCCGAGAACATGCCGCAACGGCGCGTGGCCCTCGGGCCGGCGGTGGATGCCAGCTTCACGATGGAAAATGGCGCGGATTTCCATGACATCGACGAATTCAAAGCCCTGCTCTTGAAAGACAAGGAGCAGATCGCCCGCTGCCTCGCGGCCAAACTGCTGGTCTATGCCACCGGCGCAGGCATCCAGTTCTCCGATCGACCCGTCGTCGCCGACATCGTCGCGCGCTGCGGCGAGAAGGGTTACGGGTTGCGCTCGATGATCCACGCCGTGGTCGAGAGCCGGGTCTTCCAGGAGAAATGACCGGCAATCAGACAATCGGACCATGAGACAAAGCGAAGATGACCAGATTATCGCCATGCCGATTGCCATGGAAAACTCGCCGGAAAAGTGGATGTTAACCCCAGGGGGATAAATCACCCGCTGATCGTCTCATTGTCTGAAAGTCTGAAAGTCTGATTGTCCGGCAGCCGCTCTCCCAACATGAAACCCGTAAACTTCGCCCTCACCCGCGCCATCCCCCGGCGCTCCTTCCTGCGCGGTGTGGGCGTGGCTCTCGCCCTTCCGATGCTCGATGCGATGCTGCCCGCATTCGGCGCCAGCACGCCGCCGCCCCGGCGCCGTCTCGTGGCGATCTGCACCACGTTGGGCATCTATCCGGACAACCTGTTCCCCAAGGAAACCGGGCGCGGCTATACGGCTTCTCCTTACTCTCAGGTTATCGATGAGTTTCGCGATCAGTTGACGATTTTCTCCGGGCTGAGCCATCCTGAGGTGGACGGCGGCCACTCGTCGGAAGCCAGCTTCCTCACGGCCGCGCCGCATCCGGGGGCCAGCGGTTTCCGCAATACCATCTCCCTCGACCAACTCGCCATCGAGAAGCTCGGGCCGGATACACGCTTCAGTTCTCTGGCCCTGGCCTCGACGAGCAACTACAGCCTCTCCTGGACGCGCAATGGCGTGAACATCCCCGCGGACGAGCGCCCTTCCAGGGTCTTCGCCAAGCTCTTTCTCGACGGCACCGCCGCGGAGGTGGATCAGCAGGTGCGCCGGCTCAAAGACGGCGAATCGATCATGGACACCGTCGGTGACCAGGCGCGCGGGTTGCAGCGGATGGTCGGTGCCGAGGACCGCGAAAAACTCGACCAGTATTTTACCTCGGTTCGCGAATTGGAGCGGCGGTTGGTGAGCGCCGAAGCCTGGGTTCGGAGGCCCAAGCCGAAGGTCGACATGAAGCCGCCGGCCGACCCGCAAAACCGCGCGGATATCATCGCCACCACACGCCCCTTGTTCGATCTCGTGCATCTGGCGCTCCAGACCGATTCGACCCGCGTCGTGACCTTCCGGCTGCAAGGCCACAATCAGGTGCCGCCCATCGATGGTGTGACCATCGATTGGCACAATCTTTCCCATCACGGCAAGGACCCGGCGAAGATCGAGGAGCTGGCGATTATTGAGAAGACCGAACTGCACGAACTGCGCAGCTTCCTGGCCAACCTCAAGGCTTCCGCGGAAGAGGACTCAAACCTGCTCGACCGCACCATGGTCCTTTATGGCTCCAATTTGGGCAACTCCTCGAGCCACGACACGCGCAACATGCCCGTCCTCCTCGCTGGTGGTGGCTTCAAGCACGGCCAGCACCTCGCTTTCGACCCGGAAAACCCGCCGCCGCTTTGCAATCTCTACGTGCAAATGCTTCGCCGCCTGGGGGTCGACGCCAGTTCCTTCGGCTCCGCCAAGGCCACGGGCCTCCCCGGTTTCGAAGCCGCGTGACCGGGTCGAGGCTGCGTAGCCGGGTTTCTGGTTTAAGGTTTTTAGAGCAGCAGCAGGTACGGACTTTCGACGAGCTTGCGCAGTTCCGCGAGATACTGGGCACCTACGGCGCCATCCACCACGCGATGGTCGGCGCTTAAGCCGATCGCCATTCGCTGGCCCACCACGATTTCGTTCTTCGCGTTGACCACCGGCTTCTTGACGACCGCGCCCACGCTGATGATCAGCGCCTGCGGCGGATTGATGATCGCCGAAAAACTCTCGATCCCGTAGCTGCCAAGATTCGACACCGTGATCGTGCCTCCGGCATATTCGTCCGGCTTGAGCTTCTTCGAGCGCGCCCGGCTGGCGAGGTCCTTCACCATTTCGCTGATCTCACGCAGCGATTTCTTTTGCGCGTCACGAATGACCGGCGTCACCAGCCCCTCTTCCACGGCGACGGCCACGCTGAGCTGGATGCTGCCGTACTGGATAATGGCGTCGCCGGCAAAGCTGGCATTGACCGCCGGCACTTTTACCGCGGCCGCGATCACCGCTTTAAGGACAAAATCATTCACCGTGAATTTCGGGCCGCCGGCGGCTTCGCTCGCGGCGTTGGCTTCGGCCCGGAATTTCATCAGGGGACCCGCGTCCACTTCGATATGCAAATAAAAATGCGGGATCGTCGTCTTGCTCACGAGCAAGCGCTCCGCGATCACCCGGCGCATGCCGCTGAGCGGAATCTTCTGGTCGCCCGCTCCCGCCGGCGTGGCGGCGACCGGCGTCGGCCCCGTAAATTTCGCGGGTGCGCCACCGGCCGGCGCGGTCTGGACATCTTTGGCGACGATCCGTCCGCCAGGGCCCGTCCCGGCCAACCCGGAAAGCTCGACCCCCTTCTCCCGCGCAATTTTTTTGGCGAGCGGCGAGGCCTTCACGCGCTCGCCCGTGGCCGCTGGCGCGGGCCTGCCCGCGCTTGCCCCCGACCCCGCTTGGGGCGCAGCGGCTTCGGCCTTTTGGGGTGTGGCCTTCGGCGACTCGGGGACCGGCGCACCCTCCGCCGGCGGAGCTTCGCCCTTCTGCAAGAGCAGGGCGATCTTCCCTCCGACCGGCGCTTTCCCGCCGGCTTCGACCAGGTGCTTGTGCAGGATCCCGTCGTCGAAGGCCTCCATTTCCATCGTCGCCTTGTCGGTTTCGATTTCGGCGAGCACGTCGCCGGTTTCGACTTTGTCGCCTTCGTTCTTGCGCCACTTGAGGACCGTCCCTTCGGTCATGGTGTCGCTCAGCTTGGGCATTTCAATATAAGTGGCCATGTTTTGGTGTGGAGCGCGTCGCGCGGCGGCAGGTTCTTAATCTTGCTCTTCATCTTCATCTTAATCCCCGAGCATTCGGTCAATTAAGATTCAGACCTCCGACTCAGCGGATGCTCAAGACCTTCGCGATGACGTCCTGCGGACGCGGAAGTTGCTTGGGCTCGACCTTTGGCGCGTAAATCGCCGGCGCGTCGAGCGCCGTCACCCGCAACACCGGTGCGTCGAGATCGTCAAAAGCCTTCTCCTGCAGCATGGCCGCGATCTGCGCGCTCACCCCGCAGAAGGGCTTGTTCTCGTCGACCAGCACCGCCCGATGGGTCTTGCGCACGCTGGCCAAAATCGCGTCTTCATCCAGCGGACGGATGCTGCGCAAGTCGATGACTTCCGCGTCGACGTCGTGCTCCGCCGCCAGCAATTCCGCCGCTTTCATGGCGGTCAGCGCGGCGCGGCCATGGGCGATGAGCGTGACGTCCTTGCCCTCCTTCTTGATGTCGGCCTTGCCGAGCGGGATCAGATACTCCTCCTCGGGGACCTCCCATTTCTCCCCGTAGAGCAGGGTGTTCTCCATGAACATCACCGGATCGTTGTCGCGAATGGCGGTCTTCATCAGGCCCTTGGCGTCGTAGGCGTTCGCGGCGCTGACGACCTTGAGGCCGGGGACATTGGCCAGCCAGTTCTCCGGCGTATGCGAATGCGTCGCGCCGACATTGGTGCCGCCGTTGGCCGGACCGCGGATGACGATCGGGCAATTGATCAAGCCCCCGCTCATGTAGCGGACTTGCGCGGCGTTATTGACGATCTGGTCGTAAGCCACGGTGCAAAAGCTCCAGAACATCAGCTCCATGACCGGCCGCAGGCCGAGCATGCTCGCACCGATCCCCATGCCGATGAACGCGGCCTCGGAAATCGGCGTATCGACCACCCGCTTGTCCCCGTATTTTTTCCACAGACCTTTGGTGACTTTGTAGGCGCCGTCGTACTGGGCGACTTCTTCGCCGATCAACACGACGTTCGGGTCGCGCTCGATTTCCTCGGCGAAGGCCTGGTTGAGGGCTTCGCGGTATTCGATGAGTGCCATGGGTTAATCGTGGAAGAAATGCTTGCCCGTGCGACCGGCCTCGGTCTGGCGATCGACCTCAAAATAGACGTCCTCGAAAATGCTGGCGTCGCTTGGGATCGGGCTCTCCTCGGCAAATTGCACACTCGCCTTGGCTTCCGCTTTGGCTTCCTCGTTGAGCTTATCGAAATCTTCGTCGGTGAGGATGCCCTCCGCGATCAGCCGGCGTTTGAAAAGTTGAATCGGGTCGTGATCGCGCTTGTAGGCGTCCAGCTCGTCGTTCGAGCGATACCCGCCCTTGTGATTCGCGTCGGCCACCGAATGGCCGTAGTAGCGATACGTGTCCAGCTCGAGAAGTGTCGGCCGGGACTTGCTGTGCGCACGCTCGATGGCGGTCTGCACCGACGCGCGGACCTCGTAGATGTCCTCGCCATTGGCCTGCGCCCAGTCGATAAGAAAAGCCTCGCCGCGTTGGGCGAGGCAATCTCTGACGACGGAGGAACGCTCGAGGCTGGTTCCCATCGAGTATTTGTTGTTCTCGATGACGTAAATGACCGGAAGTCCGAAGAGCGCGGCCATATTGAGGGACTCGTAAAAGCAACCCTGGTTCACGGCGCCATCGCCGAGAAAGCAAAGTGCCGCGCCTTTGAGGCCCTTATACTTGATGCCATAGGCCAGTCCCAAGCCGAGCGGCGTCTGGCCGCCGACAATCCCGTGGCCGCCCCAGAAATTCTTGTCCGGCGCGAAGAAGTGCATCGAGCCCCCCTTGCCCTTGGAGCATCCGGTCGACTTCCCGTAGAGCTCGGCCATGCATTCATTCATAGTCATGCCCACGGCGAGCGCGTGGCCATGGCAGCGATACGCGGTGATGACGTGATCGTTATCGCCCATCAAGGAACAGGCGCCGACCGCGACGGACTCCTGCCCGATATAGAGATGGAGAAAGCCGCCCATGGCGCCCGCATTTTGGTACTTGTTGAGGGCTTCCTGCTCAAACCGGCGAATGCGCAGCATCCCATACAACAAATCGATCTTTTCCTCTTTGGAGAGTTTCGAGTTGATGGGGGCGAGGGCGTAATCTTTGGCTTTTACGGCAGTTTCCATAGTTCGGCGGCGAAAAAGGCTGAATGATGTAATCGCGTGTCACGAATTGTGCAACCCTCAACCGCTTTGCGCCGCAAAATCGTCGCTCTGGAAGCCACCGCAGCGCAATTCTTGACGCAATGTGGAGCATCCGGCGCAGCGTCCTGCGTTTTGGCCATACTCTTGTGGGCGATGGCTTTATCGTAGCGCAAGCGTCCCGATTGCGACCGTTTATGACGCCACCGGGGCGATGGTCCTATTTCCGGGCCACCGACGCCTCCTTCAGCGCCCCAGTTCGCGGAAAACGCGTTTTACTGCGCCGCGGCGGCGGGCAGAAGATCGAGCCGCGGTTCACGGCGACCGGGGCAGCGCGGGTAACCCCGGCAACACCAGGTGGGTGTTCCGTTGGCCCGGTTGTGGCGCACGATCATCGTGCCGTGGCAAACCGGGCATTCTGGATCGAAGATGCGCGCATGGGCCACGAATTCGTCGATCCAATCCGGGACGTGCAACAGATTCTCGCCCGGCCTGGCGACCGCCGCGAGGCATTCTGCCAGAGCGTTTCCGTCCATTAATTCGATCCCCTTGCCTTCGGCAAATGTCTGCGCATTGGGCGCGAATTCACCCGTGGTGACGATGATCCCGCGCGGCGCGCCGGTCGCCGCCATGGCGCCGTAAAAGTCGCGCAATTCGCGTTCGGTGACGCGCGCCATTTTCCAGTGCTTGCACTGGACGAGGATCGTCTCGGAGCCGCGGCGTAGCGTCACGTCGATGTCGCCATCGGCACTCATCGCGGCGGAGAGTTCCGCGGTGTAGTCCTGGCGCCGGAAGATCTCACCGATGAGCAGTTCAAATTGGTCCAATCGCAACGCGTCGACTCCGGGCGGAAGACCGGGCGTTGCCGAAACCGGATTTGTGGCGCGAGCCGCCACCGAGCGTGGTCCGCGGGCCGGCAAGCGGCGCCGATGCAGGTAAACCCCGCCGCCCCCCATGGCGGCGAGCAGCGCGACCACCGCCAGCGCAACTCCAAGGGTGTGCGACGGAGTCTTCGTGGCGGTGGGATGAGGCACGGCGACGGGTGGGGCCGCAGGCGCAGGGGCGGATTCGCTCTTTGGCTCAGGCGCCTTTGCCGCCGGTGGCGGGCTTGATTTGGATTCCGGGGCAACTGCGGTGGAAGTTTCGGATTGAATCCCGGCCGTGTGAAGCTTGGGAAGCTGCTGGGCGGGCAGTTCCCGGACGGTTGGTGAATCGGCGACCGGCAGTTCGGGTTCGGGTTCGGTTCCGAGTAACTTGGGGAACGTCGGAGCGTTCGCGAAAGCAGGGCTGGGCGTTGCCGGAATGATGACCCGGGGTTCCGCCGGGGCGGCCGCGGCGAGGCTGGCGGATTGAAAAACCATGCTCAACGGCCTTTCCCGCAGGCACGTGGCCATGGCGCCGTCATCGCGCGCCCATTGGCGGTTTTGGCCGATGGAGGCGACCACCTCCCGCCAGCGATTGGCGCCCCCGTTGGCCTGGAGCAAGGCATTGACTTCCGCATCCCCCAAATACCAGTTGCGACGGTAGGTGAGCTTGCCAATGGCATTTTGCTGAAACTCCACCTGTGCCGACCAGCCATCCCAGAAATACATGGCCACATTCCGGCCGTGATCCTCCGCTCCCGGCGCCCCGTGCCGGGCGAGCAATTGCTCCCGGGTTTCCCCGAGTTCCAAGGCGCCGGCCGGCCGTGCCATGGCGCAAAGCAGCGCCGCGCAGAGCACGATTCGAGGCATGGGGACAAGAGTCATCGCCAGTGGAAATAGCAGGATTTTGACCACCGGGGCGAATGAAATGCGGCTGATGGCAGTTTGATTACGTGTTTGCGTAACGGCCTCAGGCGCGGTTGCGGCTCGAAGGAAAGCGCACTAAGAATCGCCCTCCGTTTTTCATTACCCGAGTATCCGATGAAGCATTTCGTGCCCCTCAGCGTCCTTCTGCTGGCCTTCGCCGTCCCCGTGCTGGCCGCGGATGACTATCCCGAGGGGGTGAAGGACGCGGGCAAAGTCCGCGAGATTTTTGAGGCCAAATGCGTCGATTGCCACGGCCCCGAATTACCGCGGCCGAAAGGTAAATTTGGCTACGTCCTCGACCTGAAACGCGTCGCGGACAACCCCGATTACATCGAGCGCGGCCACCCCGACAAATCCGAGCTCTACAAGATGGTCCTGGACGACGAGATGCCGGGAGAGGATGCCAATGTGCCGCCGCTGACCGCAGACGAGAAGGAGATCGTGAAGCACTGGATCGAATTGGGCGCCCCGGAGCCGTCCCAGGTCGCGGGCGAACCGCCATCCCCCTCTGCGGCGAAATTGGCGGAAGCGAAACCCCAGATGCCGTTTTGGAAGCAGTCGCTCCGCTGGCTGGGACGTTTTCATCCGGTTTCCACGCACTTCCCGGTCGCACTCATGTTCGTCGCCGTTTTTGCGGAAGGTCTCGCCTGGTGGACGCGCCGGGAATCGTGGCTCCAGACGGTGCGCTTTCTCGTCGTGCTCGCCGCTCTCGGAGCGCTCTCGGCGGCGGCCCTCGGGTGGATCAACGCGTATTTCGCCAGCTACACGGGTCAGCTCGCCCCGATCCTCAAGTGGCATCGCTGGCTCGGGACCGGGACGGCGCTGTGGGCCGTCGTTTGCGCCGCCCTGGTCATGATCCATGAATGCCGCGAAGGGACGACCGAGCGCCAGCGTTTCCGGGGCGCCCTTTTGCTCGGCGCCGCGCTCGTGGGTGTCAGCGGCTTCCTCGGTAGCGCGCTCATTTACGGCCTGGACCATTACGCCTGGAATTGATGGTCTGCGGCCTCCCGGGTAGGGTGGGAGAATGGCGAATGACGAATGCCGAAGGACGGATGACAAAGGAAGCCAGAATTACCGAATTACCGGACACACGCGCCGTAACGATAGAATTTCGTGCTTTGGTATTCCTTCGTCCTTTGTCCTTCGTAATTCGTCATTTTCCCCACCCGCCCGCCTACCGCTCGCGGTAGCGATACCCTGCTCCCCGAATCGTCTCAATGATCGTCGGATTCGCCGGATCAGTCTCAATGCGCTTGCGCAGCTTGGCGATATGCTGGTCGAGCGTGCGCGATTCCGGAAAATAATCCATTCCCCAGCAATGGTTGAGCAGCGTATCCCGGTCCACGACCTGCCCGCAGCGTTCGTGCAGCAACTCCAGGATGGACGCTTCCCGCGGTGAGAGGTCTATCGTCTGGCCGGCCCGATCCGCCCGCAGTTCGCGCGGATAAATCACCAGATCGCGCATGGCAAAACTGCGCGCGCCATTCCCCCGCGCTTGCACGCGACGCAACGCCGCGCGGATGCGCGCCAGCAGTTCATGTTTGCCGAACGGCTTGCGAATGAAATCGTCCGCGCCCAGTTGCAGCCCGACGACCACGTCGATCTCCTCACTCTTTGCCGAAAGAAAGATCACCGGCACCTGCGCATCCGCCGCGCGCACCCGCCGGCACACCTCGTAGCCGTCCACCTGCGGCATCATGATGTCCAGGCAGAGCAGGTCGGGACGATGCTTCTCCCAGAGCGCCAGCGCCTCGCCGCCGTGCCGCGCCGCGAGCACCTTGAAACCCTCGGGTTCCACGCAGGCCCGCAGGGAGTCGAGCGTGATGGGATCGTCGTCCGCGAGCAGGATGGTCATGCGGCGGAGACGGCAGTGAGCGGCGGGGCCGGTGGCGCGGGTACGCGCAGCTCAAAACGGGCGCCGCGTGTCGCGGGCACGAGCCGCAGAGTACCACCCATCGCGCCGGCCAGATCGCGCGCGATGGCCAGGCCCAGCCCCGTCCCGCTCGCGCCTTCGTTGATCCGGCTGTCGAGACGTTCAAATGGGCGAAAGACCCGTTCGACGGCTTCCGGTGGAATCCCAGGCCCTTGATCCGTCACCGTTACCGCCAGTGTCCCTGCATCGAGTGTGCCCGCGATTTCCACGGCCCCACCGGGCACATATTTCTCCACGTTCGAGAGCAGGTTCGAGAGAATCTGCGCGAAAGCGTCCGCATCGAGCAGACAGGGCGCGGTGAGGTCGCCGGCGCGGTGCACTTCCAGCGCCCGGCGGGCGAAGGAGGGCGCGAATTGCTCGACCACGGCGTCGATCACGCTGGCCGGGACGCACGCGCGCGGTTCGGCGCGCAGTTTGCCCTGCTCGTGGCGCGAAAAGGTCAGCACGTTGTCGATCAGCCGGCCCAGCCGGCGCGCTTCCTCCTGCACGAGATCGAGCCGGCGCGTGGCATCCCGCGGCGCGTCGTCCATCGCCTCCGTCGCGAGGTCGAGATTGAGCAGGATATTCGTCAACGGCGTGCGCAATTCGTGGGAGACGCGATTGACAAACGAGACGCGTTGCGCGGCGAGCGCCGCCGCCCGTCGTTGCTGGCCGAAAACCAGGACGGCGAGCAGCGCCACAAAGATCGCCAGCACCCCGCTGGCAGCGAGGGTCGCGGTATCGTAATGCACGCGGGTTTCGCGCCGGTCCCAGGAAGCCAGCTCCCAGCTACCCAAGCGGCTCCGGAGCGGCAGCAGCAGATCCGGCCGGGTCATCTCCTCAGGACCCTCCGCGAGCAACGGCGGCCCATGGCCCATCCGCAGTTGATCCGGTCCGCCCGCGACCCGAACCGGGGCAAATCGCGGCCCGGCCCACGACTTCAGCCAGTTGGTGACCGCGAATTCCACGGCGCGCTCGTCGATGATCAGCACCACCACCTCGTTCGAAGAGATGCGCTGCCAAAACATCAAGGGCTTGCCGGGCTCCTCGATCCAGCCGTCCCAATCCCCATCGTCGTTGAACAGGCTCTCGCGCGAGAGCAACACGGGCGTCCCGACGCCGTGGTTTCGCGAGGACTCGAACATGGGCAGGGGCGTCCGCTCCCGCGTGGAGGCGGCGAGCAGCACGTGCAGGTCCGTGCCGTCTTTGGCGTTGCGATACAGCAGGGAATATTGGCGGATGCCGACGAGCCGCTCCGCGGCGTGCCGCACCTCGAAGGGGTCGGCGGGCTTCGAGATGCGCGCCAGCCGCACGAGATGACTTTCGTAGAGCGCCTCGAGCCGCTGGAGCTCGACCTGCACATCGCCGGAAAAGCGCCGCAGTGCTTCGCGGTTGCGATCCACGCGCACCTGCTCCTCCTGGCGCGCGAGTCGCAGGCCGGCGCCGAGGATGATGGCGGCGAGGCCGAGCAGCAGCAGGAGCGTGGCGCGCGGGCTGAGGGAGGACATCGGGCTCAGAGCATGATCGTGAATCCACCGCGGGACAAGCCGCCTTGGACGCGCTCTCAGGGCGTCACGATGGTGACCCTGACAAACAGCAACCACGTGCGGCCCGAGTCCGTCTGTTCATTGACCCCGTCCGCCCCCGGTGGATTAAAAGTGCCGATCAGGGTGTGTTTCCCGCTGAGGACGGACTGGCTGGTCGTGAGCTTCGACGTTTGAAAGAGCGGCTGCGGCTGGTACTGGGCTCCTACGCCCGAGACCTTGAGCGTTCCGAGATAACGGACGTTTTGGACGACTTCATTGAGATCGACACTCCCATTCTCCGACCGAATCACCGGTTCCACCTCCACATTGATGCCTGCGCTGCGGGTTTCGAATTTCGTTCCCCAGCCGGTAACGACCTGATGGCGAGTTAGCGAGCGGGCGCCGGCCGCACTGCTCGTATCCACTTTGCGGTCCGCCGCGCCCGCATTTTCCGAGCTGGGAAAGGTGACCCCGACGACGCCCGAGTACTGGGGACCGACGATGGATGGTGGATTGTACTCCGTCATCATCCGAACTTCGTGGGACTCTTCGACCACGGCGCGCTGGCCCGACTTTGTCCGCAGCGAGGTGATGAACTCCAATTGCGCTTTCTTTTCCGCGGCCAGCCCATGCACCTTGTCCCACGCCGCGTCGAGGGCGGGTGGCGGCACGAGAACTTCACGTGCGTCGGCCCGATCCAGCGAATAACAAGAGTACTCAAGATTCACCGCCACTTCGTGCGCGAAGGGTGGACGCGCCAGGCCCCCCTTGCGGGAGAACTCGGCGTTGGGGACCGGCGATTTCTGAATGGAGGTGTGCAAGAAGGCCAGCCACACCTCCGGCGACCCGGCGTTATTTGGGGCGCCTTGTGCGGGCGGCGGAGAAAAGGTGCCGAGGTAATATGGCGTGCCCTCGTCCGTAGTCACCGAGGTCGTCACTCTCTGGCTGTTGAAAAGCGGCTGGGAAGTCGGAGCGTCGTCCACCGATCCTGCGAGGTCGAAAAACCTCGCCAGCGTCACGCGGGAGGGCACGAGGTTCAGGTCGCAGAAATGCCCGTCCGGCTCCGCGACCGGTTCCACCTCGAGGGTATCGCCGGCGTTGCGCGTTTCCCAAGAAGTCGGGGTCGGGCCCGACATCGGGATGTTCGCGGTAAACTGGAGGGCGTAGCGGACTTCATCGATGGCTTCAGTCACCGCCCGCTGCCCGCTCCTCGTGGCGATGGCCGTGAGTGTCTGAAGGTGAGCCTTGCCGGCCTTCGTCATCTCCAGGATCCGCCGATACCGGGCGGCTCCGTCCGCTTCGGCTTCGAGGAGGCCGGCGGCCTCGTTCCTCTCGAGCGAGTACGCTTCGAAGACAATCAGGACATTCGGCGGGTCTTCTTCCTGCCGGCCTCCATTTGCCGCAGTGTCGCCGGGATTTTTTACGAACGGATCGCCCGTCGGCTTGGCCTCGGGTGTTCCGTTTGCCGTGGGCTGCGGTGTCCCGGTTGGTTCGGGTGGAGGTGTCCCGGTGGATTTGGGTGGCGGTGTTTCGGCGTGCAAGGCGAGGACCAGTGCGCCGATCAAAAGGGCGGATGGGAGGTGTTTCATGCATGGGAGGATGACCCAGCCATCGCCGCTTTGCGTCAACGCCAGTTCATTTCCGTGTAAAAGTTCCGTAAATCGTTATTCATCCTTGATCCACCCCCGCCGCCGGTACGTCCACCAACCCACTTCCTCGTGCAACCAGATGGACACTTTGACAAACCCATCGTAGCGCGGGACCGAAATTCCCGGAGGAGGAGGTGCGGTGGCGATCGTCGTCAGAAAATTGCAAGCCACGGGAATGACCTCGAGCCCTTGGGCGCGGAACACCGCGGACGCGCGGCGCATGTGGTTCGCCGAGGTCACCAGCAACACCCGATGCCAGCCGCGCTCCGCGGCCAGAGCGCGCACCTTGAGCGCTTCATCGTGCGTGTCCTCGTTGGCCCCCAGCGGGATGATGGCGTCCGCGGGCACGCCCCACGTCGTGAGCAGATCTTTCACGATCACGCCCTCGGTGCGGACGACACCATCGAGCTTGTTGGCGTTCCCGCCGAGCAGGAGCACCGGCGCTTTCTTCAAGCGGAATAGTTCATTGGCCATGACCATGCGATCGCCCGCCGCCGTGAAATGGACGCCTGCCGCCTCAAAGCGCGATGGCGCCGCGCCGCCGCCGAGCATGACCATGGCGTCGGCGGTGGGCAGCGCGTCGAGGTGCACGCCGGCATAGGGCCGTTCCAAGGAACCGAGCAATTTGCCGGGCACCCCGGTGCTGCCGATGATCGTGACGAAAAGCGCGGTCAGGCCGGCGAGCAGCGCCGGGCCGCGCTGCCGCTTGATGGCCAGCCAGGCGGTGAGAACCAGCAGGCCGAGCCAGGTGATGCCGATGGGCTCGAGCAGGTAGACAAGCTGGCGCAGCATTCCTTCTCTCATGCGTCCACCAGCACCCCGACGACCGAGGCGAAAAGATAACAGGCGATGAGACCGCCCACCATCGCGCGCAGACCGATGCGCGCCAGATCGTGCCGCCTTTCCGGGGCCAGCGCGCCGATGCCCGCGATCTGGATGCCGATGCTGCCAAAGTTGGCAAATCCGCATAGCGCATAGCTGGCGAGGGTCACCGATCGTTCGGCGAGCTGGCCCGGGTGCGTCTGGGTAAAGGCGGACAGGTCCAGGTAGCCGACAAATTCGTTGAGCACGATGCGCTCGCCGAGCATCTGCCCGATCACGCCGCAATCCTTCGCCGGCACTCCCATGAGCCAGGCAAACGGCGCGTTCATCCAGCCGAGCAGGCGCTGAAGCGTGACCGGGGTGGCGACGCCCAGGCCGCGTTGCGGCCAGGTGAAGAGCGCGTTGAGCAGGGCCACCAGGGCGACAAACGCGATCAACATGCCGAGGATATTGATGGCGAGCATCACGCCTTCGCTGGCTCCCTGGCAGATGGCGTCGATGCCGTTGATCGTTTTGCGCTCGACGGCGAAGTGGTGCAGTTCGCCGGTTTCGCTCTTTTTCGTCTCGGGAAACATGACCTTGGCCACGAGCAGCCCCGCCGGCGCCCCCAGAATGGAGGCGGTGACGATATGGCCGGCGCTGACGCCCTTCAAACCGGCGTAGACGGCCATGACACCGGAGGCAATGGTGGACATGCCGAACGTCATCAACGCCATCAGTTCGCTCTGGGTCATCTTCGCGAGGTACGGCTTGATGACCAGCGCCGATTCGACCTGCCCGAGGAAGATATTGGTGGCGGCACCGAGAGTTTCACTACCACTGGTGCGCATGGTTTTCCGCATCACCCAGGCCATGGCCGCCACGACCCGCTGGAGCACGCCCCAGTGGTAGAGCAGCGACGAAAGGGAGGCGACGAAGATGATGGTGGCCGAGATGGTGATCGCGAGGATGACGCCACGGGTGGGCCCGAATGCCCCCTGCAAGGCCTCGCGGCTGCCCAGCGGACCGAAGACCAGTTCGGCACCCTGGTAGGCGCTCTGGTTAAGCTGGTCGACGGCGGTCTGCGCGCCGGAAAAGAGCCACCGGCCGACGGGCGTCTTGAGAATAAACAGTGCGAATAGGAATTGCAGCGCCAACCCCCAGAGCACTGTGCGCCAGGGAAAGAGCCGGCGATTGTTGGAGAGCAGCCACGCCAGCAGCACAAAAGAAGCGATGCCGAGCAGGCTGAGGAGGCGAAGCATGGGCAACGAGCGTAGCGCGCCGCCGCCTGGTTGGGAGCTTTTTTGAAAGTTCAACACCCAACCGAAGAAGGCGCGACTTGCCGCGCGTGCGCCATTGGACCGGCCGCAACGCTTCGCCCAGCCCATGCCCGCAGTGCTTCGCACAGCGATGCGGGCGGGGATGCGGGCGGGTGTTGGACGTCGGATGTTGGATGTTGCGGCGAAGCCGTCCCGCCGCTAACTTGACCGGCAAAACCATCTAACCAGGAGAGAACCATGAGCACCGCCGCCGCCGAAGCACCTGCAGCCACGAAACTGAGCCAACTCGATGCGCTCAAGAAGCTGACGAGAGTCGTCGCCGATACCGGGGATTTTGAGTCCATGCGCGCCTACAAACCGCAGGACGCGACCACGAACCCGAGCCTGATCCTCCAGGCCGTGAGCAAGCCCGAGTACACGCCCATTCTCGACAAAGTCATTGCCGATCGCCAAAGCGGCGGCCTGACCGGTTCGGCGCAGATCGAAGACATTATCGACCATGTGCTCGTGGCCTTCGGCCTCGAAATCCTGAAGATCGTCCCGGGCCGGGTCTCCACGGAGACGGACGCGCGCCTGTCCTTTGACACCGAGGGCAGTATCGCCAAGGCCCGCCAGCTCATCGCCCTCTACGCGAAAAACGGCATCTCGCGCGACCGCGTATTGATCAAGATCGCTTCGACCTGGGAGGGGATCAAGGCCGCCGAGGCGCTCGGAAAGGAAGGCATCCACTGCAACCTCACGCTACTTTTCTCGTTCGCGCAGGCCGTGGCTTGCGCCGAGGCAAACGTGCAGCTCATCTCGCCCTTCGTTGGCCGTATTCTCGACTGGCACAAGGCCGCGACGAAGAAGGATTACGCGCCCGCCGAGGACCCGGGTGTGAAGTCCGTGACGGAGATTTACAACTACTACAAAAAATTCGGCTACAAGACCGAAGTCATGGGCGCGAGCTTCCGCAACAAGGGCGAAATCACCGAACTCGCCGGCTGCGACCTGCTCACGATCAGCCCCGCGCTGCTCGGCGAACTGGCCGCGAGCAACGAACCCTTGACGAAGAAGCTCGACGCCGCCGCCGCGCAAGCGCTCTCGCTCCAGCAGGTGCACCTCGACGAAAAGACTTTCCGGTTGCAGTTCAACGAAGACGCGATGGCCACGGAAAAGACCGCCGAGGGCATCCGGAAATTCGCCGCCGACATCGTCAAGCTCGAGCGGGTGATTGGCGGGAAGGTTGGCTGAGAGTGAAAAGTTGATGGTGGATAGTTGATCGTTGATAGTCCTCCGCGGTTCCTCGGTATTGGGCGCTCCGCGCCGGAACTATCGCTCCTGCCGGTGCCGCGGAGCGGCCACTCCTCTGGCTGCGTGGTGGTCTATCAACAATCAACTATCAACCATCAACTTTCGGCGACAGACTCCTTCTGAATCTTCGGGAGCAGTTGCTTGATGAAGTCCTTCATCCACTCATCGATCAAGCGTTCGGCCTTGGGATTTTGCTCGGTGCCCGGTGGAAGCTGGCCCGCCACAGTGATATAGGCCCAGCGCTGGTTGTAGCCGTGAAGAAGCCGGTCCTTGACGTCCAGCCAGGTGCGCCAGAAGTGCGAACCCGTCGCATCGGTATGCCCGACAAACCAATAGTAGGTCACGCTGTAGAGTGAGGTGGGGTTGCCGTTCTCGACCGGCACATTGCGCACATTTTGCAGACGCGTGACGTGGAGCACGCCGCGGTCCGGCACCGCCACCGGTTCGGAGCGGTTGTCGATGATCGTGAAGCCTTGTGCCGGCAAGCAACGCTCGGGGCGGTGAATGCTGGTATTCATGTCCTGGCCGGAGAGCACGATCGAAGCGATGATCTCGTAGCCGGCGCCGTTGCGATACGACTTCCGGGCGAACTCCGTATCCTTCCCGAGGACCTGGCGCTCTTTTGGGGAAACATCGAGATCTCTCCCGTACCAACCACCGACCATCTTCGGAAGATCCAGGGTGATGCCTACCGGCTGGAAGCCAAGCTGGTGGGGCAGCATATAGACGCTGCCCAGGCCGGCCAGCAGCACCGCGAATAAAATGACGAGCCGCTTAGTAGTCATACGAGATTGGACCGGTGGATTTGGGTTCGTCTCGCGCCGAATCATCGCTCTTGGCGGCGGTATCTGGCGCGCTCAGCTTTTGCGCGATCTGCGAGCCGGCCGACTCCCAGTCACGGCTCAGGAGATTGCTGAAACCGACCATGGCCAGGACGGCGATGATAAAAAAGACGTAGCCTGAATAATCGTGGTAAAGGCCACCCGCGATTTCCGGATTCCACCATTTGGCAACGAGCACCACGGTGAAGAGTCGCGCGATATTGCCAATGAGCGCGAACACCACGGAGCCTGCAAAGAGCGTCCACTGCTGCCACGATTTCACGAGAAAGAAATGGGCGTAGAGCGCCACCAGGAAAGTCATCGCCATGAGCGAACGAATACCGCTGCACCCGCCCGCCACTTCAAAGGAATGACCATCCACATTAATGGTCGTGCCGAGGATCTGCACGTGAATCCCCAAGAGTCCACAAAGGGCGCCCACCGTGTTCGAGGCGAGCAGTTGCAAAGTAACGGTCCCCTGGATGAGGCCGCCGATTGGAATCATGAAAAGCATGAGCAAACACGGGAAAACGAAGAGGCGCGCGAAAGCCTTGCCGCCGAGGTATTCGGCCGTGCCGTAGGTGAGAAGCGGCAACGCCACGATCGCCAGGCGCGGCTGCAAGCATCGCGCCGCCAGCACGAACATCACGACGCCGGCGATCACGAAAGCCAGACCCCGGGCGGTGGGCGCCTTGACCGCCGCCGCCAACTCTTCCCGATGGTACCAAAAGAGGAACGCGACAATCGGCGGGATCAGCCAGCAGTGTTGCTGGTCATTCTCCTCGTTCCACCCCCGCCAGGCCCATTCGACCGTCGATTGTGAGCCGTTCACAAACACATGGTAGAAACTGAAGAAGTAAATGAGCACCGCCGCACTCGCGAACACGAGGAAGGCGGCGAGCGGTTCCCGGCGGACCCAGGCGAGAATGCGCGACGGCACGTCCTTGAGGGAAACGGGCGGCGGTGCGGGAGTGTCGTCGGAACTCATGGGGCGGGGCACTCTACGGAATTTGCGGCGGGATTCAATAAGAGCCGCCCTCAGAGGGCGTCTAAAAAGTAGGGGAGGGTCGCGCGAGAGTGCTTTGGGCCGGATGGCGGCGTTGCTCTTCTTGCCACGTTGCGTCGACGCCCGTAGCATCCGCGGCGTACCGTGGCCGCGCCCGACCTCCAACCCGCTTCGCCCCGTCCCAGGCTCCTGATCCTCGAATTCTGGGGCCTGGGCGACCTGACCTTTGCCACGCCTTTCCTGCGGGCGGCAGGGGAGCGCTACGACATCACGCTGGTCGGGAAGGAACACGCCGCGCAACTGCTGCAGCCGTCCTTCCCCGGGATGCACTTCATGAACTTCGACGCACCATGGTCCGCTTACCGCGGAAAATACGCGCTCTGGAAATGGAATTGGCGGGAAATCTTCGCCTTGTTCCGCCGGCTTCGTGCGGAGCATTTTCACGCGGCCGTGTCCGTGCGCAACGATCCGCGCGATCACCTTTTCATGCTGCTGGCGGGCGCCCGCACGCGGTACGGGTTCCCAGTGCGGGGGAGCGAGCGGTTTCTGACAAATCCGCTGGCGCGCCGCACGGCCCGGCAACACAAGGTGGAGGACTGGTGGGCCATTGGGCGGGCGCTGGAATTGCCGGACTTGGCTGAAGCCGAACCGCGCCTGGACTTCGCGCGGTACCGATCGCCCGCCGTCGACGCCATATTCGCCGGGTTTTCCGGCAAACCCCGTCTGTGTTTGCACCCTGGGGCGCGGATTGGCGTCCGCCGGTGGCCCGAATCGTACTTCGCCGGCGTCGTCGAAAAACTCCGCGAGCGTTTCGATTTCGACTTGGTGCTGGTGCCCGGGCCGGAGGGTTGCAGCAGCGGATTGACGGCGCTGGCGGACCACGTGTTGCGTCCGCTGAGCGTTCCGGAACTGGTCGATGTCCTCAGCCGCGTGCATGTCCTTCTTTGCAACGACAGTGGCCCCGGACATATCGCCGCCGCCTGTGGCCGGCCGGTCATCCCGATCTTTGGGCCGACCAATCCCGATTGGTTTCGGCCCTGGGGGAGCCAGCACCACGTCGTCGTCCGCGACATTTGCCCGTGGAGACCGTGCTTTGATTACTGCAATTTCTCCGAGCCGTACTGCATGACCAAACTCCTGCCGGAGCGCGTCTGGCCGGAAATTCGGGAGCATCTCTGCGATTTGATCGAACGCGGTGTGCTGCCCCGTGAGTTCGATAAAGCGGCGCTGGCCACGGCGTCATGAAGCTCTCCGTCGCGGCCTTGATTGCCACCTACCGGCGCCCGCGCGAACTCGGGAGATTGCTGCAATCCCTGGCGCAGGTTGGCGGTGGGCTGGCCGCGGTGATCGTGGTGGACAACGATGGGAACGCGGGAGTGCGCGCGCTCGTCGAAAAGGCCGGGCCGTTTGCGCACTATTTGAATCCCGGCAGCAACCTGGGCTGCGGTGGTGGACTGCGCCTGGCGGGAGCGCGGGCGCTCGAGCTGCCGGGCACCAGCCTGACCCATCTCCTCATCCTGGACGACGACGCCGTCCTGGCCCCGGGGACCGTTTCCACGCTCGCGGAGACGCTGGAAAAAGAGCAGGCCGACCTGGCCTATCCGCTCGTGACTGGCAGTGAAGGACGGGTGGGCTGGCTGCCGGGGCTGTCCGTCCGGACGCGCGGCCTGCGGGACACCTTCGAGGGCACGCCGGAGGACTTTCGCGCAAGGTTTGGAAGCGAACCGCGGGACGTCACTTGGGCGCAAGGCATCTGCCTGCTCGTCACGCTGGCTGTGGTCAGGAAATGGGGCCTGCACCGGGATGACTTTTGGGTCCGGGGCGAGGACCTGGAATTCAGTCTGCGGCTCACCGCGCACGGTCGTGGCATCTTCGTTCCGACGGTCGTGGTGTCGCACCTGCCACCGCCGGAAAGCGCCGCGTTTTCCCAAAAGGCGGAGTACCTCAAACACTGCGCGCTCGTGCAGAATATCGCGTATGTCGGATTTCGCCTGCCGCACGGCCATCGCATTGCCTGGACCGTGGTTGGGGCGCTGCGCCGGTTTTTCCGGTCGTGGTCGTGGTCGGCTTTCGCCGACGCTCTCCGCGCCTTGTGGCGCGGGGCGATACTTGGCCAACCGGCGGGGAGGGGCGCCGGCCGGACATTTCGTGAGCGCTTCGCGGCGCTGCCGCCATCACCATGAAAATCGAGCGTTTCAACGTCCTCGGTGTCGCGCTCCACGCGATGACCCTGTCGATGGCCACCGAAGCCGTGCTGGAAGCGCTGCGCGACCGGCGCAAGGGCTACGTTTGCGTGACTGGCGTGCATGGGGTGAGCGAGGCGCAAGACGATCCTCATTTCCGCGCGGTGCTCAACGGCGCCTTCCTGAATACGACCGATGGCATGCCGCTCGTCTGGCTGGGACGCCGCGCCGTGGGCGGTTGGGTCGAACGTGTCTATGGGCCCGATTTGATGCTGGAGATCTTTCGCGCGACCCAGTCGAAGCCCTGTCGGCATTTCCTCTGCGGCGGCGCGCCGGGAGTCGCCGAGGAATTGAAGACGCGCATCGAGGCGCGTTTTCCCGGCGTCACGATCTGCGGAATCTACTGCCCGCCCTTCCGGGCGCTCCAGGCGAGCGAAGAGGCGGAACTACAGCGCCTCGTCCACGAGGCGGGGCCCGACATCATCTGGGTCGGGCTGAGCACGCCAAAGCAGGAGCGTTTCATGTGCGAGTATCTGCCCCGGCTCGAGACCACGCTCATGTTTGGTGTGGGAGCAGCCTTCGATTTTCACGCGGGCCGTGTCCGGCAGGCGCCGCGCTGGATGCAACGCTCCGGCTTGGAATGGTCCTATCGCCTGTGCTCGGAGCCGCGCCGGCTCGGTCGCCGCTACCTCGTGAACAATCCACTTTTTCTCTGGCGAATTTTCGGGCAATTGCTCGGCTGGCGAAAATATCCACTTGAAGGTGTGCGCGAGCCGTAGAGAGTGGCGGGCTTTTATCCGTCTCATCCCGTATCCATATGAGTAAAATCCTTGTCTGTGGCGCCGGCGGTTTTATCGGCGGCCACCTGATCGCCGACCTGCGCCGCCAGGGCCACACCCAGCTCCGGGCCGTCGATAAAAAGCCGCTCGCCGAATGGTACCAGCGTTTCGCCGACGTGGAGAATGCGCAGCTCAATCTCGAACTTCTGCCCGACTGCGAAAAGGCGGTCGAAGGTTGCGACATCGTCTATAATCTCGCTGCGGACATGGGCGGAATGGGATTCATCGAGCTGAATAAGGCCCTCTGCATGCTCAGCGTCCTCATCAATACGCACCTGTTGCTCGCCGCGAAAAAGTTCAGCGTTTCGCGATTTTTCTTTTCCTCGAGCGCCTGCGTCTACAACGCCGACAAACAGCGCGATCCCAAGGTCACCGCCTTGAAGGAAGCCGACGCCTATCCCGCGCTGCCCGAGGATGGCTACGGATGGGAAAAGCTCTTCAGCGAGCGGATGTGCCGTCATTTTCGGGAAGATTTCGGCGTGCAGACTCGCGTGGCCCGCTACCACAACGTTTACGGCCCTCACGGGACCTACGACGGCGGCCGGGAAAAAGCGCCGGCGGCGATTTGCCGCAAGGTCATCGCCGCGCTGCTCAGCGGGAAGCACGAGATCGAAATCTGGGGCAGCGGCGAGCAGACGCGGAGCTTCATGTACATCGACGATTGCCTCCACGGCACGCAAACTCTCACCAACAGCGATTTCGTGGAGCCCATCAACATCGGCAGCAACGAACTGGTCTCGATCAACCAATTGGTGGACATCGTCGAGAATATCGCGGGCGTGAAATTGCAGCGAAATTACAATCTCAGCGCGCCCAAGGGTGTGAACGGCCGCAATTCCGACAACTCGCTTATCCAGAAGGTCTTCGGCTGGGAGCCAGCGACGCGTTTGCGCGATGGTTTGGAAAAGACCTACCGATGGATTCATGATGAAATCACCAGTGGACGGAGTTCCGTGGTGAATCGGTCGTGAGGGCGCGCCGCCTCCCATGGGTGTGAAGATGAACGGCGCCCGCGCCAAAGCAGCGCAAGCGTCGCGCTTGCGACCGCACCCGCCGCACCCGCCTGCGCTGAGCCTATCGAAGCGGTGGCGCTACACTGCGTGAAGCTGCTCGTCTTTGCCCATACGCCGCCGCCGCATCATGGGCAAAGCTACATGGTGCAGCTCATGCTGGAAGGGCTGGGTGGCGACCGCCGCGGGGCGGCTGTGGGTGGGGCGCCGCGGGGCGGTGTCGAATGCTATCACGTCAATTGCCGCTACTCCGAGGACCTGGAGGACATCGGTTCCTTCCGTTTTGAGAAGATGTGTTTGGTGCTGCGCTACTGCCTGGAGGCCATCTGGTGCCGATTCCGCTATGGGGTACGGGCTTTCTATTATGTTCCCGCTCCGGGCAAACGCGCCGCCCTCTATCGCGACTGGGTGGTCATGCTGCTCTGCCGCCCGTTCTTCCGCGATTTCATCCATCACTGGCATGCCGTCGGCCTGGGCGATTGGCTGCGTTCCGATGCCACCTGGATTGAGCGCTGGCTCACCCACCGGCTGCTGGGGCACTGCTCGCTGGGCGTCGCCCTCGCAATCCCGAGTATGCGGGACTCCCTGTGGTTTCTGTCGCGCCGCGCGGAAATCGTGGCCAATGGCATCCCCGATCCGTGTCCGGACTTCGAAACAGCGATCGTGCCGAGACGGCGCGCACGCCTGGCAGCCCGGCGACGCTTCGCCGCCGGGGAAGCATTGTCGGAAGCGCAACGCGCCGACGCAGGTGGCGACCCCGGGATTTTCCATGTCCTTTTTCTCGCGCATTGCACCCGCGAAAAAGGAGTGTTCGACACGATTGATGGCGTCCTCGCCGCAAACGATACGCTCCTGGCCCGGAAGTCCGTCCTACGCCTTCACCTGACGATTGCCGGCGGCTTTCTGGACGTAGCGGAGGAGCAGGAATTGCGCTCCGCGATCGCCCGGCATGCGGAAGCGATCACCTATGCCGGGTTCGTTCGCGGTGAAACGAAGGCCGCCTTGCTGGCCTCGTCCGATGCCTTTTGTTTTCCCACCTATTATCCCGCCGAGGGCCAGCCGGTGAGCGTCATCGAAGCGATCGCCTACGGGTTGCCAGTAGTCACGACGCAGTGGCGCGCCATCCCGGAGATTTTCCCGGCGGATTACGCGGGGTTTGTGTCTCCGCGATCACCGGACCAGGTCGGTGCGGCGTTGATGGCCGCCGCGGACGGTGATGGGGCGGGATTGCGCGAGCTGTTTCTGGCGCGCTACACGCTGGGCAAATACATCGAGGGGATGAAGGAGGTAATTTGTGCGGTCGGGGCGGGTGGGATGGATGGGACAGATCGGGTTGATGCGGTGGTAGGGTGATGTCGGGCCGATTGTCGGAGTCGGAGTTGAGGGAGATACGAGAGCGATGCGTAGAGATGTGGCCTGGACTGGACTGAGCCCTGTCTCATCGGGTTGCCCCGGCGCACTGAGGCCAGTGCGCCCTACCTCGAGCGCCGCTTTGCGCGCCGTGCTCTTTAGCGGGCGGGGGCCGAGTCCCTGGGCGAGGTGGCGAGGGCGTGGGGCCAAGTGAAGCCGAGGTTGGGTTCGGTGAAGGAGACCCGGCGATCCGGGCATTGCCGAGTGTAGAGGGCGTACTGGACGCGATGCGGCGCGTAGGCGCCGGCGCGCCATTTTCGCAGCCAGTGCTGCAGTGAGAGCACCAGCCCGAGGGCCGCTTTCCACGCGCCACCGCGCAAAGCTTTCCTCTCTTCGAGGCCCCGCGCCGTGGCGCCCATGTTGGACCCGGTGAAGGTAAAGGCCGCGAGCGGCTCCGGGAGCGCGGCCATGGGGACGCGGTCGCGCAGGAGGTCATCCATCCAGGCCGCGTCGCCGATGATTTTCCAGCGCAGATCGAAGTAATGGCCGCGTTCGAGAATCGAGCGGCGAAAGAAGGTTGCGCAGGTCAGGGTGTTGAGATGGACGATCCGCACGTGCGCGCGAATGGGGAGGACCATCCGGCGGTAGGACAGCGGCGCACCGTGTCCGTCGACGAGAATGGCGTCGCCGAAGAGCACATCGACCCGCGGGTGCGCGGCAAAGAAATCGCGCACGCGGGCGAGTGCGCCGGGCAGGTACTGCTCGTCGCAGTTGAGGTAGGCGAGAACGTCGCCCGTGGCGCGGCGCATCCCGCGGTTGACGGCGTCGTACATGCCCTCATCCTTCTCGATGAAAGCCCGGACGCGCGGATCTTTCGGCAGCCATTCTTGGGTGCCGTCGTCCGAACCGGCGTCCTGGACGATATGTTCGACCTCGACGCCTTTTTGGTCGGCCACCGAGGCGATGCAAAGCTTGAGCCAGCCGGCATGGCGGAAGCTAGGTGTGATGATCGAGAACCGCATTACAGGTGGTGGGACGTTGATCGTATGCTTCCTGCGCCCACCAGACAATACCGCCAGCCTCCCTTGGCCTCCCCGAGGACACTCCATGAAAAACCTCTTCGATGATCCCGTGCCGTTTTTTCTGGCCCACGGCGGATGGCCAACGCAGATCGAGCAGACCCGGCAGGCCTTGCCGCGACTCGCCCACAGTATTCGCTTCGACATTCTTGCTGGCAGAGGCCGAAATCGTTGCATAGGGTCTTGTCGTGTCCCGCCTCCTGAGACTCGCCACGCACCTGCGGGCTGCAGCCGTCCTCCGCGGCCCGAATTTGCGCGGGTGGCCGCTGATCCCGAAGAGATTCTGGCCCGAAGCGCCGCATAACCGCACGCTCTTCAACCAATTCGTGATTTGGATCGATCGACTCCGACTTGAGCGCGTCCGCAGCGTGGTCGACGTGGGTGCGAACCACGGCGATTTTGCGCAAGCTGCGAGCGCGCTATTCCCCGAGACCGATGTGCTCCTGGTCGAACCGTTGCCGATACTCCATGCGGAATTGGAACGTCGCGCTGCCCGGCGGGCCAGCCATTGGAAGCTCGCCAAGTACGCGCTCAGTCGCGAGCGTGGCACCGCGGCGCTGCATATTGATGAGAAACTGGATGACATCGCGAGCCTTGTTGGGTTTTCTGACCAGTATCTGCGCTCCAACCCGAACGCTAGGTCGGAGAAAACTTTGTCCTGCGAAGTGTGTACCTTGGACGACCTTTGTGCCGAACGCGGTATTCGTGAGATCGATCTCCTGAAAATAGACGTCGAAGGATTCGAGTTTGAGGTGCTCGAAGGGGCACGCGCCATGTTGTCAGCAACGAGAGCACTCGTGGTTGAGGTTTCGCTGATCCGTCGCTCGGGCGATGCCGATGCCATCGAGAGAATCCTGAAGCTATTCCGGACATTCGGATTTCAACTCGTCGATCTCCTGCCCTCGATTTTCTCCAACGAAGCGCCTTGGTGTCCGGTGGAGTTCAACGTTCTCGCACGTCGAGGGTGAGTGCCGGAAATTGCACCCCGCCGGCTTGTATTGGACCGAACAAGCCGAAAGGGGAACACCATCGCTTACGGCCGGCGAGGCCGAGCTGCGATTGCGGACTTCGCTCGGAGCGAATGGACGAACTTTGCGCAAGCCGATTTATTGAGTACCAACCGTCAACCAGGCGGGCCAGATGAAAATCCTCTTCGACCGCCCGCTACCGTTCTTTCTCGCCCATGGCGGCCTGCAAACGCAGATCGAGCAGACCCGGCACGCCTTGCTGCGGCTTGGCGTCGAAGTGGAATGGATGCGCTGGTGGGACGAAACCGTCGTCGGCGATATCATCCACTACTTTGGCCGCCCGTCGCCGGCATACGTCGAATTTGCCCACGCCAGGGGGGTAAAGATCGTCATTGCCGAGTTGCTGACCGGCCTCGGCTCCCGTGGCGCGCTGGCCCGGCGTTTGCAGAGCGCGGTCATCCGGGCCCTGCGCCCGAATCCGTTCTTCGACCGCATGGGGTGGGCCAGCTATCAGCTGGCCGACGCCGCCGTCGCGCTCACGGCGTGGGAAGCGCAGCTCATGCACGAGGTCTTGGGAGCGCCGGCGGAACGCGTGCACGTCGTGCCCAACGGCGTCGAGGAGGTATTTTTGCAGTGCCCGCCCGGAGCGGAACGCGGTCGCTGGCTGGTCTGCACCGCGACGATCGCGCCGCGCAAGCGGGTCGTCGAGCTCGCCGCCGCCGCGGTGCTGGCCGGCACGCCGGTTTGGATCCTCGGGCGGCCCTATGCGGAGGACGATGAGTACGCCCGGCAATTTCGCGAGCTTTGCGCCGCACACCCGGACTTGCTGCGCTACGAGGGCAGCGTCGCGGATCGCGCGCAATTGGCGGGCATCTACGCGGCGGCGCGCGGTTTCGTTTTGCTGAGCACCGAAGAAAGCCTGAGCCTTTCGGCGCTCGAAGCGGCGGCGTGCGGCTGTCCGCTCCTGCTCAGCGATCTGCCTTGGGCGCGAACCACGTTTGGTTCGGCGGCCCAGTATTGCCCCATGGCCGCAGCGGCGGCCACGGCGCCGGTCCTGCGCGCCTTCTACGACGGGGCGCCGGGAATGCCGCGTCCCCCGCGGCCCGCGAGTTGGGATGAGGTCGGAGCGCAACTTCGCGAGTTTTACGCGGGATTGCTCAAGACTTCGCGGTAGATTTCCACGTGCCGGCGCGCAATGCGCAAGGGGTGAAAAACCTCCAGTGCCTTGTGTCGCGCGCTTTCGACCAGCGAGGACGCCAGCCCCGGCTGGCGGAGCAGCCGGGCAACCGCTTCCGCCATGCTCCCCTCATCCAGCGGATCGCACAGCAAGCCCGTCTTGCCGTCCTCGATCAAGTCCGGAACGCCCCCCACCCGGGCGGCGACAACCGGCACACCCGCCGCCATCGCTTCGAGCACCACCATGGGGCAATTCTCCTCGAGCGAAGGCAGCGCCAGAAGTGTCGCCGTACGGAACCGCTCCCTGAGCGCCGGACGATCCGCCCAGTTGATGTGTTCAATCCACGGCCGCGTGGCCACCAGTTCCTTGAATTCACGCACATACGGATCTTCTTCGTCGGCTGGTCCCACGCAAAGCAGCCGAAAGGAACTCTTCTCAGGAAGACGCTCCAAGGCACGAATGAAGGCGTTTTGATTCTTTCGCACGCTGACCCATGCCACGCAGAGAATGACTGGTGGCGACTCGGGCGCAGGTTCGATGGAAAAAAATGCCCCGTCCACGGCGTTCGGCACCACCCATGTGCGCACGTTGTCTCCGGCCACCGCTTGCCGCGTGTATTCGGTAATGCAAATCACCCCGTCGGTTCGCGGCACCGTAAAAGCCTCCAAGCGTGCCGCCAGCCAGTCGAATGTGAATGGACGCGCCCGGGTGACCTTCGCCACCAGTCGCATGTTCCCGTGAATCGTCACCACATTCGGGAATCCCGAAAAGATCGCGCCCAACGCGCAATCCCGCTCCGTGCCCTGCCCGTGGACAATATCCGGCGCGATCTCGCGGATTTTCCGCCGCATGGCGCGGATGCAACCCTGGTAGCCAGTCCGCAGCCAACCCAGCTTGGGCACGTGCAGACTGTGGAACCAAATATTTTCCGCCAGCTTTTCCGGCGACGAGTCCATCGGCCGTTGGGTGCAACTCACGACGTGGATCTCGACTTCGGGCAGACCGGCGAGCCCCTGGAGAAGCGCTGCCGGCGCCGTCCCAAACCATGGCTGCGGATTGTCGTACTGCCGATTAGCCTGCCGGTTGTCCGTCGTCAGGAATCCGATTTTGAGGCCCTTCACGGCCTGATGATTTTGTTCATCGGTTGAGGTCGTCGTGGAAAAGAGCGTGGAGCCGGCTCCGATTCTTCCCAGCGTTAAAATCTGTTTGGGCGCAGCGCACGATTTCCGCGTGAAATTCCGCAAGGCGGTCGGTCCGGGGAAGTTCCTGCCTGAGGAGCGCGGCGGTCTTCTCCAGGTCGTGATCGGTGATCATGATTCCGAGGCGGTAATGCTGGGCCAATGCCATCAACCCGGACTGGGGATGGCCGAGGCAGATCAAGGGAAGACCGGAGGAGAGAGCCATCGTGAATTTGCAGGGGAAACTGAATCGGTTGTAGCGCGGATCGGCATCGTCCAGGTGCATCATGGCCAGGCCCCAATGGCATTCCCCGTAGAGTTTATCGAGCTCGGCGTCGGTGACAAAACCGTGTTCGACGATGAGTGACGGGTCAAACCAACGCCTGTCCCCATAGCGCTCGCTGCCGAAAACATGAATCTCCACCGGCGCCGGCAGTTCGTGGCGAATCTTTTGGAGGGCGGAGACAAACAAGGCAAAAGTTTCTTCCGCGATGATCGTCCCGGCATATCCGATGCGGAGGGTGGTGCGCGGTCCTGCCGCGGGCCGTCGTGCAGTCAAGGCTTCCAAGGCTTCCAAGGCTTCCGGTTCCACGGCGCAACGCTCGATCAATTCCGGTTTCACACCGGTCTTGCGTTCGAACTCCAGGGCCATGGGTTGCCCGATCACGCACCGGCTCGAGGCCTTCGCGTACAGTTTCTCCGTCATCCGAAGATGGGCCTCCGCCATGGAGGCTCCCAGGCGCCGGACATTGGAGCCAATATCCGGCATGTCGTAGACCGAGATATGCCACGGGATCCCCAGCGCCGGAAGGACGCGATGAAAGACCGGGATCGTCCAGTCGTGGGCCATGATCCAGATCAAGTCAGGTTTCTGCAGGGCGACGAATTTCCGCAAATGCGCCGCGGCCCACGGCACGGCCAGCGATCGCATGAGGAATCTCTTGGCGGGCAAAAACCGGCGCGCAGGAATCAGCCGGCCCGGGACGCGGCAAGTGTCCAGACGCGCCCCCAGATTGGACGTCTCTTTCGGCTCCCCGAACATGGACCACCAGGAAAGGCGGTTCCAATCGAAACCGCGCAGCAATTGCTTGAGGTGAAACCAATCGCCGCCGGGCGAACCCGGCGTGAACTCCGCGGCTAGCAGAAGTTTAAAATTTGCGCTGTCGGAGGTCACGCGTCGGTGGTGGCGAAGTTGCCGGACTTGCGCAAGACGATTATTCAAGGCAAGAGCATGGCTCCGCGCCTCTGCTTCGCCCCATGGGACTCTCCAAGCAACACCGCCTTTTTTCCCTGTTCGCAAGGCATTGGAAGGCGCTGTCTTACGTGATCACGGTTCTCGTTCCCGCGATTCTGCGGACGGGGCGAAAACCGGTAATTTTCTCCCGTTGGGGCGGCATGGGCGATATCATCTGCACCATTCCGGCAGCATTGGAACTGAAGAAGCGCCATCCAGGCGCGAGGTTCCTTTACAATTGCGATCCCGACTTTGCCGTGATTCCGAAAACGACCGGCGCGGCCGACGATTGCACGCATTGCCGCGAGATCGGGGTCGTCGGCCACTGGTACATGGCCCTGCTGGGCGGTTTTTATCACTTTGCCCACGGCGACGATTCGCCGCAGTCGGCCGCTCGGAAACCGATGTTCCAGGAATTCTGCGAGCAATTCGGCCTGCCATTGGCCGAATCGCACCCGAAGCTTCCCGTAGGCGGCGAAGCGCTAAAAAGAGTCAAAAAGCGATTCGCGGAACGCGGTGCGGACGAAGAAAACCTCATCCTGTTTCACTGCGGACCGACCTGGCCCATCAAGGAGTGGCCGGCCGGATTCTGGGCCAAACTGGCCGATGGTTTGCGGCGCCGTGGTTTCACCAACCCGGTGCAAATCGGGCTCGGCGGCTACATGAAGTCCCAGCAGACCCAGCCGCAGCATAGCTTGAATTCAACCGTCGATTTGGGCACGGCCACCGTGCCGGAAATTCCCCAAACCATCTCGCTCGTCGACGCTCTTTCGTTGGAGGACTCCATTGCCGCGATTTCACTTGCCCATTTATTCGTGGGCGTTGATTCAGGGCTCTTGCACGTGGCTGCCTGCCTGCGCACGCCCGCCGTCGGAGTATTTGGCCCCACGCTGCCTCAAATGTTCTATCCGGAGAAATTTCGTAAGAATTTTGTCGCCAGCCAGGTCAGTTGCGCAGGCTGCCATCACCGTGTCCCGCGTCTCCATTGGATCACCGGTTGCCCGTTCGATGTCAAATGCATGAAGGAAATACAGCCAGAGGAGCTGGTGGACGCTTGTCTTTTAGCACTCGTATAATTTGAGAATCCTGATTGTCAGCAACCTCTACCCGCCGCATCACGTCGGCGGCTATGAATTGGGGTGCCGGGATGTGGTCCATGCGCTCCGGCTCCGGGGACACGAGGTCTTCGTCCTCACCAGCACTTTCCATCTCGAGGGGAATCCGGAGAAGGAACCCGGAGTGGAACGGTCATTGCATTATGTTGGCGGCGCCGAGGACGAGCGGCACGACAAAATTCGCGAGTGCCGGCTGCTGCTGCGCGCCGTGAAAGGGCATCGGGCGGAGATCGTCTATTTCTGGAACCAGGCGGGCCTTTCTCTTTGGTTGCCGGTGGTTATTCGCTGGCTGGGCTGGCCCGTGGCCTTTTATCTGTCCGACACCAATTTCGTGTCCTGGCGGGTTGGCGCCTGGCTCGCCGGCCCGGCGGCAAAAAATGCGCTGATCCGCGCCGTTTTTGGGAAGAGCTTCCTCGTGCGAGGCTGGCCGGTCGTGCGCCATCGGGCCTGCCATTTTGCCAGCGAGTTCCTGCGGAGCTGCGCGACGCGCGTCGGGATTGCCGTGGCACCGGGAACCTCGACGGTGGCGCACTGGGGTATCGATCCCAAACTGTTTGCGGCCACGGATTTCCGGCGGTGGCCGCCGCAGCGGTTGCTCTACGCCGGACAGTTGATTCCTGAAAAAGGCGTCCACACCGCCATCGCGGCCCTCGGCCTGCTCACGACGGACCCTGAATTCACCGGGATGACCCTGACCATTGCCGGGGGTGGCATGCGCCCGGATTATGAAAAAGGTTTGCGTAGCCTTCCCACGCAGCTCGGCATTGCCGAGCGCGTCACGTTTTTGGGCAAGGTGCCTCGCGGCGGGTTGCCGCACATCTATGCTGAGCACGACATCCTGGTGTTTCCATCGGAGTGGGAGGAGCCGTTTGCGATCACGCCCTTGGAAGCGATGGCCGCCGGCCTCGCGGTCGTCGGCACCGTCACCGGGGGCAGCGGCGAATTATTCCGCGATCGCGAGACCGCAATGACCTTCTCCACGGGCGACGCGAAGGATTGCGCCCGGGCCATCCGCGAGCTGTGCCAGGATCGCGCGCTTTGGGAGGCGATCTCGCGCAATGGGCGGCAGGAGGTGCTGTCAAAGCACACGCTCGACTTGATGGTGGACCGCATCGAAGCCAGCTTGCAGCGCCTCGCCGGCACTCATCATTATCCATGAAAGCCTTCATACAAAGCTTGCTCCGGCCGTTGGGCTATCGATTCCAAGATATGCGGAAATTTGGGCGAGATCCGTGGACAGATTTGCAGATCCTGCTCCACTCAACTCCAAGGCCAGTTTGCTTCGATGTCGGAGCACACCGCGGAGAGACGCTCAGAGGCATGGTTGAGCACTTTCCCAATGCCACGATCCACGCCTTTGAGCCCGATCCAGAGAATTTTGAGGCCTTGCAAACGGCAGCCGGGGATTTTCCGCAAGCGAGGCTTTATTCCATGGCGATGGGCGATCATCAACATCGGGCGAAACTGATCAAAACCCATCTCTCAATGAGCAACTCGATTTTACCCGCCTCATCGGCGCTGCATTCCGAAGCACATCAGAAGATCGGTGAGGTTGAAATCGAGGTGACGACCATCGATCACTTTTGCGCAGAGTATAAAATTGAGGCGATTGACCTCCTTAAAACGGACTGCCAGGGATTTGACCTTCGAGTTTTGAAGGGAGCCGCCCGGATGTTGACGGACCGCCGAATTCACTTAATCCAATGCGAGGGCGCGTTCGTTTTGGAATATGAAGGGCAAGGATGGTTTTACGAGATCCTCCAATTCCTCACGGAGATGGGCTATGTGCCAGTTTCATTTGGTGAGCCAGCCCGGAACGCACACCATGAGGCGATGTGGGCGGATGTTCTTTTCAAGCGCCGGGAGTCGCCGCAGCCATAGCCGCTAAAGGATGCCAAAAATGACCATTCTGCCCTGGATCGGTTCCCGATTGAGAATAGGTAACTCAGATTTCGTTACGCTCGACTTGATGTGGACGGCATCGAAGTCAGCTTGGAGCGCGCGGTCGGCGCCGCTCATTCCCCTCATTCCTAGAGAGCCCCTCGCCAGAGAGTTGGGTCCAACCATTCGGCAGGCTCAGGCCAGGCTAAAAAGGCGAAATACACGAAAAAGAGCCAGTTTGAAAAACTTGACCCAATTGTGACAGATTTTGGTTTAGAAGGACGCTAGCATCTTTCTGGTCCTTCCTGTCGTCCCCCAGTCTTCCCAAATTTCATTTCGTCCCACTCCCGCCGCGTTGAACCCCGCCATGCCAGACCCAGACGCAGAGCATAACCTTCAGACCCTCCTTCTGGAGGGACGCCCGGAGTTTTGGGACGGCCTCAAGCTTCGCACCCGCGAGGCGGCGGATTTCAGCGAACTCTTCCAGCTTTCGTCACTGCGCAAGAAGGCAGAGGCGCGGCAGCTACCCAAGAGGGGCGCGGTCCACAAGAAAACGCGGCTGGCGCTGCTCGGTGGGTACAGTCTCTACCCGCTTCATGAATTGGTCGGGCATCTCGGCGATACGGAGGGGACGCCCTGCGAACTGTGGCTGGGCGATTTCGACAATTACATCTCCGAGATCATGGACGAGGAGAGCGGTCTGTATGGTTTCGAACCGCAGGTCGTGCTCCTGCTGCCGGCGGAGCATCGTTGCAAGTACACCGGTGCGCTGTCCGACTCGCGGGAGGCGCAGCGGGCGGAAGCCGGCCGCGTGGTAGATTCGCTGCTCGAACTGGCGCGAAAGATTCACACGAAAACGCACGCCGAGGTCATCATGACCAATTTCATGCTTCCCGCGCGGCGCGACCTCGGCGCGTACCGCTCGCGTACGCTGGGTTCCGACTGGAGTTTCCGGAAATGGGTGAACCTGGAACTGGGCTTCAAAGCGCCGCCGTATCTGCATATCTGCGATCTGGAATTCCTGGCGGCCCGGCATGGCGGCATCAGCGCGCGGGACGAACGCGCCTGGTTCGAGAGCAAGCAGCCGTGTTCGGCCGCGCTCCTTCCGGATGTGGCGCGGGAAGTCGTGCACCTGATCCAAAACCTGCGGCGGGCTCCCAAGAAAGTGCTGGTCCTGGATCTGGACAATACGCTGTGGGGCGGTGTGGTGGCCGATGACGGAATGGACGGGATTGAAATCGGCGACACCTCGCCGCGCGGAGAAGCCTTCAAGGCATTCCAGAAATATATCGCGACACTCAAACAACGCGGGACCCTGCTGGCGGTGGCGAGCAAGAACGATCATGCCGTCGCCGCCGAGGTCTTCGAGAAGCATCCGGAAATGGTGCTTCGCCTGAACGACATCGTTTCGTTCAAGGCCAATTGGGAGCCCAAGTCCGACAATCTTCGCCAGATGGCCGCCGAGCTCAATCTCGGCCTGGACAGCTTTGTCTTCGTCGACGACAACCCCGCGGAGATCGAGATCGTCCGGCAGTTCGCGCCGGAAGTCGCCACGATCCTGCTTGGCCCCGATCCCTCCGAATACGTCGGACAGTTGCAGGACTGCCGGTTCTTCGAACCCAGGAGCATCACCTCCGAGGACGCCGGGCGCACCTCGCAGTATCGCTCCGAATCCCAGCGACAGGCGCTGTTGGCCGTGGCCGCGGACATGGACGCCTATTTGGAATCGCTGGGCATGGAAGGGTCCATCTGCGAATTCACGCCGGTGGACGTTCCCCGCGTCTCGCAACTGATCAACAAGAGCAACCAGTTCAACCTGACGACACGGCGGCGCAGCGAAGCGGACCTGACGGTGCTGATGACCGATCCCGCCTATGTGGGCTTCTCCGTGCGGCTTCGCGACCGCTTCGGCGACCATGGGCTCATTTCGGTGATGATCGGACGCCAGGAAGGCGAAACCATGCACATCGACACCTGGCTGATGAGTTGCCGGGTGCTGAAACGCCAGGTCGAGGACGAAGTGCTGAATGAACTTGCGCGGCTGGCCAGGAGCCGGGATTGCACCCGGCTGGAGGGAATCTATCGGCCGACGCCGAAAAACGGCATGGTCCGGGAGTTTTATCTGAAAATGGGCTTTAACTTGGTATACCGGGACGAAACCTCGACTCGCTACGAACTGCCGATCGAGCATTACCAACCCCGCCCCACTCGGATCAAAATCGTCCGCCGAGCCTATGAACCAATCTGAAGTCCTTGCCAAGTTGCAGACCGTCTTTGACAACGTCTTTCTGGAACCCGTGGCGTTGACTCCCGCCCTCACGGCCAAGGACGTGCCGGAATGGGATTCGCTGACGCATATTTCGCTGCTGGTGTCGGTGGAGAAGGCGTTTTCGGTCCGCTTTCGGGTCGGTGAAGTGGAGCAAACCCGGAACGTCGGCGAGTTTGCCGATCTGATCGTCAAGCGGATGCAGGAGCGCTGATGGCTCCCGCATTCTCTTCCTCGAAACAAGCTGGGGCGTTTGCCCTTTCCCTGCTGGTGCTGCTCCTCCTGCCGATATTCATCGGCGGGGTCATTTCCCTGCCGCGCGATGCGGCCTACACGAGCTTGAGCTACGGTTACGGGCCTTATCATTACATCCGCCGGCAAATTTTTGAAGAAACAGGCGACCTGGATATCGCATTTATTGGCTCCTCGCGAGTCTTGTACGGGGTGGACACGTTGTATGTTCAGAAAGAGCTGAGTGAAAAACTCGGGAGGAAGGCGAATGTCGTCACCTTGGGCTTCTCATGGGCGGGATTTGATGCCCTTTACGCAATCACGCGGGACCTGCTGAAGAATCGCAGGGTGCATCTGATCGTCTTTGCAGAGGAATGGCGGGGAGGCGAGGGCCCACACCACGCGGCTCCGCACCTGTTCCGGTTTGTTGAAGACAGAGATGAATTGACGGAACTACCGTTTCAAATGAGAGCGGCCTATTATTTCAGCTCTGTGATTGGAGCGCCCCGGAATTTGTTGAATCTCTTCCGTGCCGACTATTCCACCCTATCGCCGGAAGGGATTGCTGCATGGGAGAAAAAAGGGCGAGCCCCTGATCCGGCCACTACACTCGGTGGCGCGTACTCCAGCCTGGGCTTCGATCATTTGCCGTCCAAATTTGTGGACTTTGTTCCGCCGTCCGAAGCCAGACCTGCCGACGTCGCTATCTATTCGAGCGAAACGACCTCCCTGTTTCAATTTAAAGGCTCGGAGTTGCCGCCCTTGCAACTTCACTTCGCCCGGAAGTTTGCCAGTCTCGCACAGGAGCAGGGATGCACACTCGTTTGCCTTCATCTGCCGGAGTTTAACGAAATCCGGCTGCCGGTAGTTCAGGAAAGCCAGGACATGGCCGCCGTTTTGCGCGCGCCTATATCCCTCGTTGGGATCCCTCCTGGCAGGATGTTCGCAGGTATTTCGGACGACGACGCCCAAAAGCTCTTTCTCGATACCAACCATTTCAACACGAACGGCCAGCGATACTTTACCCGCCTGATTACACCGACACTGTTACGCCTTTACGGAAAGAATGAATAGTGAACAGCTCCTTTACGCATTTGCAATTACGATGATTATCGTCGTTCTTTTGCTGCTCGCCATGTCGCCGGCGTACCTTACCGATACGCAGGTCGTTTATCAGGGATTCTAGCGATGGCGGCAATAGCATCGTGTCTTCCGTTTTTGCTTTACATCGCCTTCGGACGGGCGGTCATTTGCCTAAGCAGGGGATGGTCCAGGCAAATCATTTTTGCCCTGTTGAATATCGCGGCGTTATGGTGGTTTTTCGTCGCTGGAAAAGATATCCGGTATTTTCATGCATTCCTTCTCTATGTTGGACTGGTCGTCCTACAATACATCACCTTGCGTCTGTTCGGGAAGCAGGAGCATTGGAAGCCCTGGATTGCCTTTGCCCTGCCAATTCTGTTTCTCTTTCTCATCCGCTATGTCCCGGTTTCATTATACGCGCGATGGAACGGTGGCCTGCGACACGCGCTTGACGTAGATCCTAATTTCTCGCTCAGTTCATACTTTATTGGGATTTCGTATCTCGCCTTTCGCACCAGCCATCTGGCACTTGAGATTCGCAACGGTGCCGCCGGAATGCCAAACCTTTGGGAGTATCTTGGATTCAGTTTTTTCCTTCCGACGCTACCGGTCGGTCCGATAAGCCCCTACAACAAGTTTCAGGAGGCATTTTCAAACGCACCTCCCGTCGTTGCTGTCGACAGGGCTGTTCTCAGGATCCTTGTTGGTCTGGTGAAGTACCGGTTCGTCGGCAGCATTTTTGATCAACTCTCCTACGGGGGTCTGTTGCACGATGGTTATAACCATCACTGGGTCGACCTTCCCGTGGCGGTCGTCTTTTATTACCTCTTTCTCTACTGTAATTTTTCCGGATTTTGCGACATGGCCATTGGCGCGGCGGGCCTGATGGGTATTCCGGTGGCGGAGAATTTCAACAACCCCTTCGCGGCGCGCAACGTCCGGGACTTTTGGAACCGGTGGCATATCACGCTGTCTGTCTATATGCGGGATGTGGTATTTTCGCCGCTTTCCAAGTTTCTCGTGCGTTTGTTTGGATTCGCGCGCGCCAATCATGCCATCGCCGTGGCCATCGTCGTGGTTTTTCTGCTGGTGGGCATCTGGCATGGAGTGGGATGGAATTTTGCCGCCTACGGCGCGGTCCACGCGCTGGGCGTCGTCGTGAATCACTATTATACAATTGGCCTGAAGATCTGGCTCGGGCGGGACGGATTCAAGGCCTACAATGTCAACCCCTGGATTCGAGCGGGTGCCATCTCTTTGACATTTTGCTACTGCGCGGCGAGTCTGTTGTTCTTTGCCAACACCCTTGCGGAAATTCAGGGAATCTTCGCTTCCCTGAAGTGAGGATCAAGATCCATGGATAACCCATTTTTAAATTTCCATCATTTTGGCCTGGCGGTGAAGCAGGCCCGAATTGGGACCACTTTGCTGACCGCCCTTGGTTACCGAATTGGTGAGATTGTCCTTGATCCAATCCAGAACGTCTATCTGGCGATGGGTACGCACGAGAATCAACCGGCCGTGGAAGTGATCTGGCCGGCCAATAACGGTGGTCCCGTTGACAGTCTGGTGCAGCGGCATTCCTCCGGGATCGTCTATCATATCTGTTATGAAACGACCGATCTGGAAGCGGCATTGGCCAGGCTTCAGGAGGCGGGATTGCGGGTGATTTGCATTTCTCCGCCTTATCCCGCGCCGCTGTTTGGAGGGCGAAAAGTTTCTTTTTACAACGTGGTCGGCATGGGCTTGGTGGAAATCCTTGAATGACAGATACCACGACAATCCATCGATTTGCGGTGTATGCGACCAACCGATCACGTCCCAGCCGCATTTTCAGGGCGATTGTGTAGTAGAGAAACGTTTCTGGGGTTCTGAAAAAGGTTTTCGTTAAGCCTTGAATCATTTGTCCGTGTCAGACGGACTGCCCGCATTCACAGGCGTGTAAATGTCGTAGAATGCCGTGGAGGCCGAGCGCACGTACATTTTTGCGAAGTTATCGGTGAACGTCCTGGGATAAAGCGGCTCAAAATGCGGATTTACCGTGGAATATTCGGAGTACCAGTTTGGCATTGAAAAAGGAATTGAGTTTTTGGGAATGATCCATATTACGCGGCGATCGTATTGCTTTTCGATGTCCCCGACAAGACGCGCAAGGTCGATTTGTCCCAGTCTGCTCTGCGCGATATCCACCAGGGCACCCGGGTCAATTCCAGGAGCCATCCCCGCGAACACCAATTCCATGCGTGCTTCGGTGTTCGGGTAGGAATCTTCCGAACCGATGCCGGCGAGGATGACCTCGCCAGAATGGGTTCGCACGATAATCTGAACATCCCTTATACAAGATTTCGCGCTATCTTCCCGGACCAATGTATAATGATAGAACCAACCCACACTCCAGGTCGCCCATTCCAGGAAGCAGGTTGCAATCCAAGCCGTGGCAACGATGCCAATAATCCGGCCGGTTCTACCGGAAAAATCGCCGGCGCTTGGTCCAGACCGGAGATAACGCGCGCCTACGAAAACCAAAACGGGAACGAACGACATCAGATGAGCCGGGCCGGACCCGTTTTTCGACGCAGGCAGAAACATGATGAGACAAGCAGCGATGATCGCCACAATGTACCCATGCTGCTGACCGAAACGGCGCTGGTTTTCATCCCTGAGGCAAAAACCCTCATAAACCAGGATGAGTCCGAGAGGTAGCATCAGCATCAAAAACAATTCCACGTTCTTCGAAAAGAGCCATAGCGAAAACCCGTGGCCGGCCGCCATTTTTAAAAACCCGGCATAATTGTTAAGCGAAATATTGGGAAAGACGACAAACGGCAAAACCGCGGTGAGGGCGGCAGTCGTGATGGCAATGATGAGCTTGGGGATATTCCATTGCCGCACTGCGAGGTAAAGGAGCGGCAGAAAATAGACGCAGGCGTGGATTTTCAAGTTTATCCCGACTCCGAGGGATAAACCGAGCAAAATGGAGCCCAGGATGCCGTCCAGGGTCATGGCAAAAACTCCTAGAGCCACGGTCAACAGGATGAGCGGATCGCTTCTCACCCAAAATAAGACGCCCACGAATAATCCCAGCAAAGTTGTCGCCGCCAAACCGGTCAAATAGAAGGCGCACCGGAAGGTGGATTTCCTACAGAAGGCAAAGAACATTAAGGCGATTGCCGCCACAGCCGCGAATGCGCTTGGAAGCTTGGTTGAAAATACCGAGGGGCCAAGCATCGCCTGGGAGGTTCCAACAAAAATATAGAGATAAGGCCCATAGAGAAGGCTGTACCGCTGAGGTTGGATTAAGTCGTGATAGACAGGTTTTCCTTCCCGGAAGAGCCATGAGACGGAAGCTACACTCGGTTCTATATGATCGACAAACGCATGCGAGAAGAGGTAGGTCCCGCACATCGCAAGGTAGAGGAAGATCATCAACGCGGAGAGCAAGATGAAAAAGTGATGGCGATAAGCAACCAAGCGGGACCATCCCGCGGGCCGCTCTCCCGTTCGGATCAAAACGAATGACGGAACCAGAAGGGCAAGTGTTATTAACAACGGATCAGCGGCGACGGTAAGCCATGCCTGTTTGAGATGATGAAG
>Ga0302325_10001041_pt1 | contig 72857 bp, 58 predicted proteins | sample Palsa_T0_2_FD_201948 | JGI IMG/M metagenome (GOLD analysis project Ga0302325, IMG submission 201948) | Peat permafrost microbial communities from Stordalen Mire near Abisko, Sweden - Palsa_T0_2 | ecosystem: Environmental > Terrestrial > Soil > Palsa > Peat permafrost | place: Sweden: Abisko...
CTCCACCTGGGTGTGCGGCCGAATCGCTGAAATAGCCGGTGGCTGGAAAGTTGGCGCATCGCCGGCCGGAAAGCCCAAGCGGACAGCGCAGAAGCGAAGAGAAAGATCGCGACGCAAAGAATGGGAACGGACAATTCCTGGAGCAGGCGACAGTTTCTAAGCGGAGGGGCACGGGCGGCAGGCCGACGGAGTGTGGTCGATTTTGACGGGATTGCCGACCATCCAGGCCCGGCGTTATTCCTGGGCCCTCGGGTGCTCACCATTCGTTAACCGTCTGCACTTTCGTAGGAGACTGCCCAATGGTAAAAATTGGTGGCGCCATTGCGGAATCATCCGCCAAGTTCTAGTTCGATAGACTATTGTTAAATCAGCCTTGCGCCTGCGGTCTCAGCCAGTCGGACCTGCCAAGAAGATTCGCGAAGCCGCGCAGGAAGTGCAGCGCCCGGTTTTCTTTGCGGTCGCCATCCTTATTGCTGCCTATCTGCCCATCTACACGCTGCAGGCCGTCGAAGGAAAGCTCTTCCGGCCCATGGCCTGGACGGTCGCTTTTGCGCTGACCGGGGCCATCATCTTCTCCATCATCATCGCTCCGGTACTTGCCAGTATCCTCTTCCGCAAAGGCGCCAAAGAATGGCACAATCCGGCGATGGTGTGGCTCACTCAGCGCTATCGAAGCGCACTGAACTGGGCGATCAATAAGCGCTGGCTCACGGTGGGCGGCGCGATATGCAGCTTCGCTTTTACGTTGTTTCTGGCCTTTAGCGGCATCATCGATCCCCGCCGGTGGGAGCAGGGACTGGTTCTCTAGATTTGACTAGACTTATTTTCATTAATATACAAATTGTGGTCGTTTTCTGTGCCCCTCAAAGATGCCCCCAACTCGTTCTTTACCGCCTCTGTCCTCCCAAGGCGATGTCGGCCCTCAAGAACCATCACCGAGACCACTAATTCTGCGCGCCCCCGTGAACGAAGAATTCCGGAAGTCCAGCCTCCGGCAGATGACCATAGAGGTTCTCCCCGGGTAGCGCATCGGCTAAGATGCTTCGTGCCGCGAGCAGCCGTTGGAGGTCGATCCCGGTTCTGAGGCCCATAGATTCGAGAAGGAACACCAAGTCTTCGGTGACCACGTTTCCAGTCGCGCCCGGAGCGTAGGGGCACCCGCCCAATCCTCCTTGTGAAGCATCGAATGTCGTCACACCGGCGTCTAGCGCCGCAACGACGTTGGCCAGCCCCCGTCCATAGGTATTGTGGAAGTGACCAGCGCCGGCCTTCTCTCCTAGTTCGCGCTTCAGCTCAACAAACATACGCTTTACTTGAGCAGGATTTGCATAACCGGCTGTATCAGACAAACCGACTGACTCGGCGCCCGCCTCGGCAACCATCATGGCCAGTTGTATCACCCAACGTTCGGAAACCCGCCCCTGAATAGAACAACCAAACGCTGTTGATATGCCAACTTCGAGGCGTACCGGCCGGTCAGTTGGCTGGCTGTCGCAAAGGCGACGGACCTGGCGGACTTGCTCCACTGCCTCTTCGGGCTTCATGTGGAGGTTTGCCATGCTGTGCGCATGGGATGCCGAGACCGGCATCGAGACAACATGGACGCCTGCAGCAACGGCGCGCTCTGCGCCCTTTAGATTTGGCGCCAGGGCAAGAACAGTAAGGTTTGACAACATACGCGCCGCTCGCACAACGTCGGCCGCATCGGCCATCTGCGGCAGCAATTTCGGCGGAACGAAGGAAGCGACCTCTATCTCTCGGAAGCCGGCTGCTGCCAGTGCCGCAATCCAGCGGTTCTTGGCATCTGTAGGCATGGTCCGCTTGACATTCTGCAGGCCATCCCGCGGACCGACTTCGCTCACCACAACATCTATTGATTCGGCCGTCATCTCGAGATCCTTATCCGGAGTAACGCAGATCCTAGCGGACGCACAGAGTGAGCGTCGAAATCAGCGCCCCGTCAGGGCAACAGAAAGCGAAATCAAACGCCACTTTTCATGCGCTCTGCTGGCAGTAAGTTTCCTTGGTGAAACTCAGAAGAAGAGTCGACATCAGCAGCCAGCCAATCATGAGAGCAAAACCAAGGCGATAAGCATGAAGGTCGTAGACATGAACTCCATTCAATACTGTTCCCGCCCAATGCTTGTCGAGAACCCAACCAATCCCTGGCTGGAGCAATGCGGGGCCGATCATATTTCCTATGTTTGTCGTCCCCGATATCGTCCCGAGAAACTGAGCCGGGACGGACTCTTTGCTAAATGCAAATCCAAGAATCACAGCGCCGCTTGCGAAGCTTGTAACCGCCGCGACGGCAATGAAGACAGGCAGAGCGAGATCGTTCGTGTAAAACACTACGCTCCATCCGATGACTGCGACGATACAGCCACCAAGGTAGATGGGTTTGCGCCTTCCGATTTTATCGGAGAGCGCCCCACTGATTGGACTTGCAACAGCCCAGCAGACAACCATCACGGAGCAGACTCCCGCCGCGCTGGTGGTGGGCAGTCCATAACGAACTCTGAGGAATGGCGCACCCCAGAGCCCGGTAAATGCGAGCATCGAACCTACAAGGCCCCCTTGCGCGAAAAAGATCAGCCACGTGTTGCGGTAACCAAAAATTCTTTTGAAGCCCTTGAGGAGCTCCCAAACTTTAACATCACCTCTCTGGACCGTGGCCGGAGCATAGCTCGTAAAGCCATCATCCACGGGGTCATTTCTTACGAATAGCAAGGCCAACAACCCAACGAGAAGCACAGCGCCACCGGAGACGAAGATGACCGGCCGCCAAGTGAATTGCTGAATTGCTAATCGAAGGGGAACCAGCGCTGTAAGCGCTCCGACATTTCCAAAAAAAAGCCCCAATCCGGAGAGCATTGCAAATCTGCGCGCAGGAAACCAATGCGTGGCAAGTTTGAGAAGAACAAGCCAGCCCACCGCTGTGGCTCCGCCAATAATCGCTCTGCCTGCGCATGCGATGGCAAAATCATCCGTCGAGCCAAAGAGAAGAGCGCCCAGCGCGCCGGCAATTGATCCAGCGATAAGGAGTTTTCTGGCTCCCCAGGAATCGACAAGGATTCCAGTTGGAATTTGCATCGCGACATAAAAGTACAGATAGAAGGCAGAGAGGTTCCCGAGACTCGCAGCGCCAATTCCAAACGCTCGCATGAGCTCATCTGTCATGACGGCGGGCGATACCCGTTGATAGAAACCTGCGAAATAAAAGAGCGCTGCGATTCCCCAGATGGACGACGACAACCACATGGGCGGATACTTCTTCGTTTCCAAAATCGTGTTGAGTGAGATGTCGGCCACGTTGGAATGCGTCAAGATGCCACCCATGTATCTTCCCTGTTTAATTCCGTGAACGATGTACCGACTTTTCTGCTCGTGTAGATCCTGTTAATTATTACTTCTTGGGCAATGCAAAAGCGGTGATAGCATCTGAGGTTGGTGGTTCCGCAGCAAAGATGTTGCCTGCGCTCGTAACCACGACATATTGGCGGCCATCCTTACCTTCATAGGTCGCAGGCACCGACCCGGCGGCAGCATCCAGCTTCACCGTCCACAGTTCCTTACCTGTCTTCGCATCGAAAGCCCGAAAGCGATTGTCGTCTGTTGCACCAATAAAGACCAGACCGCTTGCAGTAGCGATAGGCCCGCCGATCCCGGGCCGTCCGGTTTTTTGCTTATCGGCCGGAAGACTCTCTGTTATGCCCAGCGGAACCTTCCACGTGATATCACCGGTGTTTACGTTGACTGCAACCAACTCGCCCCATGGCGGCTGTTGGCACGGCATGTTCGAGTCATTGTCCTTGAAACGGCCGCCGGGACGGAGCGCGCGGTATGTACCGGCGCGGCCGAAAAATTGGTTAGTTCCCACAATGCTGTCTTTGAGCGGCCCGCTGCCGGGATCGCGATAACCCTGCATCTGCCCCAGATCCATGACATTGATAAAGAAATACCCCAGTTGAGGGTTAAACGCGCCACCCGGCCAGTTGACGCCGCCGATCTCGCTGGGAAAGTTCACACGCACGCGGTTGTAGGTCTCAGGAAGAAATGGGCCACCCAGCACAAGGTGATTGTCGTCATCCAGCTTGCGACATGCAGCCTCAAGCTCTGGAGTTACGGTGGCGATATCGGCCACCGTCATGCTCTGGCGCGCAAGTGGTTCTGGCTTGATTGGGAAGGGCTGGGTCGCAGAAGTGTTTTCGAGCGGAACGTCACTCCGAGGAACAGGCCGCTCTTCAACACCATAGATCGGCTTGCCGTTGGTGCGATCAAGCAGGTACAGCAAAGAATCCTTGGCGATTACCGCCACCGCCGGGATGGTCTTGCCTCCCTTTTTCACGTTCATCAGTAGCGGCGGGGTCTCCATATCGAAATCCCAGATATCATGGTGCACCGTTTGAAAGTGCCATAAATACTTGCCGGTTCTGGCATCGACGGCCACGATACTAGTGCTGTAAAGGTTATTCCCGGGACGATCCCCGCCAAACGCGTCGCCCGATGGAGCGCCGAAGGGCAGATATGCGATGCCGCGCTTGGCATCCACGGTCATCAAGCCCCAGACATTTACGCCCGAGCGATACTTGGCGCTGTCACCCACCCAGCCTCCGTAGTTTGGCTCGCCGGGCTGCGGGATAGAGTGGAATGTCCAGACCAGCTTGCCGGTGTGAATATCGAAAGCGCGGACATCTCCAGCTGGCCCGGGACCGCCGTTCTCCGTCGTTTGCCCGCCGAGGATGATCAGGTTCTCAAACATGATCGGTGGAGATGTCAACCCGTCTTGCGCGTCTGGCAGGTTATGAGTGATCTCCGGGGTATCCAGATCCACTACTCCATTGACACCAAAAGCGGTGTTAAGTGCGCCGGTCTTCGCGTCAAGAGTGAATAGCTTGGCGTCCGAGGTGCCAACAACAATCTCTGGAGCTGTTTCCTTGTCGCCCGGGAAATATTCCACGCCACGAGTGGCTGGCTGGCCACTCGGCAGCTTATATGACCAGATTTCCTCGCCTGTGGTTGGATCGAGCGCGGTGACGCGGCCGTAGGGGGTAGTGATATACATGACGCCATGAATAACAAGCGGAGTTACTTCAGCAAAGGAGAAGCCGGTTGAGTCGCGCTGAAAGATGCCTTCCTGTGCCGCCTGCGCAGCGCTTTGATCTCCACTGGACTGCGCGGGAGCGCCCGAACCTGGCGGGCCGCCGGGACCTCTGCGGCGAGCAGCAGTGTCTCCCGAATGCTTCATGTGATAGACCCAGGCCACCGTCAGGTTACTTACGTTCGATGGATCGATCTGGGTAAGGGGCGAAAAGCGCATGCCGCCGGAATCGTGACCAAATGTGGGCCATTCCTTCGCATCGGCTGCCTGCGCCTCTGTGCCCGCAACCCCGAGATTTTGATTTTGCGCAAGAATCATACATCCGCTCGCGAGGCAGATTACAATTCCCGCGGCCCACAGCCTGCGCAATCGTGTCCCGTCCGATTCCATCGCAAATTTCGACTTTTTTCCGGAATCCATCTTCAACTTCAATCCTTTTTTGGCTTACCGTGCTCGGGTAGACGTACTAATGCTGCTGAATTGCGGCCCTGCCGTGGCCCGAGCTACTCCGTTGCGGATATTAGGGATGCATAAATTGACCTGTCAATGTGATTACGGTGCTGGCACCGTTCATCCCGCCCTGAGAAATTCAATCGTGTTAGGATTCCGCCCTGGAATGACGGACGGCGAGGTTCGCCGCTGTGACTTCTTCTGAGGGAACGGAGATCGGCTGATGTCCAGGGTTGTTTTCTGCGCTCTTTTGGTTGCGGCCCTGCTGGGCTCTGTCACTCGGGCATCTGCGCAGGCTGTGTCAGCCGAGGCGTTCCCCGCGCCAACCGGCTGCCCGGCTCCTGGTGAGGGCAGGGGGCCAAGACCGGGCGGATTTGGCGGTCTGGGGCAAGGGACTGGCGTAGGACAGCCCGGAGGCACCGGCGGGCAAGGTGCCGCAGCGACGCAGGGTCCAGGCGGAACACTCCGAGCAGATTCCGGTCCTCCACGGAAACGGCTGCTCATTTGGGCCGACACGCGCAACGGCATCGCGCAACACGACATTGGCCATGCGATGGCGGTCATTGAAGAGCTGGGATACAAATCTGGCCTTTACGACACGTGGATTCGGACCGATTCAAACATCATCGCGAAGCGCCCCAAAATGACAACGGGCGAGCCCGCGAGCGGTGGTCCGAGTCTGTGCAACGTCGACGCAATCTTCTTCCTCGGTCACCGGGAGATCGATTTGGACGCGCAGGGACGGACGGATTTGATGTGGTTTGTGCATGACGCCGGCAAGGGATTTGTTGCCGCTCACGTTGGCATTACCGCATTCGAATCCTGGCCTGAGTTCGGCGATCTGATCGGCGGTCGCTTCGATCAACATCCATGGGGCGTCACCGAGGCGCCCATCATCGTTGTAGACCCAAACTTTCCGGGTATGAGTGACTTTGAATCGGGCGTCCCATTCAAAGATGAGTTCTATCAGATCAGCCATTTTGCTCCAGACGCCCACGTGATACTACGACTGGATACGAGCCATCTGGATATGACCAGGCGAAGTGTTCAACCCGGCGACTCGTATGCGCTGGCCTACGCGAAAATGTATGGCAAAGGCAGAGTTTTTTATTCATCGCTAGGTCATGCGCCCGCCACCTGGGATGATCCGCGGGTGCAGGCGATGTATCTAGGGGCCATCAAGTGGGCGCTTGGGTTGGTGGATGCGGATGTAACTCCCGCTCCGGCGCCGGCCGCACCACCTGCAGCGAAATGAAATCGCGCCTTCCCGGGATGCCAATCTCCAATCACAAAGCCACGATCGCCAGACCACAATCGCCAGGCGCTGGGCCCGGGTCTTCGAGCCGGTGAAACGGGCCCTACCTGCGCGTTCTCAGATAGGAAATAATGCTGCGAATCTCATCTCTTGAGAGAATACTTCCAAACGCTGGCATCTGCCCCTTACCGCCTGTGATGATCGTCTCCGCTTCTTTTGATGTAATGGCGTTCTGCCCCCTGAAAGCCGAATATAAATTCGGCGGGCCAAAGGGAACGGCGTCTCCCGGTTGCTGATTGTGGCACTGAATGCATCTCTGATGAAAAATCGCATCCCCCTGCCTGGAAACAGAGACCGTTGACGCAGCACGAACTGCAGGCAAGCATGAGAGCAGAGTCCAGAAGATGATCGCGCGGATCATAGGAACCGCCAGTCGCGCAAACCACAACCGCGACCTGCTCAGCGACCTCCTTTGCCTGTTCGAGTTAATCTCCCAACTCATAAGGCGCGACACAGATTGCGCGATGGTTTTGAAGGTCCCCGGCAATTAGTTACCTGCACGATAAATGTCGTTTATGTTCCAGTGCCCCGGAGTGGGAGTGGGAACATTGACCATTGGGATACGGATCACCGTGGGGAGATCGGAGGAGAACGCCATCTCCAGCGCAGGAGCCAGCTCATCGGCGGCCTTAATGTTGATCCCGTTTGCGCCGTGAGCACGCGCAATCATTGCATAGTCCACGTTGTAGGGTTTCCCATCGCGCAAGAAGGCACATCCAAACGTCGTATCGTACTTAGCTTCCTCAAGGCCCGCAATCACTCCGAAAGCCGAGTTATCCATTACAACCCACACGGCGGGAATCTTTGCTTCCATCGCGGTGGCAATTACCGATGTGTTCGCGCCAAAGCCACCATCCCCCGTTAGCGACACGGCCACGCGGTCCGGCCTGGCGTATTTGACTCCCAATACGGCCGCCGGGCCGAAGCCCATCGTCGCCAACCCGCTGGGCGTTATAAAGGTCCCGGGATACTTGAATGGAAATTGCTGGGCGACTCCGTTTTTGTTCCAGCCGACGTCGGTAACGACGTAGCCGTCTTCCGGCAGGGCTTTCCGGACTTCCTTCAGAATCCTCTCGGGGCGCAGCGGAAAATTCGGCGAGTTCTGAAACTCGCTGAAATTTGCCATGAACTCCGACCGGCCCTTGGCGATCTGCGCGCGCAGTTGCTCGCGCTTCCTGGGTTTGATCTCCTTCGCTGCGGCAACCAGCTGCTCCAACGCAAGCCTTGAATCGGAGACAGCGCCAAGCATGGTCGGGTAATTGCGCCCAATTTCTGCAGGATCGATGTCAATGTGCATCAATTTAGTGGGCGGAATCTGGAATGTAAATCGGTTATCCCAGGAGCTGGAGTTGCATTCAGCGAGCCGCGTGCCGATGGCAAGGATGTAATCGGCATTCCGGCACAGTTCGTTCGATACCGGCTCTCCCCAGAACCCAGTCTGCCCGGCCAGCAGCGGATGGTCGTCTGGCAGGCAGCCCTTGCCCATCAGCGTGTGAGCCACGGGGACCTCGAGCAGCTCCGCCAGCTCTGCCAGGAGCGCGGGGGCGCCCGCAGCCAGTGCTGATGTAACGCCTCCGCCGGCATAGAGAACGGGAGTCTCCGCCGATGCAAGCGTCTCAACTATTCTCTGCGCAGTTGACACATCCAGCGCCGGTCTTGAAACCACCGGAGGGACCTTGCTGAATGCATCCTCAAACAGGTTCGAGGAAAAGTGATCCATCGGCACATCTACCAGCACGGGCCCCGGCCTGCCGGTCACACTCAAGTGGAAAGCGCGCTCCATGATGCGCGGCATGTCCTCAACATGATCGACACGATAGATGCGCTTGCAAAAGGGACGGCAGACCTCGTATTGGCCTCCATCGATGAACATATTCACTTCTTGATGCGGATGGCGGCCAAAATAAAAGGACGGTACGTCGCCGGCAATCACCACCATAGGAATGGAATCGAGGGCGGCGTTGGCGATTCCGGTCACGGCGTTGAAAAGGCCAGGACCGAGGTGAGTGATTACAACTCCTGGTTTTCCCGTCACACGCGCATAACCTTCGGCCATATGCGCCGCGACCTGCTCATGACGGGCCGAAATGTAATGAATATTGCTCTTGCTCAGGGCATCGAGAAAACCTACCAGCGTGTGTCCACATAATCCAAAGACGACTTCGACGCCGAGTCTCTCAAGATATTCGGTCAACAGATAAGACGAAATGCGTTCCGGGGTTCCAGCAGGCCGTCCGTAAACCGCGGTTTCGCCAATCTTTCCTTGAGGCAATACGTAGTCACTACGGTCTTCAATATTGATGCCAGAATAGGCTCCTGATTTGTGGACAAGGCTTGACATATAGGGAAATAGTAGAGGTCTTTCGATCATCGCATCAAGTTTGTAACGGTGCCAGTACGGTACGGTCTCGTGTGGGGAATCAAACCAATACGATTGTGACACCTCGTTGCTAACAATGGGCATTTTCTTGAGAAAACCTACTCAGCATGCCAGGTTGCCGTGAACGGCAGCCATTGCCAGCGTGGTTACGGAAAGCTGTGATGGCAGATGTCAACGTTATGAACCGTGGCAGCACCGTAACGCGATTGACGATGATGCTTGCAGCGCCTAGGATGCGCATCGGCTAAGTACAGGTTCGTGCGGGAGTAACGTCCGAATTGCATTCTCCATGCGCCTGTAGGTACAGCTAATCTTCCCAGACCAGTAAAGGACTAAAGATGAAAATTGGTTTGATCACCATCGGAGCCCTCTTAGCGTTCTTGGGCTGCTCGGTGACTTGGGGCCAGACGCTCGCCACATCCCAGGTATCCGGAACAATTACCGATCAAACGGGCGCGATTGTACCCAACGCAAAAGTGCAGATCACGCGCGTTGATACGGGAGAGATCCACGCTGCGATCACCAATTCATCGGGCGCATACATTCTTCCTGATTTACCTGCAGGGGACTATTCGCTGCAGATAACCGCCGCTGGGTTCAACACCTACATCCAGAAGGGCATCACGCTTGAAGTCGGTACCAACCCCGAGTTCAACGTCAAGCTGACTATCGGCGCGGTCACCCAGCAGATCGTCGTTCAGACCATTAACGCCCAGGTCGAGACGGAGAGCAACGGGGTCGGCCAGGTCATCGACCAGAGCCAGGTCGTCGACCTTCCTTTAAATGGACGTGACCCCGACCAGCTCATCGCCTTGGCCGGGGGAACAACAACCGCTGTGGGCGGCGATCTGAACTCGAACAAGAACTTTCCCACCATCGCCATCTCGGTCGCGGGAGGTCTGCCGAACGCTGTCGATTTCGTCCTGGACGGCGGGTACCATAACGAGCCGACAAACGGCCTCAACATGCCGCAGCCCATGCCCGATTCCCTTCAGGAATTCAAGGTCGAAACCAGCTCTCTGCCAGCCCAGTATGGCGATCACGCCTCTGCCGCCATTAATGCGATTACCCGGAGCGGCGGAAACAAGTTCCACGGCGACGCATTCGACTTCGTTCGTAACTACATGTTCAACGCGCAGAATTTTTTCTCCACCTATGCGCAGTATCCATACAAGGACGGCCTGAAGCGCAACCAGTTCGGCGGAACCGTTGGCGGCCCCATCGTCAAGGACAAGTTGTTCTTCTTTGGCGGTTTCGAAGATACCATCCTGCGCGCGGTTCCTACCGCCAACTTCACGCAAGTGCCCACAACGGCGATGATGAACGGCGATTTCTCGACCGTCACTTCCACAGCCTGCAATAAAAGTGCGATTACGCTGAGCGCTCCCTTTACGACCATCGGTGGGGTGCCGAATCAACTTCCTGCCGGAAACTTCAGTCCGCAGGCACTGGCGGCGATGAAGTTCATCCCGATCGCAGGCAGCTCCAGTGCTCCCGACGTCACGGCCATTGCCACCAAGGGCGCGTACACAGCGAACTGCGGCTATGTGAAGGTTGCTCTTCCCGGCAATTTCAGGCAGGATAACGCAATTGGCCGCGGGGACTGGCGCCTCGGCGCCAAGAACAGCATCTTTGCCCGGTATTTTCTCGGGATCAACGATCAACCGATCCCTGCGACTCCCAGCGATGCCCTTACGGAACAGGCAGTCGATCAATACAACCGCGATCAGGGCGTGACCGTCGGAGACACCTACATCTTCAGTCAGAATATGATTAATGCCCTGCGGCTCACGACAAATCGCGTCATTGACTTGCGGGTCGTGCAGCCGTACTTCGATCCGTCGACCCTCGGTATCAATGCGTACAACGCGATTCCTGGCTATATGGGTGTCTCCGTAACCAACGGCTTCACTGTAGGCGCAGCCACAACCAACCCCGGGCACTTCAACTCGACTACATGGCAGGCGATCGACGACGTAAATTACATCCGCGGCAGTCACGAGTTTGCCGCAGGCGTGGATTACATCTATGCTCTGATGGACACTGTCAACAACCGGCCGACAAATGGAATTTATACCTTTTCTGGTCAGGAGCTAAGCAGCAATGCAAGTTATGGCTACGCTGATTTCTTTGCTGGAGACGTGGACAGCTTTCAACAGGGTCTGCACGACTTAGAAAATGACGGCCAGAGCAGATTTGCCCTCTATGCCCAGGACTCCTGGAAATTGAACAAGCGCCTCACCTTGAATTACGGCATACGTTGGGAGCCTTTCCTATCCGAGCACAACTCGAACGGGCACTCAGAAAACTTCAACATGGCTAACTTCAACTCGGGGACAATAAGCACGGTCTTTACGAGCGCTCCCGCCGGAATGATCTTCGATGGCGACAAAGGAATGCCAGGCAACCACTATACGAATTCTGTTTACGACATCTTCGATCCCCGCTTCGGGCTTATTTGGGATCCATTTGGAGATGGCAAGACGTCAGTGCGGGCCGGTTTCGGCACCTTCCATGATTCGCCTCAGATGTTCTTCGCGACACGCTACTCCAATTCTCCGCCTTTCGGCGATACGATCAGCCTGAATAATGTGTCTTTCGCCAGTCCTTGGGCAAGCTACTCAGGCGGCGATCCATTTCCAGGACTGAATACCCTCTCGAAGACAGCACCATTTCCCACCGAAGGTGTCTATGTCAACATGCCTCTGCATATCAAGGTGATGTATCTGGAACAGTGGAACCTCAGTCTGCAAAGACAGGCGGGCAGCTGGCTGTTTGGCGCAAGCTATATCGGGAATCGGACGGTTCACCTTACGACTTCAAACGAGGCTGACCCAGCCCTTTTCATCGCCGGCACCTCGACGGGTGTCGCCGGCTCCTGCGGCTCTCTGTCGGGCGCGAATCTACCTGCATCGGGTAAGGCCTGCTCAAGCACCGGGAACTACAATGCCCGGCGTCTTCTCTATCAGCAGAATCCGGCACAGGGCGTCTATTATTCGACGATCGGAACGCTCGATCCCGAGGGCGTGGCCGATTACAACGGCACGCTGCTTTCGGTGCAACGGCGCGCCAGGAACATGAATATCCTTGCTAACTATACCTACTCCCACTGCCTCAGCGAGACAGAGACTACCGAGTTAACCGGGCCATCGTATTTGATTCCGCCGGCCATCAATCCTAACGGCCGGAGATTGAGCTATAGCAATTGTGATTCCGACCACCGCCAGGTAGCGAACGTTTCAATGGTTCTTGGCACTCCAACATTTGGAAACCGCTTCGTTAAGGCAGTTGCTACCAATTGGCAATTCTCCCCTATCTTCACAGCTGAGACGGGTGGTTTCAGCAGCGTTCTCACCGGAGCAGACAATTCTCTCTCCGGCACCGCAACCAGCCAGATTGCATACGACGCGCCCAATCCCTACGGAGCCCGCACCAACTTTGGAGTAGATGGTTATCTCACCCCGGCATCCAACTGGACGGCGCCGGCTACCGGTACCTTTGCCACGCAGCGGCCACTCTCTATCGTGGGACCCTCAACCTATGAGTTGGATATGGCGCTTTCCCGCATCTTCCCGCTGTTCCACACTGACTCCCAGGCCATTCAATTCCGCTGGGAGGTATTCAATGTTACCAACGAGGCAATCCTTGGGGGCGCGCAGGGCAACACCGGCGACGGATTTGGCACCGCAACCGGCTCGGGGCTTGGAAGCACCACATTAACCAGCGCCACCTTCGGTGATTTCACAGCCGCGGGCGCCCCGAGAATCATGCAGTTTGCATTGAAATACAACTTCTGACATGGCATCGGCGTCGAGCGCGATCGTCACGCGGTTGGCGCCGATGGTTATTGTTGACAACTGCCCTTCCCGGTTTTCAGCTCTTATCGAAGAGTGCTGTCTTTCGCTCAAGCTTCTGCTCGGCGCGGCTTAAGGCGCCGATGCGCAGTCAACCCTAATAAGTTTCCGTGTTGTAGAACTCCCCAAACAGCTCCGCCTCAGAGGGCCTGTCTTCGGGAATCGGCCGGCTTACCCAGGTTGTCTGCATGTAATGCTTCAAAGAGACGTTCTCGTTGGTGATGTTTCCGCCCCATATTCCGCAGCCCATACTCGAAGTCATCGGCATGCCATTGTTGAATGCGCCCGCATTTGCCTTGGATTGAGGCTGCCTGACCATCATGCGGCTCACGGGAGCCAAGCGCGCCAGCCGGTCAATATGTTCATCGTCATGGGAATAGATGCCGCATGAATGCCCCCGCCCTCCAACCTTATAAATCCGATCAATCATGTCCAGGGCATTCTCAAAACCGCTGTATTTGAAGATAGACAGGACGGGAGAGAGTTTCTCGCTTGAGAAGCGGTGCTCTCTGCCAATCTTATCTTCCTTGACAATCAGGAATGTCTTCCCCGTTGGAATACTAAACCCGGCGAGTTCCGTTATCTTGGCCGCCGGCCTCGCAATGGTCGGGGCGGTTCTGTGCCCCTCGTCATCCCACATTACCTTTTGGAGCAATTTTTTTTCTACATCGCTTACCAGATAGCCTCCCTCGTCTTGCAGAGCTTGCAGGAACGCATCGTAGACGCGGTCGTCAACGACCAAGTTGCCGTCCGACGAGCAGCCCGAACCATTATCTGAGGTCTTGCTCATACGGGTATTCGCAGCCGCTTGCGGAACGTCTGCGGTCTCATCAATGACCATGGTTGCGTTCCCTGCTCCTACTCCATAAGCGGGTTTCCCAGAGCTGTATGCGGCCTTCACCATGGCCGGACCACCGGTGGCCATCGTTACATCGCACGCAGCCATCAACTCATGTGCCAGAGGAATGCTGGGCTTTTCAATGCAGATGAAAAGATCCTCGGGCGCACCCTGTTTCTTCAGGACCTCGCGCATGATTCGTACTGTCTCGATGGTTGTGTTCTTGCTTGCAGGGTGGGGAGAGAAGATAACAGCGTTCTTACATTTGATAGCGAAGATTCCTGCTCCAGCTTCCGTTAACGCTGCGTTGGTTACAGGCACAAGGGAGGCGATCACTCCGACCGGCTTGGCATACTTCACCAGACCCTTTTCCGGGATCTCTTCAATAACGCCCATGCTCTTTTGCCGAAGCACATCGCGCAGAATACCCTGAATTTTGAAGCGCTTTCCGTAGCGACTGGTGCGGTCACCTAGACCGCTTTCATCAACGCTCATATCCGCCAGGCGTTTGAAGGTCTTTTCGTTTGCGGTAGCCCATCCGATTGCTCGGCAAAGCTGGTCGACTCTCTCCTGGTCGTAGTCTTCAATGGCGCTCATCGCCGCCCGGGCGCGCTCCACCAATCCCTGAATGCATTGTTTTTGCTCTAGTTTCTGTTCTTCCGTCAACTGCTTCGCCATTCCCCGCTCCCGGACGCGCTCATCTAAATCTGCCTCCGGAGTACGGAGCCCAGCTAGGAACACGTATCGCTATCAGTTTTGTTCTGGATCGATGAATCGACTCTCAACACACAAATGCAAATCTAGCATTCGAAAGCGTGGTTTTTACTGAACTAACGGTGCTGATACCGTATGGGCCAGAGGACGAATTTAGCTGCGCGGCGAAGTTGGAAGAGCACTAAACATCTAAGCTAAATAAACTGTTTCTTTGCTATGATTTATAGCCCATCGACTGCGACGCCGTGACCCCTGTTCTGCAACTCATGTAGAATGTCGTCCGTGTCCGCTAAGATCTCCACAACGATTGATCTCCCCAAAGAAACCCACAACGCCGATGAAATGACTCGACGCCAGCTTGATCGAATCATAAAAAGCAAAACTTTCAGGCAGGCTGATCGCCTTCAACGCTTTTTGGCCTATATCGTCGAGGAGACTCTCTCGGGCCGTGGGGATTTGCTGAAAGAATACCCGATCGGCGTCGATGTATTTGCTAAGCAAGCCAACTTCGATCCCCGAATGGATCCAATTGTTCGAGTCCAGGCGCGCCGCCTCAGGATGCGGATCACAAGTTATTACCGCGACGAAGGCGCAAACGACGAAATCGTGATTGAGCTTCCGAAAGGAGGCTATGCACCGAGCTTCCGGCGCTTGGAACGAAGCACCGTTAGATACCCCCAAGCGGTCGCCTTCCTCAATCGAAACACCGTCATGGTCCTGCCGTTTGAAGATCATAGCCCGGACCGCAGTAGTGGGTACTTTTGCTCGGGCCTTTGCCACGAGATTATCAACTCATTGTCGCAAGTGGATTCAATTATCACTGTCAGCCGAGAGGTTTCCGCCGATTCCAAGCAAGCGGAATTGAGCCATGAAGCGGCAATGATTATTAGCGGCAGCGTCCGTAAGTCAGCAGATATCTTTCGTATAACCATGCACGTGAGCGATTCGGTGCGCAGTTGTTACTTGTGGTCCCATGCTATTCAAAGAAGCGAGGCAGAGATCTTCGCCCTCCAGGAAGAAGTGGCACAGCTCATCGTGAATGCTGTGCGCGACAATCTCGCTACGGGTAGTGAACGGAAGGGGTTCCGGCGCCAGATCGAAAACCTTGCCGCACACAATATGTATCTCCAAGGCCGCTATCATCTGAGCCAGCGCACCGAACATGGCCTCACCCGGGCGGCACACTTTTTTGCCAGGGCGATTGAAGAGGATCCGCAAATGGCCGTAGCCTACTCCGGCCTGGCTGACGCGGAAAATCTTCTCGCTCACTATGGTGTTCTGGCGCCTGCCGATGCCTGGACAAAAGCGGCATCAAACGCGGCGCAGGCGGTTATGCTGGATGACGAATCAGCCGAAGCGCACGCGTCGTTTGCGCACATCAAATCGACTCAGGAGTGGGATTGGGAGGGAGCGGAACGCGAGTTTCGCCGGGCAATTCAGTTGAATCCCAAATATGCACCCGCACATCACTGGTACGCAGTCTCCTGCCTTACCCCTCTCGGGCGATTGGACGAAGCACTCGAAGAACTCCAGATTGCGCAAGCACTTGATCCGATTTCGTCCATCGTATCTCGCGATATCGCGCTGAACAATTACTATCGCCGTGACTTCGAATCCGCTCTCCAGCATTGCGACCACACCATCGAGCAAAACCCCCACTTCTCGGCTGCCTACTGGGCGCTGGGTCTCGTCCAGGAGCAGAGAGGAGATCTCGATGAAGCTTTGGCCGCATTCCGGCGCGCCATCGAGCTTTCCTTGCCTCGTCTGCGCATTCTTGGCTCTCTTGGACGTTCATTGGCTAAAGCAGGCAAGAAGGAAGAGGCGCTTGAGATCTTGAGTGAACTCGAACAAATCGCAACACAGCGCTACACATCGCCCTTCGAAATGGCTTTGATTTATTTCGCACTGAAACGAACAGATGAGGGATTTGAGCGGCTCACGAGGGCATGCCAGGATCGTTGCTATGAACTGGCCAACATCAAAGCCGACCCGAGATTTGATCCCATTTCATCAGACCCCCGATTCATTGCACTGGTTCGTCAGATCGGCTTGCAATAATCCCTATTCGGATCAACCAGACCGCAGCATTACTGCTTCGGTTCGGCTGCCGCAGGCATCGCCTTCGGAGTAATGTCCGCACTCGTCAGCCCGAGCGCCCACTCGATGGCTTCAAGGTACATCTCCTGCACCGCTCGATCGTCCCATGTGCTCGGATCGTGTCCCAACGCTGAGTAGTAGACTTTTCCCTTTCCATACATCTTTGCCCAAGCCAACGGAAAATCGGCGTCCTGGTGATGCACGAGCGGTACTTTCATGTCCAAATGCGAAACGTCCAGGCGCAGAATCACATGCGATTTCTCCCTCGAGAAATCTTTCACCTGGTAATACTCATCCACGTGATCAAATTTGTAAGGCAGATGGGTCATCCCAGGAAAATTCGAATCCTCAACAATCACCGGAGCCTCGATGATTCCCCATGGATGCTCATCAAAACGGCCGCCAATCATCTCACCGAATTCCGGCGAGGAGAATAGAGCCGTCAATCCGGCATGCGCTGCGACAAAGCCCTTCCCGTCGTCGTGGACGAAGGAGAGCAGGTCGGCGAGCTGATCCGGTTTCAGATTAATTTCTCGTACGCCCACGAAGAAGATCGCGTCAAAGTCATTCAGGTTCTTTGAATATAGCAACGGCTTTCCATCCGAACCCACCACCTTCTTCTTGGTGATCAGTTGCGAATCGGTTCGGATGATCGTGTCATAAAGGCCAGTTTCGTACCCCAGACGCTCGATTGTAGCTAAAGCATGAGATATAGAATCATGTTGGTACCCTTGTGAAACATCGCCCCACGCAAGCACTCTGGGGCGCTTCGGTATAGCGCCATTGTGATAACTTGCATCGCCCACACTCGCGGCTGACATACCCGGCCCGAGGCGCACTCCGCCTGGCCCGAGGCCAAGGTCCGCGGTACCTTGCCGGGCATCCTGGGTTCGCGCTGTTGCTGGTTGTTGCCCTGGTGAAACAACAGCAATCGAACAGACCGCAATCGCGACGAGCTCCATCCAAATTCTCTTCACGTTCGTTTCCTAACGCCCGCACAGACATTCTGCACGGCGCTCACGCAACCGCAAGAGTATTTGGTTGGCGAGAGATTTGTACACGGGTATTACGACTGAACAGTAACAATACCGTTCACAGAGCCTCCAATCCTATACTTTGCCTTGCTGATTGCGATATAACTAACCCGCTCTCACTCGTTCGAGGGCACGGAGGAGGGGGAGGGGGCCTGTCCGTTGCCTCTCTTCGTAGAGACTGCATGTTCACCGAACGAGAGAGTTCCTGATCCGAAAGAAGGTTCCTACCAGTGGGATTTCCTCGATTTGCCGCGTTTGCAATGGCCGCGCTGATCGCATCTCCTCTCGCAGTCGTTCAATCCGGGCATTCGGAATCGCTCGCAATGCGGGTCGCAGCAATAGCCCCGCGTGGCCTGTTCCGTACATCGATGCTGATCGCCTTTCCGCCGCAGGATTCGCCTGCCAGCGCGTCGGCTTCCCAAACGTCGTCCGATATCCCCTTGCCAGACGGGAAAGGACGCGACAAGGCTAGAGCGATTTGCGGAACCTGCCACGGTACGGATATTTGGGCAAGAAAGCGTCACTCTCGAGATGAGTGGGGCGCCGTGATTGACAGCATGACATCGAGGGGTATGCATGCATCAGACGCCGACCAGGATACGATCCTCGATTACCTCTCAGCCCACTTTGCGCCAGTAAGAGACAATTCTCCGCCATCACAGCAACCTCACTAATCACGATCCTGCGGCACTTAGAAAACAAAGACTCCTTTGCCACCACTCTGCTTGTCATATAGGCGGTCGGCCTCTTACACCTGCTCAAGTCGCCAATGATTTGCAAGAGAAGCCTATTCCTTCGCCAATCGAATTTAACAATCCACCCATTTCGATCCGAACCAGGCAAGAAAAGTTTAGCTTTATGTCCTCTTGGTATTTCTCGGCCTTCGATGGAAAGCTAAGCGTCTCAACAGGAAGAAGCGAACACGACCCCGCAATTGGCGGCGACTGGCACGACGAGATGGAATGGTCGATCAGACCATCTGAGAAATGTGAATACAACGACCGTTGGGATGAGGAATGGATGGTGCCCGAACTTCAGTACTACCCGGAACAAAAGCTCAACATTGACTTGCGTTCAGGCAATTACGATATCTCGGTAGAGGATCACGAAAACGAGCTGCTCGGCGATCACGGACAGGAAGAAGATGAAGCGAGCTGATTGCCCTGTGAATCCTGATAGGGGCTCGAAATACTTTTAATCGGTGATTGAAACCAGAAAATGAAAAGGGGGCTCGTAAAAGCCTAAAGTCCCTATGAACGTCTACATCGCCAACTTCGGTTCGGGGAATTGGGCATGGCCGGAGTGTCTGCGGCGGGGCGCTATCGCCGTGATGGACGATACACGCGTACATCCCTACTGGCAGCGCGGCGACAGGGGCGGCTACATTGAGACGGCAATGCGCGTGTTGCGCACGAAGAAAGGCAAACGGCCCACCCGCTCGGTGGCAGCGCGCTGGTACAGCGTGACCACCCTGCTGCACGAAACCGCTGACGACCTCTGGATTCATCGCGAGAAGGATGAACTGTGGTGGACTGTTTCGACCGGCGAGCAGCCGGAGATGCTGGTCATGGACGACCCAGGCTACACGTTTGGCAAGACGAAGATTGCCGTCTACTACAAACAATGCCAGCCCTGGTCGCAGAGGGATAAGGCGGGCCGTCTGCTGCTATGGGCCGGAATTCATCCAAAGGCGCGCGAATTCCTCTTCATCGAGGGCACATTCCAAAAACTGTCGGAAGATAACGCACCCTTCGCCCAGGCGCTCATTGACGGCGCAGACCTGAACCCTTGGTACAAACTGTCGGAGTGGAAGACCAAGGCGGCGAAGTCCGACTGGAGCCCTACGCGCAGTTTCAGCCCGGTGGAGATTGCGGAGATAGAGGCAGATCGGCGAATGCGGCAGACGGCTGCTCGCATGATTAAGACGGCCCAGCAGACGTCAATGCAGAGCGGTCAGGAAATACTCTCGGTGACCAGGGATAAGCGGTTCCTCTTTCCCAGCGATGCCGCCGCGCAGGAATATTCCCTGGACCTGATGAAGAAGCAGGAAGGCCGATGCGCCTTGACGGGCCTGAAGATGCTATTGGACGATGAGCCGGGCGACGAACAATGCCGCTGTTCGTTGGACAGGATTGATTCATCCAGACACTACGAACCCGGCAACCTGCAAGTGGTCTGCAAGTTCGTCAACCAGTGGAAGGGCGCAATGGTCAACGAGGAATTCAAGCGACTCATTGCGAAGATTCGCGAGTGATGCAGCAGGCCCCCGGAGTACCGTCTTCAAAATCAAGACCAAATGGGGTCACAGCCGTTCCGATACCCCGCACCCCGGACAACTAACCCGATGGCTGGTTTCATCCGAATCTCGTGACTCCCGGAGCATGGCGGCGCTGGCTTGGCAGTCGTCGAGAATTCGTCTTTCTTAGCAGCTTTTCCCACCGGCGGGCGGGATTGTGTCCAGGAGCGGCACCATTCAAGTGCCCTCTGAATTGAGCAAATCAGCCCCTAGCGGCGACCTGCGGGGGGTACTTTTGGGGGTAGTTTCAATGGTTGTGTTATTAAGCGGCTGATATTAAAAGTCTTATTGTTTGATTCGAGTCCCTCACTGCCGGAACCTTCCGAGCGCGGCGAAAACCGCGGGACCGAATTGGATTCCGGGGATTCGGGCAGGCTCGCCCGCATGTCTTCAGCAGATGTGCCCGCTTGCGGGTTTCTCACGATCAAGCAGTGTTCCATCACGCCGGGCGATGGCGCCGCATGAAGACCCACAAAGAGGAAACAATTCAACTGCAAACCCGAGAACCTGACGAAGGCTCCTAAGCGCTTTCGTACCCCGCCTGTCGCGGCTCGGTGGCCGGCAGAACATCGTAGAGCCCTTCAGAGGCGACCTCAAGCTGCAGGTGGTCGACAAGCTGCGCGATAAACCGGATTAGGCGCGCCAGCGCGCGCTCACGCTCAGAGAACTCTGCATCGTTTCGGAGTGGAATCGTGTCAAGGCGATGGACAAGGCTGGCGGTGAAGCCGGCCATGTGAACCCGGCTTGCGCTTTGACTCTGAAGACTCTCGGCAATCTGCAGGAAGATACGCGAACACTCGAATCGAAAGTCGTCTTCGAAGGCAGTGAAGGATGGCGACTTCAAAGCAGCATCTCCGAAGAGACGAAACTGGAGCAAAGGCGCCTCAAGCAGATAGAAGCTACGCAGGGAGGCCTGCCATCGGCGGATACGATCTCTCGCGGCCATATCACCTGAACGCGAGGGACCGGTTTCGAAGGGAACTGCATCTGTCTGTGCGTTGACCTCGCCGAAGCGGCGATAAATATCATCTCTCATGCGCCGAACCCTGAGGATCGCATCGGGCTCTTCCCGGCGCGGAGTCAGAGACATCAAGTCTGACATCGAGCGAACATTACGAACAAAGATTCGCACCATCTCATCGGCGGCGGAGCGAGGAAAGAAGCGTTCAAAAACGAGCCACATCATGGTGGTCCCGAGCAGGACGCCGAGGACGCGGTCGCGCGTGGCGGCGAGGTCAGTCTGGAACGAAAATTCGCTCAGCTGGATCGAGAAGAAGGCGAAGGCAAATTGGACGCCTGCGTAAGAGAGCCGTGAACTCGCGGATCCCATCCAAGCCGCGACGGCCGTCATCGCGGCGAAAAATACCGTGAATCCGCCGATCGAGTCGATGAACGGGAGAACAAAAATCTGTGCTCCGAGCCCGGCGATAACGCCCCCAAGGAGGAAGCCTAGGACGCGAAGAAGCTGTCTCTGCCTGGAGGCGCCGACGGATGTCAGGGCCGTCAGTACGCAGGTAGTTACGGACGTGGAGAGATTAGGCCAGTCCAGCGAAACGTAAAAGATATAACAAAGCATCGCCGCCATGGTTCCACCGAGAACGAAGCGCAAATGTTCCGGGTTGGAGAAGGCGTCGGGGACAAAGATGCGAACGGTGTCGGGCGCCTCCTCAAGTGGTTCCAGTGCGGGATCGACTGCATTCTCCTCACTAAAGATCGCGGGCATCAACGACACCATGGACTCGATCTCAGAGAGTAGAGGAGTTGCGGGACTGGGTCTCGATTCCAGGGTCGCCTCACACGGCTGGCCGTGTGTGCGAAGGCACTGGCGAATATCAGCCAGGCTTCGATTGATGCGCGACGCGCGTTCACTGAGCGCGGCCGGCAGAGACGGATATGCGCTGGCAAGAGCAGCGGCGAAGTCGATTGAGCGCGCGGTGAGAGATACCAGCGTTGTCATGCGGGTGCGGTAGAGTTGCTGGTAGTTCCCGCGGGCCAAGTGACGGCGGAGAGTGCCCGCGCCGACGATCGCGAACTGTGCGAGACCAGCTTGTGTCGCCGGTGCAACTGGCTGGGATTGGCCGTAACACGCCATGAGATCTTCAATCAGAGCCAGACGTGCATCAATGCCCTCGATCAAATCATCGTGGTGCCACAATGCGCGGAAAACAATCTCAACGCCCAATGTTACGAGCGCACCAATGAGCGTGGCGAGAACAACCCATAGGGTCAACTCGACATTGCGTTCCGCAGGTCCGGGCAGATACCAGATGATCACGACATTGCTGACGACCAGGGCGAAACCGGTTGCCAGGCCATAGTTGGCCAGGCAGCGCAGCAAGAAGAAAGTAAGAAACAGGCTGCAACTTACCCAGAAAAAGTGTGTCGCAGGAGTAGAAGCCAGAAAACGCGCACCGATGGGTATAAAAAGCGCTCCGATCAGGAACGCCGCTATCATGAAAATTGCCGAACGAGCGGTGGCGACGAGATTTTCGCGTGAAAACACAAATGCCGTCAAAGCGCCCACGACACCACCTGGAATGCGAAAAGTTTCGATGATGATCATGGTCAGCGTGGCAGAGATGACGATGCGTGCCACGAGCGCACCCCGGCCGGGATAAGGCGCCATCTCCTTTTTGAGGAAGTCGGGGAACCAATCACTGAAACGTTCCTCGTGCGGAAGATGAATTGGCTCAGATGCCATGCCTACTCCCTGTGCCCGGGAGGCGTGTTGCCACGGATGATCACTACTGCTGATTCACCGAGGCGGAATACCTCGGACGGTGGATCCTGAATGCGGATGCGCACTGGAAAACGGGATGCCAGGTGCACCCAGTTCAAGGTGCGTTGCACATCAGGAAGGCCCGGCGCCGTCAGGCGGCCCACGAGGTCAGTGTCAGGAGTGACGCCAAATCCAATGCTCTCGACAACACCCTTGTAGTGAACATCGGGACGCGACATGACGTAGACGTCTGCCAGCATTCCTGGCCGAATATTGTGCAGTTGCGTTTCGCGGAAATTGGCGATGACCCACCATGTGCGATTGTCGATGAGGGTGAAGATGTGCTGGCCGGCGGTTGCGTACTCGCCCTGCGAGATGGTGAGGTTGGTCACCCGTGCGTCGAAGGGAGCAACGATGCGGCAGTTCTCGAAGTTGTATTGCGCCGTATCGATGGCGGATTGCTTGCCGGGAAGTTGCCCTGTCAGAGGCTCAAGAGTGGTTACATCGTGCGACGCTTCCTGAACCTGCTGATGGCTCTCCTCGAGAACAGCCTGCGCCTGCTTGTATTGCGCCTCGGCGGCCACGAGCCCGGCCTCGGCTAAAGCTAATTGCGATTTGGCCTGGCTGGCCGCCTGTGAACGCGAGATCTGCAATGTGCGCGCCTGGTCGACTTGATCGACCGTGACGAATTGGCGCGTCAGCAGCGGCTCGATGCGATGCAGATTGTTCGAAGCGTATTCGAGTTCCGCGTTTGACCGCTCGACAAAGGCCTTGGCATTGCCAACATCGGCCTTGGCCTGCTCCACGGCGGCGGCCGCATGGGCGAGGCTGGCCTCGGCGCTGAGCGAGCCGGATTTTGCCACATCGACAGCGCTCGATTTGCCTGCGATGATGCGGCTCTCGTCGGAGATCTGCCCTTTGAGCGCAAGCTGATCGGAACGGGCGTGGGCCAGCGCATAAGCGTAGGGGCGCTCGTCGATATCGAAGAGCGGCGCGCCGGCTTTGACGAGTTGGTTGTCGGCGACATACAGATGCGTTATCGGGCCGTTGACCAGAGGGGCCATGCCAATGAAGTTGGCAAAGACTTCGGCATCGTCAGTGCGTGGGTTTGCGTCCACTTGGCGTACCACCAGAAGCGCGACGGCGGCGGTGCAGACAATGACCCCGATGCTGATGGTGCGCCCGATGATGTGAAGGCGGCTGTGCAACGAATCAGCCATGATTTTCACTCCATTCAGCTGAAGAAGATGAACCAAAGCACGCAGGTGAACAGTAAAGCAAGACACGGATAAACGATCACGGGCCAGAGGATCTCTTTGTCGAGTGCAAATCGCGCGAAGACTCGGTTGGCAATGACGGAAAGAATGACTCCCATGAAGAGGCATATGAGCCAGGACGGGAAGAAGGAACCGAGAATGTTAAACGTGGGCGAACGCCCGCAGCCCGCGAGCAGCCAGGTAGGCAGTACCAACAATCGTTGAAGGCGGTTCACGGGTTGGTGTTCCTCTCCTTGAATAGGTTCAGGTTCATGGGACCGGTGTCCAATGCTGCACCTGAATCAGGTCGCCCGTTTGAAAGGCCAGGTCGGTCACTTCAAGCAGCAACTGTGTTCGAGCTGTAATGTCCTCTGACCGGGCCTGCGCAAGCGCTTTTTGCGCCGAAACCACATCGAGCAGGTTGCGAACGCCGTATCCGTAAGCTTCGTGGGCCGCTTCATACGACTCCTCTGAAGCTGTCAACAGCGCTGCAGCTGCCTGCTGCTGCCTGAGCGCGGTCTGCATGTTGGAATAAGCCGCCCACACTCCGTTGGCGATCTGGTCACGGAGAGCATCGATTTCCGCCTGGGTGGCCTGCTTGTCGTGTCTCGCCTGGGCAATCTGATATTCGCGGCGCGCACCATCGAAGAGCGTCCATTTCAGGTCGAGTTCCGCGTTCCACTCTTCGCCTCCCACGTAGGTTCCGGGTAAGAGATCCTGTTGGCCGTAGTAACGCTTCAGCACGCCGTCTCCCTTGAAACTGAGAGCGGGAAAGTAAGTGGATTTGGCTTGCTTGATTGCGGCATCGGCGGCGCGCAAATGCGCCAGCTGCGCAAGCAGATCGGGGCGCTCGCTGAATGCCCGACTGATCTCCTGATCGACGGAGTCTGCCATGGAAGATGGCAGCTTGAGCGAGTCGACGCCCTCGACCGCGAACATTGTGTCCGGTGCGACCCCGACCGCCGTCGCCAGATTGCCGTGCGCAACGCCGACTGTTCCAACGGTAGCCTGCAGATCATATTCTGCCTGGGCTCGCGCGGCTGTGGCTTCAAGTTCGTCCGGCTTCGTGGCCAAACCGTTTTCAAGACGCGCTCTCGCATCCTCTTCAATGGTTTTCGCGTTTTCCAGGCTCACTACGGCCGCCTGGTGCTGGCCCTCCGCATTCAGAAGACGGTAGTAGGCAGATGCGACCTGGTCAATGATCTGGCGATGGGTGTCGTTGAAGGCAAGATCAGACGCCAGAAGGTTCGCCTTGGCCGCATCAATCTCTCCGCTGCGCCCACCCACGTCGAAGATAAGGTAGTCGATTTGTATCCCAGGTGAAAATGTCCCATAGGTCTGTCGATAGAAAGTGGTGTCAAAAAGAAGGCGGAAGCGCTCAGAGTCTGCTGCGGCGAGCGCCGCAATCGTGGGATAGAGAGTGCTGCGCGCGATACCCAATGCTGCAGCTCTGGATTTAGCTTCCTGCCAGGCCACGCGCGTTTCCGGATTGTGCTGCTCAGCCAGATCGATCAATTCTGCGAGCGTGTAGGGCTTGTCGGGTGCAAGGATGATCTGGTCGTGCAGTGTTGCGGCGGACTCTTTTTCGAGCGCCTGCGCTCCCTTGGGCTGCCAAACAGCACCTGGTGCAGGTGGAGTGCCCTGTGCGATGAGACCGGCGGGGAGCATTGCGGGCGCAAGCAATGCCGTCGTCAAAAGCCAACCATTCGCAGTCGTCCGCCGGGCAAAATAAGGTCTTGATTGCCGAGCGCGATCAGCGCATGGTTCGGCGCATCGACCGTTCCTATTTTCCAACTCGGCATCTCTGGAAAGAATCTCACCGCGCCGCAACCGAACGACATGACGATGAATTTTCGTCGCTCTCAACTGGTTGTGGTTTCGGAGGCCTCCATTCCGTATCTCTTTGGGCGATGATGGATGCGATTGTTCGATCTTCATGGTCTGGCTTTCCTTCGCGAAGTGCAGCCTTCAGAAGGTCTTCTCGATTCGCAGCACCAGTTTATGACCCGTTGCGCGATTTTGCGCCGAAAACTCCTGATATCCGTTAGCATAAAAGAACCAGCTTTTGTGGTTCCAGACCCCTCTCCCGGGCCTATCGCGCCTACCTGTTCCGACGAGTTGCGAAGCGCCACTCCATCGGCTGCGCTCGTGCCCGGCACAGTGTTTCCGGCTGTGTCCGTAACCGTTCCGTCATTTGCAGCATCTCCAATCTCCTCGGCGAGGGACCCCGGACCGGCTGGTCCATCTGTGCGGTCCACAAAGTTTACCTTGCGATGCATCGTAATAAAGGGAGGGAGCAGTTATGACAGAGCAAGACCACGGGATAAGCAATAACGGCGTTAGCCGGCGATCGTTCCTGGGGAAGACCTCGGCCGTTCTGGTAGCGGCAGCGAGCCTTCCGATTTTGGCTGCGGCGCAGCAGACGAAGGACATGAGCGGAGACACGCATACCGGCGTCAACGAGCAGCAGTTGGGGCCGGATAACCCGGGGCTCGAGGCGCAGGAGCCGGATTCGGTGTATCCGCCGGAAACCGATGCGGGTGGTCAGCCTCCATTCAAGTACCCCTTCGCTCTGGCACACAAGCGCATCGAGGCAGGCGGCTGGACCCGCCAGGTGACCGTGCGCGACTTTCCTCTGTCGAAGAGGATGGCCGGCGTGGAGATGCGTTTGATCTCCGGCGGCGTTCGCGAACTGCACTGGCACCTGAGCTCAGAGTGGGCCTTTATGACAGCCGGCAGTGCGCGCATCACAGCGGTCGACCAGAATGGCCGGGCGTTTATCGAAGACGTGAACGAAGGGGATCTCTGGCTATTCCCCGGCGGTGTACCGCACTCGATTCAGGGAATAGGCGAGAACGGCTGCCAGTTCCTGCTGGTGTTCGACGACGGCAACTTCAACGAGTTTGAGACGTTTCTGCTGACCGACTGGCTGCATCACACGCCGAAGCAGGTGCTGGCGAAGAACTTTAACGTTTCTGAGTCGACCTTCGACAATGTGCCGCCGCGAGAAAGGTTCATCTTCCCGACCCAACTGCCTCGTCCGCTGGCCGAGGAGAAGAAGCAGGTGTACACGGGCACCAGTCCGGTTCCGAATACGTTTGCCTTCTTCACCGGCAAGATGGAGCCTACCAAGGTGACGGCAGGCGGCAGCGTGAAGATTGTCGACCGCCACAACTTCCCAGCCACAACCATCGCCGCGGCGATCGTAACGGTGAAGCCCGGCGGTTTGCGGGAACTGCACTGGCACCCGAACGCGGACGAGTGGCAATACTACGTGAAGGGCACAGCCCGCATGACCGTCTTCACTGCCGGCGCACACGCTCGCACCATGGACTTTCACCCCGGCGACGTAGGCTACATCGAGCAGTCGCAGCCGCACTACATCGAAAACATCGGCGATACCGACCTGGAGTTTCTTGAGGTGTTCCCGACGGCCGAGTACCAGGATATTTCGCTGGGTGAGTGGCTTGCGCACACGCCGTCGCGCCTGGTGAACGAGCACATCGGCACCGGCGAGGACTTCCTGGCGAAGATCAGCAAAGCGGAAGTTGTCATCACTCCGGAAAAGTAAGACGTAATCAACATAGGCCCAGATGAATCCCCAGAGCCGTGCGCGATTCACCGCTCCGGGGCGCCTGGGGAGGTGTGCTTTGCGTAAATTCCTCGATGTTACAAAGGGTTTTCGAACCTGGTCAGCTTTGGCACGGGTCTCCGCCCTGATTGCGGCTTTTGCGTTTCCTTCTTCTGGATTGGCGCAGCAGGCGCTGCATCCGCAGAAGGAAGGCGTCGTGCAGCCCTTTCACAATAGCGATATTCCCAAGTGGATGACGCTGGATATGGAACTACGCGGGCGCACGGAGGAGCAGACCTCGCTGGGTTATGTTTCGGGCAAGGATCGTTTGTACGAGCTCACCCGCGTCTGGGGCGGCATGACCGTGGTTCCGACAAACTGGCTGACGGTTCTATGCGCAGTTCATGGATCTGCACGCGCGCGGGCTCCCGCTGCGGGATACGGCGGCGAATATGCGCGACAGCTTCGATCTGAGGCAGGGTTACCTTGATTTCCACTACAAGCCGGCGCAGCTCATCGCGGGCCGGCAGGAGCTGCGGATTGGCGATGAGCGCGTGGTTGGTCTTAGCGACGAGCGGACGCGCGAAGCGGCGGCGATCCTGAAGAGTGAAGGAGTCCCTCTGCTGATCCATCAGCCATCGTAATCGATGCTGAATCGCTGGGTGGAGAAAGAGCTCCTCGATACGCTGGCGGAACTCGGCGTTGGCTGTATCGCGTTTTCTCCGCTGGCCCAGGGACTGTTGACGAATAAGTATTTGAACGGTGTGCCTGAGAAATCGCGCGCAAATGACGGTGTCTGGTTTGAGAAGAAGTTCCTGAACGAAGATAATCTCAAGCGGGTACGGGCGCTGAACGAGATCGCCAAGGGGCGCGGACAATCGCTGGCCCAGATGGCGATCGCATGGGTACTGCGCGATAAGAGGATCACTTCCGCGCCGATCGGAGCGCGGAACGTGGAACAACTCGATAATTCGCTCGACGCACTGAAGAAACTACAGTTCACGGATGCGGAGTTGTCGGAGATCGATCGCTACGCACAGGATGGATCGATTGATCTTTGGCGAAACGCGCGGGAGGAGGCGGCGTAGCGAACGCCATCGACTAACCTAAAGGAGTGCTTAGCGATCCCGTCCGTCGATACCGCAACCGAGTTTGTCACAGCCACGCAGTTAAGAATTTAATACCTTAAACCTGAGGAGCTTAAGTATGCGATCTCCGTTCACTGTCGTTTTCGCGGCCGCAGGCCTGCTTATTTCCGCGGCGCTGCCCGCGCAGCAGACCATCACCGGCCAGGCCGCGTTTGCCGATTGGAACCAGCAGCAGCCCGGCGTCCGCCGCAAGATTACTCTCGCCGACTTGCCGCAGCCCAAGCCCGACGAGGCCGTCAACAACACGCCCCATGTGATCCCGCGTCCGGCCGATGCATGGCCCATCGCCCCCGCCGGTTTCAAAGTCGCGCTCTATGCCGGTGGCGACTCGGCTCCCATGCAGCGCTCGGACAACAAGCAACACATGGCTCCCAGCAGCGGCACCTTCACCATGCCACGCCTCATTCGCACCGCGCCCAACGGTGATCTCTTTCTTGCCGATTCGGGCGCGGGAACTATCTTCATCCTTCGCGGCGCGGCCCCCGATGGCAAAGCCGCGCAGATTGAAAAGTTTGCTACCGGCCTCGACCATCCCTTCGGCATCGCCTTTTATCCTGCGGTCAGTCCGCAGTACGTTTACGTTGGCAACGCCACTACCATTCAGCGGTTCCCTTATCACTCCGGCGACCTGCACGCTACCGGCCCCGCCGAAACAATCGTCCCGGTAATCCCTGGCTACGCCCAGCTCATGGGCGGAGGTCACTGGACGCGTGACGTTGTCTTCACCAAAGACGGCCGCCACATGCTTGTCTCCGTGGGCTCAGGCTCCAACGTCGACGACGCCGACACACACCCCAAAGAGTTCCATCGCGCCGACGTCCTGGAATTCACTCCCGACGGCAAGTTCGTCGAGGTCTACGCTCATGGCATTCGCAACTGCGTGGGCGAAGCGATCAATCCAATCACCGGCCAGCTCTGGTGCTCAACGAATGAGCGCGACAACCTGGGCAATCATCTTGTCCCCGACTACGTCACCTCGATAAAAGAAGGCGGCTTCTATGGATGGCCCTGGTATTACATGGGCGGCCACCAGGATCCGCGTCTGCCGCAGCCTTGTGCCAATGGCACCGGTCCCAACGCGCAAGCGGCAGCGCTCAATCCGGACGACGCTAAGCACTGCAAGCGCGTCGATCTTTCTTCCAAGGTGATCACCCCCGATGTTCTCGTCCAGCCGCACATGGCATCACTCGAGATGACCTTCTATCCGTCCGGCGAATTTCCCAGGCAATATGACGGCGACGCCTTCGCCGCTGAACACGGCTCCTGGAATCGCCTCAATCGCGCCGGATACGAAGTCATTCGCGTTCCCCTGCACAACGGCCATGCCGACGGCAGCTATGAAGACTTCCTCACGGGATTCGTCACGAAAGATGGCCAGGTGTGGGGCCGTCCTGTCGGTGTCGCTACCGCCAAAGACGGCAGCATGTTCGTCACCGACGATGGCTCCCGCTCCGTTTGGCACGTCACCTATGTCGGGAAATAAGTCCCGGTCTTTGTAGTCGAAGTTCGATGGATCGGCAGTGTGTCATTCACGCTGCAGAACGTTGCCCCGCCGAATCCAGGGCCCATGGGCTTGGGAAAAAGTTTCCCGAGTCGAGACGCGGCGGGGCGCGAAGCCGATACACCGGAGACTCTATGCAATATCAATCCATTCGAGTCGTTCGTCCGGAACAGCTGGATTCTGTCACGGCTCAAACGCCCGGTTCGCAGCGCTTTGCCGCCATCCATGCAGGAGCCGGCATAGAATCGCCCATGTGGAACGGATTATTTCTGGTCGAACCGGGAGCCCGTACAGGAATCCATCACCATGGAGAGCAACACACGATCGCCTATGTTCTTAGCGGCACTTCTTATGTCAGGTGGGGCGAGCGGGGGAGCTCAACGCAACACTCCACGAGGGGGATTTTCTTGATGTCCCGGCGTGGCTTCCACACCAGGAGATTAATCCTTCCAGCGAGGTCCCCTTCCAATGGATTGTCGTTCGCAGCACTTCCGAACCCATTGTTGTGAATCTCCCCGACGATTTCTGGGGTGACATCGGCTTAACTGAGACGCATCTGCGCGTTTCCGGCTGACGACATTTCTGCGATGAAAGATCCGCAATCCAACTGGAGCGGTGTAGAACGTTACTGATCCGGAGTCTTGAGAATCAACTCCGTGGATTTCTGAATCTTAAAGAATTGCCCTCACGACACCGCCGTCCACTCGCAATGCGGCGCCGTTGGTGGCCGAAGAGAGCTCGCTGGCCACATAGGTCACCATTGCCGCAACTTCATCTACGGTAGCAAAACGCTTGAGCAGGGACGAGGGCCGCACATGCTCAAAAAACTCTTTCTCAATCAATTGTTTCGATTTGCTCTGTTGCTTCGCCATCGCTTCGACAAAGCCGGTGACACCTTCCGACTCGGTCGGTCCGGGAAGAATACTGTTGACCGTCACGCCAGTCCCGGCCACGGACTCCGCTATGCCCCTCGCAATGGCTACCTGCGCCGTCTTGGTCATTCCGTAATGCACCATCTCTGGCGGAATCTGCACCGCCGACTCGCTCGAAATGAAAAGAATGCGTCCCCAATTCTTCTTCAGCATTCCCGCCAGGTAGTGTCGCGCGAGCCGCACTCCGCTCATGACATTGATCTCAAAGAAGCGATACCAATCCGCATCGGGAATCTCCGCAAACGGCTTCGGCTCGAAGATGCCCACATTGTTTACCAGCACATCTACTGCAGGGAGCTTCGCAATCACAGCCCCAGCTCCGGCTGGACCGGAAAAGTCGGCTACGATGCCATCGACTTTAGTGCTTGCCGCCTGCGAACGGATCGCCGCCAACGCCGCATTCACGCGCTCCTGCGTGCGTCCGTTCACATAGACATGCGCGCCTTCCGCGGCAAGTGCTCGTGCAGTCGCGAATCCAATCCCTGCTGTCGATCCTGTGACCAGTGCGACTTTATCAGTGAGCTTCAGGTCCATAGTGTCCTCCAGAAGAAAGCCAAACGTTCCTTTGATTCACCGACCTTCTCAAGCGACTCGAACCGATACGCATCAATTGATGCGATGTCAGGGTCTTTGATACCAGCTAATCTTCGACACTGATTCCATGACCGATAACGGATGGAGTAATTGCCGACAGATCCAGGTCGCCATTTGCAACCACATTGGCAGCGAGAACGGATTGGGCGATCGACGCTGCAGGCAAATCGGCACCAGACGCCCGAGCCGCGTCCATGACCAGATCCATGTCTTTGCTCATCAGCCGCAGCGGGAATTCCGGAGAATAATCGCCGTCCTTGATCTTCTTGAACTTTCCTGCCATCGCGGGAGCGACTACAGCCGTTTTGGAGAGGACATCAAGCAGGACATTCCGATCAATCTGAAGATGTTCTCCGAGCGAAACCGCTTCGGCGATTGCCTGCATATCAAGACCCAGGAGAAGGTTCACGACTAATTTCATTTGAACGCCTGAAGACCCAGGCCCAATCAAGAACCACTGTCTGGCAATCGACTCGAAAATAGGGGCACATTGCTCGAAGGTCTCTTTGTCGCCTCCGGCAAGTAGCGTGATCGCTCCTGCCTCGACCGCCGGTGTCGATCCGGAGATGGCTACATCCAGAAAGTTGACGCCTTTCGTACGAGCCTCTTGGTGCAGACGGCGCGATAATTCCGGCGAGATCGTGCTCATCTCGAGGATGACGGCTCCGGCGTTTGCTGTAGAAAAGACACCGCCCTCGTCGAAGTAGACAGACCGAACAGCAGCGTCGTTTGCCAAGGAGGAGAGAATTACATCCGATTCAGCTACGAGGGCCCCAATTGATGGTGCAATGGTTATTCCCCGTTTGCCGAGTTCCTCTGCAGGCTTTGGATTTCGGTTCCAAGCGCGGATATGCCATCCGAATGAATCCAAGCGCCTTGTGAGCCGGCTTCCCATGAGTCCAAGGCCTATGAACCCAACCTGCGTGTTCAATTTGTCGAGGGTCGTTACTGGCATGACAATATCTCCTTGTCGGTTGGCTGTTGCTTTGCCGCCTGCGTCGACCAGGCCGCAACTGTCGAGATTGTCGCTCGCGGGATGCTCCCGACTGCTGTCAGAGTTCAGACATTCCATGACGGAGGTCCGTCACCGATCGGTCACACCCTCCCGAAGCCCTTTTATTTGCGGGGCTTAATTGTGAAATCGAGCGGCCTTGGAACTGCAATTTTCAAGACTAGAACCGACACCATCGGGACGCTAAGAGAAGAACACTTTAGGCATAACGAACCATTGGCACAGCCGAAGGCAAGCTCGCGTATATCATGGATTTCAATATCGAACAGCTCTGCGTTTGGCTGATCCGATGCGGTCGGAAAACTATCCAGCGGTCTGCCAAACGAAATTAACTTTGCGGCTACTTCTAACAGGAACTACCATCCAAATCCAATAACGGAGGGCCGACAGCATATGACGGTCACGGTGAATGGCCAACCGCAGGCAATCCAGGCCGGAGAACGTCTGATCGACCTGATCAACCGTAGCGGGGTCGAAGTTCCGCACGTCTGCTATCACCCCCAACTTGGACCGATCCAAACCTGCGATACCTGCATGGTCGAAGTCGACGGCAAATTGCTAAGGGCCTGCGGCACAATTGCCGCCGAGGGCATGAACGTCGTGACGTCGTCGCCGCGTGCGGACGCTGCGCAGCGCGAGGCCTTCGACCGCATCCTCGGCAATCACATGCTCTACTGTACGGTCTGCGACAACAACAACGGCAACTGCACCATTCATAACACAACGAAGATGCTTCGCGTCGAACATCAGGAGATTCCTTACAAGCCCAAGCCATACGAAGTCGATATGTCCAATCCCTTCTATCGCTACGATCCTGACCAATGCATTCTTTGCGGGCGGTGCGTTCAAGCGTGCCAGACCCTCGAGGTCAATGAAACGCTGAGCATCCATTGGGAGGATGAACATCCCCGTGTTTTATGGGATGGCGGGAAGCCTATTGGCGAATCCAGCTGTGTTTCTTGCGGCCACTGCGTTACTGTCTGCCCGTGCAATGCGCTGATGGAAATGTCAATGCTTGGAGAGGCCGGCTACATGACCGACCTGCCCAAGTCCGCACTCGATGGCATGATCGATATAGTCAAGGACATCGAGCCGGAGATGGGATACGGCTCCATTATGAAAGTTTCTGAGGTGGAGTCGCACATGCGCGAGTCGCGCATCAAGCGAACCAAAACCGTCTGTACATACTGTGGCGTCGGCTGCAGCTTCGATGTCTGGACCAAAGACCGCCACATTTTAAAAATTGAGCCTTTGGAGGGCCCAGCCAACGGAGTTTCCACTTGCATCAAGGGCAAGTTCAGCTGGGGGCACATCAATAGCGCCGACCGTCTCACCAAGCCGCTCATCCGCGATGGAAATAAGTTTCGCGAGGCCTCGTGGGATGAAGCACTGTGTTTGGTGGCGCGCAGATTTTCAGAGATAAAGGCGGCTACCGGCCCTGACTCGCTGGCCTTCATCTCCTCTTCAAAATGCACGAATGAAGAGAGCTATCTGATGCAAAAGCTTGCCCGGGCGGTTATCGGGACCAACAATATGGATAACTGCTCGCGCTACTGCCAGGCGCCGGCGACCACGGGTCTATTCCGCACGGTTGGCTATGGTGGCGACTCCGGTTCGATCACCGATATTGAGAAGGCGGGACTGGTGCTGATCGTCGGCAGCAACACCGCCGAGAGCCATCCGGTGATCGCTACGCGAGTGAAGCGCGCCCACAAGATGCACGGGCAAAAACTGATCGTCGCCGACCTTCGCGAAAATGAGATGGCGGAACGTGCGGACCTATTCTTCCGTCCGCGGCCCGGCACTGACCTCATCTGGCTTTCTGCGGTGACCAAGTACATTCTCGACAATGGACTTGCCGACCAGAAATTCATCGATCAGTGGGTCAATCAGGCCGCTGAGTACGAGAAGAGCCTGGACCTGTTCACGCTCGAAATGGCCAGCGAGAGGTGCGGCCTCCCAATCGAAACACTGACAAAGGTTGCTCATATGATCGCGGAAGCAAAAGGAGTCTGCGTTCTCTGGGCGATGGGCGTAACGCAGCACACCATGGGTTCTGACACCTCAACGGCAATATCAAATCTCCTGCTCGCAACCGGCAATTACATGAAGCCGGGAACAGGCGCATATCCCCTGCGCGGGCATAACAATGTGCAGGGTGCCAGCGATCACGGCGCCATGCCGAATTTCTTCCCCGGCTACCAGGAAGTAGCCGATCCGGCGATTCGCGCCAAGTTTGAGAAGGCATGGAATGTTCAGTTACCGCCCGTGCCGGGACTCGACAACCATATGATGATCGACGCCATCCACGAAGGCAAACTCAAGTCAATGTATCTTTTCGGCGAAGAGATGAGCCTGGTGGATTCCAACGCGAACTATGTTGCGGATGCACTGTCAAAGCTCGACTTCTTTGTCGTGCAGGAAATGTTCTTTAGCGAGACTTGTCAATTTGCCGATGTGATTCTGCCCGCGAGTCCAAGCCTGGAGAAAGAGGGGACCTTTACCAGCACCGAGCGGCGCATCCAGCGTCTCTATCAGGTTCTTGAGCCTCTAGGGGAGAGCCGTCCCGACTGGATCATCATTCAGGACATCGCCAATCAGCTGGGAGCTGGATGGAAGTTCGAGCACCCCTCTCAGATTTACGAAGAGATTGCTTCACTTACGCCCCTGATGGCTGGCGTCACTTACGAGCGCCTTGAAGGATACAAGACGCAACAGTGGCCTGTGGCTGAAGATGGAAGCGATCAGCCTCAGCTGTACACAAAGAACTTCAATTTTCCGGACGGCAAAGCGACGTTCTACCCCGTTCCCTGGACGGAGCCATCCGATCAACAAGATGCCGAATACGACCTGCACTTGAATAACGGCCGCTTGCTCGAGCACTTCCATGAAGGCAACATGACCTATCGAACCGAGGGGATCAAGGAAAAGACTCCGTGCACCTTTGTTGAAGTTTCGCCTGAGCTTGCGGGCGAGCGCGGCATCCAGACTGGCAGTTGGGTGCAATTGACCTCGCGTTACGGCAAGGTGCGCGCACAGGCCGTCATCACGACAAGGGTGAATGGGAAAGAGCTGTATATGCCCATGAACTCTACGGAAGAGGCCGTCAACCGTCTCACCAGCAGCCATACGGACAAGGTGACCCACACTCCCGCTTATAAGGAAACCTCCGTTCAGCTTCGCGTGTTGGGAGAGATTGGAGCTGATCCGCTGCCGCGTACAAACTCCCGCCACGGACACCCGACACCGCAGACGGGCGTCGAAGTGGAACGAAAGTGGAAGCGCAAGGATTATCGCCAACCGGGCGACCAACTGGTTCAGATCCAAACCCGATAGCTAGGCCCGCTGACAAGGAGAGGAATATGGCTCGACCCATCCCGCTGGAGTTGCCGCCCCGCGATCCTCGTGAGGAGCTGCACAAACGGCTCGAACAAGCGCCTGTTGAGCACGCAGAAGCCTTGCTCGACTCGTATGAGTTGTTGCAGCAGCTACACGACCACGGTGTCTTCGAGCTGTTGCGCGGTGCGTTTTCTGCAAGCGACAAGCTGATTGAAACCGCTGTCGACGCTGCGAAATCGGATGAATCCGTTCGCGCCATTCGCAACGCGATGATTCTCGGCAAGTTGCTTGGATCAATCAATCCTGACGTACTGCAGTGTGTTGCGACGGCAGCGAGTGAAACGATGGGATGCTACGACAAACCCATCATCGAGCCGCCAGGCCTTCTCTCGCTTTTGGCTCAGTTTAGCCACAAGGAGCTACGGCGGAGCATGGCTCTTTTGAATAAGTTCCTGGAATCACTTGGCAATCAAATCAAGTTGCGAGGCGGCTGCAAATAAGGGTGCAGCCAGGTCTCAGATCGGGTGTGGAGGAGTTTATGTCTAACACAAATCGCTGGGGGCTCGCAATAGCGGGCTTTCTGATGCAAATGGCTCTTGGCGCGGTTTACGCATGGAGCGTTTTCCGGATTCCCCTGGCAAGACAATTTCATTGGTCCATCGAGGAAGTGACAGTCACCTTTACAATCTCCATTTTTGTCCTGGGAATCGCTTGTTTTTTGGGCGGCCTATGGCTGAATCGGAAAGGGCCGCGCGTCGTCGCGCTCACTGGCGGGTTTTTGTACGGCCTCGGCGTCTTCCTTGCTAGTTTTTCAGCCAACAAATTGTGGTGGCTCTATCTAAGTTATGGAGTCATCGGGGGAATCGGCCTTGGATTCGCCTATATCGTTCCCATTGCGGTGCTGGTGAAATGGTTTCCCGATCGAAGGGGCCTGATCACCGGTATTGCCGTTGGCGGTTTTGGCGCCGGAGCCTTGGTGACTGCGCCCCTGGCTACGCGCCTGATCCAGAGCGTAGGTGTTTTGCAGACGTTCGCCTACCTGGGTATTGCATATCTTGTGATTACCATGTCTACGGGCTATTTTATGAAGAATCCGCCGGACGGGTGGAAGCCGGCGGGCTGGGTTCCTACCGCCGCCGAGACCACGCAGCGCGCGGCAAGAGATTACACACTCGGAGACGCCCTGAAGACATGGCAGTGGTGGGCGCTGTGGGCACTATTGTTTTTGAATGCCTCGGCCGGCATTTCAATCATCTCGCAGGAGTCGCCGATGTTTCAGGAGATCGCCAAGGTGAGCGCCGTGGTGGCCGCAGGAATGGTAGGCGTTGCCAGCATTGGCAACGCCGCGGGACGAATCTTTTGGGCCTGGATCTCCGACTCAATCACCCGGCGATGGACGTTCGTGACAATGTTCCTGCTGCAGGTGGGACTCTTTTGGATACTGCCAGGTACGTCCTCGGCGGCGATTCTTACCGTCCTCTCGTTTATCGTTCTGATGTGCTACGGTGGCGGCTTCGGTACGATGCCGGCATTTGCTGCCGACTATTTTGGATCGAAGAATGTCGGGCCCATCTACGGACTTATGCTCACGGCGTGGGGCTCCGCGAGCGCATTCGGACCGTTACTGATCGCGCATATGCGGCAAAGCAGCGGATCGTATGCGAGCGGTCTCCACGTGATCGCAGGCATCATGGCGGTGTCGATCATCCTACCCGTCCTGGTGTCGCCGCCTAAATCCGCTACGGCAGTGAGCACAAATTCGAGCCCCGGGGTCCTGGTCACGCATCCCAGATGATCGCGTTGGAGTGAACGGAAACCAGCGCAGGCCAGAGTCCCGCGGGGTTGTCCACCGATCAATGCGGGCTCAGACACCCGCAAAGCGGCGCAACATCGAGCAGCCGCTCGCGAGTCGTCGGCGTTGGAACCTTTTCATTGCCCGCCGAAATCTGCAAGAAATTCTCCTTTGCGCATGCCGCGTGTCGATGGGCGCATTTCATCTCGCCGACGGAATTGGCCTCCGCTGGAGCGCTGAGAGCCGGTGGGAAAGTTTGCCGCGAAAGACTTCGGGGGGGAGGTAGGAGCGCTTGTCGCCCGCCGCAGAGCGGGCACTCGGCGACGATCCGCGTGTCAGGCAGCGTGGCCACCGGCGCGGGAATGTTTTCGCCACAGCGCTTGCAACGGACGGTGAAATCGCGGAGGCGCCCGCAATGCGGCTCAGGGTTGAATTTTTCACTGCATGTCAGATGTAGAGACGGAGCGCTGCAAAAGGACAATCGGGTTGATATGGTCTATGTATCGTGCCGGGTCCCGGCACGAAAGGCCCTGAGCGGATGACGGCTCGTCACTGACTCCAAACTCCGTACGCGTTCGGCACATCTTTCAGTTCGAGCCCCTCGTCGGGCACAAGAAAACCAAGCAGGAAAGCCAGGATGAGTTCATGCGCTCTTTTGGAGTTTGAGAGCAAGCTATCCGTGTCAGCCATCGTCGTGAGGCGAAAATTCATGGTTTTGTGAAGAAAGCCCCCTTTGCCGTTCGTGGACGCATCCTATGATCTGCCGGAGGAATGAACGAATGTCGAATGACGACGATTTTCAGATTGCCTTTGAGCGTGCCACCCGCGAGATTGCTGAGATTGACGTATGCGTCACGAGATTGGCTCGCAGAAGAGAGCTGCTGGAAGGGGTTGTGGAGCCGTTGAAGCGCCTGGTGGCAGAGGGCGGCGGACCGGCCATCATCCCTAATTCAGACGCGGATGATTTGAACCGCGCGGGGGAGGGTGGAACTGACCTGGTCGAGGATGCGGACGCCTTTGGAGATCCGAATTCCTTTGGGGATACGGGCTCTTCCGGGAACACGGGTTCTTTCGGGGGTTCCTTCGGGGATACCGGTTCCTTCGGGCAGGCGGAAGAGGAGACGGGCGACACCGGCGAAGCCGGGGTCCACGAAGAAGAAAACCCCAAGGCCGATTCTCGCGAAGATGTCGCCTTGCTTGCGTACCGCTTCTGGAGCGAGCGCGGCGGCGTTCACGGCCATCACGAAGAGGACTGGCTCCGGGCGGTGGAGGAATTGCAAAACTCCGGATTGTGACCTCGCGCCTGCTTCAGCCCTATTTCAACATTGTCCAGTCCAGGATGACCTTTCCCGCTTGGCCGGATTTCATCGCGGCGAAGCCTTTCTCATACTCGTCATACTTGAAGCGGTGCGTGATGATGGGCGAGATATCGAGGCCCGCCTCAAGCAGCACAGACATCTTGTACCAGGTCTCGTACATCTCGCGGCCGTAGATGCCCTTGATGGTGATCATGTTGAAGATCACGGGACGCCAGTCCATGGGCGCGGTTTTGGCGGGGATGCCGAGGATGGCAATCTTGCCGCCGTGGCTCATGTTGGCGATCATCTCCGAAAGCGCCTGCGGGCTGCCGGACATTTCCAGGCCAACGTCGAAGCCCTCGGTCATGCCGAGTTGCGTTTGCACTTCGGCGAGCGGGGTCTCGGCGGGATTGATGGCCACAGTTGCGCCCATTTTGCGGGCGAGCGCGAGGCGCGCGGGGTTGAGATCGGTGATGACGACGTGGCGCGCGCCCGCACGCTGCACGACGGGGATGGCCATGATGCCGATGGGACCAGCGCCGGTGATGAGCACGTCTTCGCCGAGCACCGGAAACGACAGCGCGGTGTGCACGGCGTTGCCGAAGGGATCGAAGATGGCGGCGACTTCCTGATCGACGCCGGGGTTGTGCCGCCAGATATTGGTCATGGGCAGCGAGATGAGCTCGGCGAATGCGCCGGGGCGGTTGACGCCGACGCCGAGCGTGGTGGCGCAGAGATGACGGCGGCCCGCGAGGCAGTTGCGGCAGCGGCCGCAGACCACGTGGCCCTCGCCGCTGACGATGTCGCCTGGGAAAAAGTCGTTGACGTTGGAGCCGACGGCGACGATTTCGCCGACGAACTCGTGACCGATGGCCATGGGGACGTGGATGGTCTTCTGCGACCACTCGTCCCAGTTGTAGATGTGCACGTCGGTACCGCAGATGCCGGTGTAGCGCACGCGGATGAGCACGTCATTGATGCCGTAGGCGGGCTCGGGGATCTCTTCAAGCCAGAGTCCCGGCTCCGCTTTGCTCTTAACTAACGCTTTCAAGTGAAGGCTCCGTAGGGCGATGGCAACCGCGAAGGACGCGCAAGGCCACTACATAAATGATAGCGGGCTGCGGCGGACCCGCGTGCCGGTGTATCAGGACGTGATGGACCGGTGTATTCTGAGCAATTGAATCGGCTGATTCACTAGTTGGCTTGTCGCGGAGGCGATCTTGAAGTGCGAGGTGATTCCTTGAAGACTTGCTTCGATTCTTGGCTGTGTACACCTAGATCGAAACGCGTTGCGCTGATTGTTGCGGGCGTGATTGCGCTGGGAGCGATGCTGCCGGTGCGGGGAGCAGCGCAGGATGCCGCAGCGCGCGCGGCGCAGTGGAAGGATGTGACGATTCCCTACCATCGCGAAGGGCTGACGGCGCGCGAGCAGCAGATGATTGCGAAGCTGGCCGACGCGTGCCGATTGATGGACGAGGTTTTCTGGCAGGAGAGCGACAAGCCCGGCCTCGCGATGTACGGCGCGACGACGGACCCGGTGTTGGCAAAGCTGTTTGGCATTATGGGCAGCCGCTGGGACCTGCTGGACAACAACGCGCCGTTCGTGGGCGGTGAGCCGATGCCGCCGGGGCACGAGCTCTATCCCAAGGGCGTGACGCAGGCCGAGATCGAGCAGTATGCGAAGGCGCATCCCGAAGCGAAGGACGGGATTTACAACTCGTGGACGGTGGTGAAGGGGGATCTGAATCACCTGACCGCGACGCCCTATCACGAGGCGTATGCGGAGTGGCTGAAGCCGATGGCCGAGGACCTTCACGCGGCGGCGAAGCTGACCGACGATGCGGCGTTTGCGAAGTTTTTGAACCTGCGCGCCGATGCGCTGCTCACCGACGACTACTATGCGAGCGATATTGCATGGCTGGACTTGAAGAATCCGAAGATCGACATCATCTTTGCGCCGTATGAGAGTTACCTGGACGATCTGCTGGGTGTGAAAACTTCGTACGGTGCGGCGATCATGATCCGCAACGATGCGGAGAGCCGGAAGCTGGCGCTCTACCAGCAGCACGAGGCGGAGATGCAGCGCGCGCTGCCGGTTCCCGATGCGGACAAGCCGTCGAAGGAAGGGCAATCAACGCCGATGGAGGTGGTGGACGCGCCGCTGCGCGCGGGCGATCTGCGTTACGGGTACCAGGCGGTGGCGGACAATCTGCCCAACGACGCGCGCATCCACGCCGAGAAGGGCAGCAAGAAGATGTTCTTCAAGAATTTTATGGATGAGCGGGTGAGCGAAGTGATTTTGCCGATTGCGGCGGTGATGATGGATCCGGCGCAGGCGAAGCAGGTGACGGGCGAAGGATATTTGACGGGCACGATTCTGCACGAGATGTCGCATGGGTTGGGGCCGGCGTTCGCGCATATCGGCGGCAAGCAGGTGGATATTCGCGAGGCGATCGGGCCGGCGTATAGCGGCCTGGAAGAGGCGAAGGCGGATGTGACGGGTTTGTTCCTGGCGGGTTGGCTGGTGGATCACAAGTTGTTTCCGCAAAGCGAGCTCGAAGTGATCTATGCCTCGTACGTGGCCGGCTACCTGCGCACGCTGCGCTTTGGCGTGGGCGAGGCGCATGGACGCGCGGAGATGATGGAGTTCAACTACCTGGCCGAGCAGGGCGCGATTACGCTGGGCGCCGACGGGCGCTATCACGTGGACTACGCGAAGATGACCGATGGACTGGCGGCGCTTTGCAAGAAGCTGCTGCTGTTTGAGGCGGACGGCGATCGCGCGGGCGCTGAGGCATGGTTTACGAAGTATGACGTGATGCCGGCGACGCTGACGAAGGCTCTGGAAGCCACGAAGAATATTCCGGTGGACATTGCGCCGCATTTCGAGCTCTCGAAGGGGACGCGGCCTTAGCCGCGCAGCAGACGGCGCGCCCGACATCTACAGTCGTCCTCTACACTCTTAGAGGCGGCGTGGGAATGGAGACAGCCTCGGCAAAGACCGCAATTGTGGTGGGTGGCGGCGTGGCCGGTATGAGCGCGGCGTGCGCGCTGGCAGAGAGCGGGATGCGCGTGCAGCTCGTCGAGCGGCGCGGCTACCTCGGCGGGCGGGCGAGCTCCTATCTGCACCCGGGCATCAAGAAGGTCATCGACAACTGCCAGCATGTGCTCTTCGGCTGCTGTACGAATCTGATCTCGTTCTATAAGCGGATCGGCGTCGAGCAAGAAATCCACTGGACACGCAAGATGACAATGATCGAGCCGGGTGGACGCCGCTCGGTGCTCGGGCCGTCGCGTTGGCTGCCCGCACCACTTCACGGCTTGCCGCATCTACTGGGCGCGAAGGCATTCACGCGCCAGGACAAGCTCGCACTTGCCCGCGCATTTCGCACGCTCTTACGGCCGGTTGCCGCCGATTCAACGGAAAATCTCGGACAGTGGCTGCGGCGCAACGGGCAGACTCAGGGAACCATCGACCGCTTTTGGCGGCTCGTGATCGCGAGCGCGCTCAATGCGGATGTGGAACAGATCGCGCTGCCGTATGCGGCGAAGGTGATCCGCGAACTGTTCATGAACTCGGCGGAAGCAGGCGCGATGGGCATGAGCCGTGTGCCGCTGAGCGAGCTGTATGCTGGCGCGGAGAGATTTCTGCGCGCGCATGGCGGGCAGGTGGTGTTCAACGCGGGCGTAGAGAACGCGGAGTGGGATGAGGAGACCTCGCAGTGGACGCTGACGACGCGCGCGGGCGCGATCATGGCGGATTATCTGGTGATCGCGCTGCCATTTGAGGCGACGGCGAAGTTGTTGCCAAGAATGCCGCCTGCCGAAGGAGCGGCGGAGCTGGCCGCGCAGATTGAGCGGCAGGAGCATGGGCCGATCTGCAGTGTGCATTTGTGGTTCGATCGCGAGATCACAGATCTCGAGCATGCGGTGCTTCTCGACCGCGAGATTCACTGGATGTACAACAAGAGGCGGCTGCAGCCCTGGCGCGGCGGGAAGGGATGCTACCTGGAGCTGGTGGTGAGCGCGTCAGAATCCTTCGCAGCTCTTACGCGCGAGCAAGCGATCGAGCTTGCACTCCGCGAGCTTGCCGAGTTTTTTCCGGCCGTGGCGACGGCGAAGCTGGAGAAAGCTGCGCTGGTGAAGGAAGTGCGCGCGACGTTTACGGTGCCGCCGGGAATCGACGCGTTCCGGCCGGCGACTGTTTCGCCGTGGCCGAACTGCGTGCTGGCGGGCGACTGGATTGCGACGGGATGGCCGTCGACGATGGAGAGCGCCGCGCGGAGCGGGCATTTGGCGGCGGAGGCCATCACCATTGCGCTCGCCGCGCCGGCGAAATTCCTCGTACCCGACTTGAAGCCAAAGGGATTGATGCGGCTATTCAGGAACAATTAGGCAGCGCGTGCTGTCCCACGTTTCAAAAGCTGACCTTCAGTGTGCCAGCAAATAGACGCCCACGCACACCAGCGCAGCTGCGGCCCAGCGGCGCCGGTCGACATTTTCCTTGAGGAAAATCTTGCCGGCAATCGCATTGGTCACGAGCGTGAGGGATGCCGCGGCAGGAGCCACCAGGCTGAGGTTGAGGTGATTCAGCGCAAAGAGCAGCGCGAAGAAGGCGATGGCAAGGAAGAGCACGCCGGCGAAAAACAGCGGGCAGGTGACGACCGCCTTGATCGCGCCACCCATTCCCGAGCGCGCGCGAATCTCATCGAGGTCGCCGATGGATTTCATCGCGGCGGCGGTGAGCACCTCACCGGTTGTTGAAGTGAGGATGACGGCAGCGATGGTGGCGGCGGCAAGCCAGGGATCCATCGCCGGAGCGGCGGGATTCGCCGGGGCGAAAAGGATCGAAGCGGGCAAAGTGAGGGTTATCGCGGGGAGGGTCATCGCGCTGCGATCTCCTTCGGTTCGGGTTCCCTGCGTTCGGGCTCGTCGGGTTCGGGCTCATTGATCTCCGGATCGTCCCCGCCGGGCTCCTGCGCAGGCACATCGGGCTCCTCTGCGGGCGGTTCCTTCACATCGGGTTGCTTCGCCGGCGGATCTTTCACGTCCGGTTCGCGTTCGGGCTCGCGGCGCTCCGGTTCCCGGCCTTTCGATTCCCGGCCATCCATCCCTCTGACGGGTTGCTCGGTTCGCGACGGTCCCTGCGCGACGAAGCCCACGCCGAGCGTGATGAGCGCGATGCCTGCCCAACGCTCGAGAGAAATTATCTCGTGCAGCCAAAAGCGCGAGAACAGAGCGACAAGCACGTTGCCGAGCGCAGTTGCCGGCAGAACGAAGGTGAGATCGGCCCAGGAAAGCGCGGTGAGGTAGCTGGCAAAGAACGCGATGAGCATGGCGATGCCGGCCGCGACCCATGGTGTGAAGACGGCGGCGATCAGCGCGCCGGGTGCGCTGAGCGAGATCGGCGGCATGTGCGTCATGCCGCGCGAAAGCAGCGTGTCTCCCAGCGGTGCGGAGACGGACACGAAGGCAAGGATGAGATATTGACGCGGCGTGAGCGTGTGTTGAGCCATGGCTCTTTCAGTTTGGATGACGCCACGACCGCCGGGTTTCAAACGTTCGGGGCTCAGCAGAGGAAAATTCACCGGTGCAGACTGAGGAGCGATCGAAAAAAATGCCTCGGGGGCTGAATCCCGTAGATCGAAGTTGATCAAGGTCGATCAAAGCGGGTTCATTCTGTTCGGCAAAGGTAGGGGCTAGAGCCCCTACTCTTCAAACCTCAAATGCTGGAGCCGCATTCATCCCGATGCGGCGAATGGGTAAGGCCCGCACGTGTCAGGCTGCATCCATCCTGTGCGGCTGCCTTACGCGCCCGCGCCGACGGGAGTCGCGGGCTTGGGCTGATGGCTACGGGCTTCCTTCACCATCTTGTTGCGCTGAGCGCGCAGCTTCAGGAATGCCTTCGCCTCGGTGTAGAGGCGCGGCACGTCGCGATTCACAATTGCCTTCCACACCACGCGGAACGCCGCCTTGGGACGGAAGTAATACTCGTCATAGAAGCGGTGCACCATCTCCATCACGTAGTCGACCGGCAGCCCGGGATACTCGATGTGCGCCATCTGGTGGCCGCCGCCATCCTCCATGCGTTCGTTGGTAATGAACCCGTTCTTCTGCGCGAACTCGTAAAACTCCGTTCCCGGATACGCATGCGCGATGGAAACCTGTATGGTCTCGCAATCTAGGGTCTTCGCAAAATTGATCGTATTTCTGATCGATTCCTTTGTTTCGCCGGGCAGGCCGAGAATGAAGTCGCCGTGAATGGTGAGGCCGAGCGAGTGGCAGTCGCGAGCGAAGTCGCGCGCGCGCTCCACGGTGGCGCCCTTCTTGATGTTCTTGAGGATCTGCGGATCGCCGGATTCGAAGCCGACGATGAGCAGGCGGCAACCGGCTTCACGCATGGCTTTGAGGGTTTCGTAGTCGGTGGTGACGCGCGAGGTGCAGCTCCAGGTGATGCCGAGCGGCTTGAGCTTCTCGCAGAGCTCGACGGTGCGGACCTTCTGAATGTTGAAGGTGTCGTCGTCGAAGAAGAATTCCTTGACCTCAGGGAAGTTTTCCTTGGCCCACTTCATCTCGGCAGCGACATCATCGGAAGACCGCTTGCGCCAGGCGTGGCCGCTGAGCGTCTGCGGCCACAGGCAGAAAGTGCACTGCGCCGGGCAGCCGCGCGTGGAGTAGAGCGCAATATACGGATGCAACAGGAAGGGCACGTTGTATCGCGTCACATCCATGTCGCGCTTGTAGATCTTCGTCGCCCACGGCATCGCGTCGAGATCTTCAATCTGGGGACGGTCGGGATTGTGAACAATCTTGCCGTCTTTCTTGTAGCTGATGCCGAGAATCTCATTCAGCGGCTTGCCCTGCGCGAACTCCACAACGGAGAAGTCGAACTCGCGGCGGCAGATGAAGTCGAGCGCGGCGCATTCGTTGAGCGCGCGGTCGGGGTCAGTGGTAACCGGCGGCCCGACGAATGCAATCTTGATGGCTGGATTTGCCGTCTTGATGGTTTCGGCGAGACGCTGATCGCCTTCCCAGCCGACGGTCGATGTAAACAGCACCAGGAATTCGTAGTCCTTGGAGATCTTGATCGTCTCTTCAGCGGAAACGTGGTGCGGAGGCGCATCGAGCAGCCGCGAACCCTCCAGCAGGCCGGCCGGGTACGTCAGCCAAACCGGGTACCAGTACGACTCAATCTCGCGAGTCGCCGGCCAGCGCGAGCTCGCGCCGCCGTCAAAGTTCTTAAAGGAGGGAGGGTTCAGAAACAGTGTTTTCAAAGGCATAGGCATCCCTACAATTCTACCATCCGGTCAATTCTTTAGACGTATTTGCCGGGTAAGTCGATCGAGATGTATTTTGGGTTTTGTCAATCGTGTAAATATTTGATTATAATCGACTTGTTTGACGAAGATTCAGGCCAGGATTATCGCGAGGGGTTTGGCGACTGGATTCCCCGCGATTACTTTGCGACGTGAAGCTCGTTGAGCCAGTCCTGCATGTGGCCCAGGGCGCGGAGCAGGTTGAGGCGCGCCTTGCTCAGGTCGAAGCCGGAATCGAGCGACTCCTCATATTTCTGTCGCTCGTCGATGCGAGCCTTCTGCTCGGCCTCGGGCGAGAGCTGCGGCAGAGCTCCGGGCGCGTTGCCCGCGCCGTTGCCATTTTCGAGCTGGGTCATCACGGCGTTCAACTGCTCGCCGGCGATCTGCTGCTTGAGGCTGGCGACCTCGGCCATTGCATCCAGTTCACGTAGACTTCCCGTCAGCGTCGCGATCTGGATGTCGTTCTGCCGCTCTGCCTGCTCGGCTTCGACTTTGGCTCGCAGCGCCTCTGCCTTCGATTCCCTCGACTTCGCACGCGACTCAAAGTCTAAGAGCGGAACCTTGATCGAAAATCCGGTGCTGAAGTTGTTCGCTGGAAATGGTTTCAGCGGATTGAAGTATGAGTCAATATTGTTCAGCAGCGTGGTATTGCGGTTGTAGATGAGGCCAAATCCGACCTCCGGCAGCAGCCACGTGTGCTCCTGATCGCCCTTCGCGATCAGCTGGCGCGACTGCGCCTGATCCTCCGCGGCTTCGATACCGGGAAGAACGATTGGCGCTTGGCCGGCGCTGACGGCCGGAATCTCGGGAATGCTCGGGTGATCGGGCAGGATCGATCCGACGGGCAGACCGGTGAGGACGGAGAGCTGCTTGGCGAGCGTGGCGGCGCGCGTTTCCAGATGGAGATGCCGCAGCTTGAGCTGTGCAGCGGTGAGTTTCGCCTGAAGCAGCTCGGTGAGCGGATCGACTCCCGCATCGGTTCGCTGCTGCTCGATCTCGACGAGCTTCGAGGCGAATTGCTCCTGTGCGCTGGCAGCTTCCAGCTCACTGGTCACGGTGTCGAGCTCGATGTATTCGGTAGAGGCGTCGAGCGCGACCTGCTCCTGCGCGTCTCTGAGCGCGGCCTGTGCGGCTTTCACGCCGCGCCGCGCCGCCTGGATGTAGCGGATCTGCGGCATGCTGAAGACTATGGACTGCGCGGTGCCATCCCAGATCGAGGGCAGAGAACCGGTGAATCCGAGTTCAGGGAACGCGGGCAATCCCGAGCCAAATGTAATCGACGGAATAAAGGCGTCCGTCGCCTGCGACGCCTGCGCCATGGCCTTTTGCACGTCGGCCTGCGCGAGGCGCACCTGCGTGCTCTGCCTTTGCGCGAGCTCGACGACGGATTTGAGCGAGATTTGCGCGCGGGCTGCGCAGGGCATTGCCGCGAGCGCGGCGCACGCGAGTGCGGCGCGGCAGATTCCGGCGACCGAGGGCCTGCGCCTTGTTGCCGGTCGCTTCAATGCGCGGGATCCTGTGAAGGGCTGAATTCCTTGGCGAGGCTGGCCGCTGCGGCCAGATCCTGCTGCGCGCCGGCCGCGTCGCCAAGCTGCTGCTTCAATCGCGAAAGGCGGATGTGCGCGATGAAGGCCGGCGCCTGCTCATTGAGCGAGGAGCCGGAGAGATAATCCTGCAGCATTTTCTCGGCGAGCTGCGGGTTGCGCTGCGCCGAGATGAGCACGCCCGCACCGTCATAGAGGCCGATGCCGGAGTTCTTGTCCTTGGCCGCTGCGGCGATGCAACCCTGAATGGCGCTGTCGAGCTGCGTCCACTCCTGGCGGCCGCGGTAGAAGCTGGCGAGCACGCTCCAGAGATCGGCGGGCGCTGGGCTCGCCGCGATCGCCTGCTTGTAATCCTGCTCGGCCGCAGTGTAGTTTTTCTGGGCCATGGCGATGTCGCCGCGAAGCTGCGCGGCGCGAACGGGATCGACCTTGTCGAGCTGCGTTGCGACGGCCTGCGCCTTGTCAATTCCTCCGCCGGCAATGCCCGGTGCTTGCGCGTAGTAGTCGCCGAGATCGGAGAGCGCTGGGCCGTTTTGCGGATTGAGCTGTGCCGCAGACTGCATGGCGGCGAGAGACTTTTTGGCTTCGCCGTAAGCGGAGAGCAGCGAAGCATGGCTTGCCTGCTGGCCGAGGACGCGGCCGAGCCACATGGCGTAATCGGAATTCTTGTTGCTGAGATTGACCGCCAGCTGGCATTCAGAGGCCGCCTGGCTCCATTGCTGCAGCATGATGCGAACACGGCAGAGAAGGTTCTGTGCCTGGTCTGCACCGGCGCCGGTGGAGGGCAAAGGCGAGAGTAGCGCAATAGCCTGGTCCGCTTGTCCCGCCTGCAGCGCGGCGTTCGCCTGCGCGAGCGTGGCCGCGGAAATCTGCGCGCGAGCTGCAATCGGGGCCGCGATTGCGATCGCGAAACAAAACGCCGAAAGCCGAAGCGTTCTCATCGCCCTCACCTCACCGCTGCTCCCTGATCGGGATGTCTTCCTGAAGGCTTTGGCCGTTGAGCGTGCCTGTCGCCACCCAGTCGCCCTCGCTCAAGCCGGAGACCACGGGCGCCTGCGTCATATTCCGGGTGCCGATTGTAACCGGCGTGCGCTTGAGCTCGTCGCCCACGACTTTGTAGACAAAATAGCGGCCACTTTGTTCATGAATTGCTTCAACTGGAACTGCCAGCACATTGTCTTCACTGGAGATGATTACCGTCACCGTCACATTGGTGTCAGGCAGCAAGCCGTCGGAGTCGTCGTCGAAATCGACCAGCACCTCACCGACGTTGCGCGTGGTGTAGGTGACCACGGTCGCGGGAAGGCGCGAGATGTGCCCGTGCCAGTCGCGCGCCGGTTTGGCATCCCAGTGAATCTTCACCTTCTGACCGATTGCCAGCCTTCCCAGGTCCGGCTCATCGACATACGCCCGCACGCGCTCATGGTGCAGGTCCGCCATCTGCAGCAGAAGTTTTCCGGCCTCGGCAAACTGGGCGGGCGCGGCGTCAAGCGTGTAAACGGTTCCCGCTATGGGCGCGGAGATGATCATCTGCGACTCAACGTGCTGTGCTTCGGTCAGCGCGGCCAGCGCATCGTTGAGCGACGCCTGCGCACGCGCCACGTCGACCGGCGCATAGCGATCGTGCGCGCTGTTCTGCGATGCCTGCAGGCCGGCCTCGGCAGTTTGGAGACGCTCCCGCGCGGAGTTGACTTCGCCTGGCGCGGCGGCTCCGGTGGCGGCCAGTTTCGTCAGAGCATCGAGATCATGCTGCGCCTGGTCGCGCATCAACTGATCCTGCTCGATCTGCGACTGGGCGGCCTGGCGCTCGGACTGCGTGCCGTTGTGCATCGCCGCGTCGAGGCCGGCCTGAGCCGTTTTCACCCCGCTCTCCGCGCTGGCTATCTGTGCCCGCGCCTGCACGTCATCGAGCGTGAGCAGCAGCTTGCCGGAGTGGACCGGATCGCCCTCGTGTGTGTAGACCGCCTTCACGGTCGAATTCATCGGGCTATAGAACGGGTAATTCACGACAGGCTCAACGCGGCCGTTGTCGCTCACGTCGTTTTCGAGGGTTGCGCGCTCGACGCGGGCCACCCGGACGACCTCCCGCTCGCGCAGAAAATAGCGCGCCACAAAAAAAACGGCGATCAGCAGGACAGCCGATCCAATCCAGAGCCAGCGGCGGCTTGTTTGCGGTCTTACTTCAGCCATTTCGCGTAACCAAAGCCAGTATATATAAGACTCTTAACGTGGCCGCGGGGAGCAGAAAAAAGCGCAGCGGGCGAGGCGGGAGGTGAATGGCGGCGGTTAATGCATGGAAGGACTCAAGTTGCGGGCGGCCCGCAAGCGCTGCCGGCCCGGTTGCGCGATGAGGCTCTTTACAATAGTTGCCGGAGTCAACTAAAGTGTTTGACAAATGAAGAGACCTTCGCTGGCTACTAAACTCTCTCCGGAACTGGCTGATGCCATCGCTTCATACCGCCGTTTCACGCGGTTTTACACGCGCATCCTGGGGCTGCTCGGCGATCAGCTGCTCAAAGGCGGGCGCTCGCTGACCGAGGCGCGCGTGATCTATGAGCTGGCTGCGGCGCGGCGCACCAGCGCGACGGATATTGCCACCGAGCTCAACCTCGACCACGGCTACCTGAGCCGCATCCTGCGCAAACTGCAGAGGGAGCGGCTGCTTTCGCGCAAGCCCTCGCCGAAGGACGCGCGGCAGTTTGTGCTGAAGCTCACCGACCGCGGCAAGAATGCTTTTGCGGTGCTCGACCGCTTCTCGACGGATCAGGCGCGCGACGCACTGGGCAGCCTTACGCCGGAGCAATGCGCGAGCGTGATCCGAGCGATGGAGACCATCGAGGTTGCGCTCGGCGACCCGCCGCCGGCTCCCGCGCCGTACGTGCTGCGGCCGCATCGGCCCGGCGATATGGGCTGGGTGGTGAGCCGCAACGGCGCGCTGTATGCGCAGGAGTACGGGTGGAACGACCAGTTCGAGGCGCTGGTGGCGAAGATTGTTTCCGACTTCCTCACGAACTTTGACGCGAAGCACGAGCGCTGCTGGATCGCCGAGCGCGGCGGCGAGCGGCTGGGATGCGTCTTCTGCGTGCGGCATCCGGAGCGCGAGGGAGTGGCGAAGCTGCGGATGCTTCTGGTGGAAGCGAGCGCGCGCGGCATGGGACTGGGCAAGGCGCTGGTGACCGAGTGCATCCAGTTCGCGCGATCGTGCGGCTACAAGCGGATGACGCTGTGGACGCAGAGTATTCTGCACGCGGCGCACCACATCTACCAGCAGGAGGGCTTTCAGCTGGTGGCCGAGGAAGTGCACCACAGCTTTGGCGCGGACCTGGTGGGGCAGACGTGGGAGATGGATCTGTGAAGCGGTTCTCCAGTCCGTGAGCAGCATTTCTCAGGCTGCGGGAGTTTGCATTTTTCTCGAGAGTCAGTCTCAGCTTTACCGCAACTGGAGAACTGCAGCAGAAGCCGCGCCGCTCGTACAATGGATCTATGGCTACTACCCAAGCGCGCTACACCGATGAACACGCCAAGGCCGGGCTCGACTTCAGATTTCCCGCGATCGAGACGTGGGAGAACCAGTTTCCGGGCTACGAGATCACAATTGACGATCCGGAGTTGACCTCCGTGTGCCCCAAGACGGGGCTGCCGGATTTCGGCACGCTGACCATCCGCTACATGCCGCGCGAGCGGTGCCTGGAGCTGAAGTCGCTGAAGGAATATCTGTTCAGCTATCGCAACCTGGGCATCTTTCAGGAAAACATCGTGAACCAGGTGCTGGAAGATATAGTCAAGGCTTGCGATCCGGTGTGGGCGGTGGTGAAGGGCGAGTTCCGGCCGCGCGGCGGGATTGGGACGACGGTAGAGGCACGCTGGCCGCGGCCCGTAGCGTAGCGCGATTTCATCGCGCGCTGTAGGCCGGCGATGGTCTGCTGTGGTATCAGTGAGGTGTCCCTGATCCCTGCCAGGCCCCGACCACTTGCCCTCACTCACCAAGCCCTCGCGCATCAGCCCCGCCGTCGCCACCTTTGCGCTGCTGCTCGCGCTGAATTTTCTCAACTATATTGACCGCTACGTTCTCGCCGGCGAGCAGCCGCTCATCCAGCATCAGTTCAATGCCACCGATCAGCAGATGGGCGCGCTGACCACGGCGTTCTTTCTCACCTACATGATCGTCGCGCCGCTCAGCGGCTGGCTGGGCGACTGGTTTCGCCGCAAGCCGCTCATCATCATTGGCGCGATTTTGTGGAGCGTGGCAACGTTCGGCTCCGGATTCGCGCACACCTACTGGACGCTCTACATAAGGCGTGCGGTGGTGGGTGTGGGCGAGGCGACGTTCGGCATCTACGCGCCGGCCGTGCTGTCGGATTTTTATCCTGACCGCGAGCGCAACCGGATTCTCTCGATCTTTTATCTGGCGATTCCCGTCGGCGCGGCGCTGGGGTATCTGGCGGGCGGCGAACTGGGCAGCATCTACGGCTGGCCCGCGCCATTCTTCATTTGTGCTGTTCCGGGCCTCGCCGTCGCGCTGCTGTACATTCCCTTCGGGCACGAGCCGGAGCGCGGCGCATCAGAGCACATACGGCCCGCGCGTACCCACACTGCTGCCGAGTTTTTCCAGCATTTCCGCGCGCTGCTGACCAATCCTGCATTTCTCACCTCGACTCTTGGAATGGCGCAGATCACGTTTGCGCTGGGCGGAATTTCTGCGTGGGTGCCGACGTACCTGCATCGCGAAATTGGGCTGTCGGTTGCGAATTCCAGCCTGGTGGTGAGCGCAATCACGGTGATTGATGGCATTGCGGGCACTCTTTCCGGGGGATGGATTGCGCATCGCTGGCAGCGGACCGACCATCGCGCGCTGTATTTCGTTTCGTTCTGGTCGGCAGCGCTGGCGCTGCCCTTCGGCGTGCTGGTCTTCTTCGGCCCGCGCGTGACGATGATTCCTGCGCTCTTCATCGCCGAGTTTTTTATCTTCTTGAACACCGGGCCGCTCAACGCGGCGATCGTGAACTCCGTGGGCGCGGCGGTACGCGCGACGGCGATTTCGCTGGAGCTGTTTTGCATTCACTTCTTCGGCGACACGTTTTCGCCGCAGATCATCGGCGCATTGAGCGACCGCACGAACCTGAGCATCGGGCTAGGAGCGACCCTGATTTCGCTGGCGATTGCCGCAGCGATTCTGTGGTTTGGCGCGCGCTTTGCCCCGCAGCTCACGGAACCCCCTGCCTGACGCGCCGCCACTAAGGCTCGCTAGAGAATTTCATCCCGAGTGACGAAGGCCAATGGATCCGCAGTGGCCTTCAGCTGACTTACTAAACCCGCAAACTTGCTGACGTGCCGCCCTGCTACTTTCCGGGCAGCGTCTCCTGATCCTTTGTATTCATGAAGGCGCGGCGGCCGCCCTGCGACTTGAGGTTGGGATCGTTCACCGGCGGGCGGCTTTCTTCGGCGTCGAAGCCGCGAGCCAGCAGCGGGTTCGGTTTGAACTTGGGCGGCCCGCCGTAGAACTGGCGGACGTGGCTGAGGACCATGCCGGAGCGGCCGCGCAGCGGCTGAACCAGGCCGCGAATTTCGACATCGGCATTGCGGAACTTGGCCAGCTCGCCGACCTCGGCGCGGTCTTCCGGCAGGCTGATGACGGTGAAGCGGCACTGGTCGTCAGGGGTCCCGGGCGAACAGACGTCGAGGAAGCGCGTGCCGTCAGGAAGTTGCACGACGTCATAAATATGTGCGGAGATACAAATGTCTTTGTTGAGCATTTTGGCGGCTTGGTCGGCGGGGACACAAGCCTTGGGAGCTGCGTGGGCCAGCAGCGGCGCAAGCAGCAGAGCCGCAACGCTTGGAAGCTTGATTGGATGCATGGAATGCTTGTCAATAACGTTACGCTAGACCGGCACAGATGAAAAGGCAGCGGCTGGGCGAGCCGCTGCCAGGTATTCGGCCGGCGTTTTAGTGAGTGCTGACGAGCTCGCCTTTCTTCGCGTTTTGCCCGTAGTGGGATTCGACGTAGCTGTCGAGAATCTGCTTGAATTCGGCAACGATCGTGTCGCCGCGCAATGTGGTGGCGAGCTTGCCGTCGACATAGACCGGCGCAACAGGATCTTCAAACGTTCCCGGCAGGCTGATGCCGAGATTGGCGTGCTTCGACTCGCCGGGGCCGTTGACGATGCACCCCATCACGGCGAGCTTGAGCTCTTCGACGCCGGGATATTTCTTGCGCCACTCCGGCATGGAGGTGCGCAGATAGCTCTGGATCTGCTCGGCGAGCTCCTGAAAATAGGTGCTGGTGGTGCGGCCGCAGCCAGGGCAGCTTGTGACCTGCGGCATGAAGCTGCGGATCGAGAGCGACTGAAGAATCTGCTGCGCGGCGAGGACTTCTTCCGTGCGATCACCGCCGGGCTTGGGCGTAAGGCTCACACGAATCGTATCGCCAATGCCGGTGAGCAGCAGCGGCGCGAGGCCCGCAGTGGAGGCGACGAGGCCCTTGGCGCCCATGCCGGCTTCGGTGAGGCCGAGGTGGAGCGGGTAGTCGCAGCGCGCGGCGAGCGCAGTGTACACGTCGATGAGGTCGCGGACGCCGGAGACCTTGGCAGAGAGAATGATGCGGTCGTGGCCCAGGCCATGGCGCTCGGCGGCTTTGGCGGACTGCAGCGCGCTGATCACCATCGCTTCCATCATCACATCGCGCGCGGGCAGCGGCTCGGGCATCTTGCTGTTCTCGTCCATCATGCGCGTCAGCAGCGCTTGATCCAGCGAGCCCCAGTTCACGCCGATGCGCACCGGCTTGTTGTTCTCGACGGCGCACTCGATCATGGTGCGGAAGTTGTCATCGTCTTTGCGGCCAATGGAGACGTTGCCGGGATTGATGCGGTACTTGGCGAGGGCGCGCGCCGTGGCCGGATATTTCTTGAGCAGCAGATGGCCGTTGTAGTGGAAGTCGCCGATGATGGGCACGCGCAGGCCGCGCTTATCGAGGCCCTCCACGATGTAGGGCACAGCGGCGGCGGCATCTTCATTGTTGACGGTGACGCGGACGAGCTCGGAGCCCGCGAGGGCGAGGGCTGCGACCTGCTCGATGGTGCCGGGAACGTCGGCCGTGTCGGTGTTGGTCATCGACTGGACGACGACGGGAACTTCCCACCCGACGCGAACGTGGCCGATGGTAACAGTGGGCGTTTCTCTGCGCTGAATCTCCGCCATGGTTCTAGTTTAACCGCATCCGGAGTTGGGGGCACTGCCGATGTTCACGAATTGGAGATCTGTACACATCGTGCGACTCTTTGGAGGAGGGCGACCTTGATGGGCACGGTGAGCAACCGAATTACACACAAGCACTTCCGGCTCGACCAGGCGAAGCTCACGCGGGCGCAGAAGGCGCTGGCTGCGGCGACAGAGACGGAGGCTGTGGAACGCGCGCTCGACCTCGCGATCAGCGAGCATGAGCGCGGCCGTGTTGCAGCTGCGGCGAACCGGCAGTTTCTGAAGAGCGGCATTGCGGTGCGCGACGTCTTTGGCGCGTTGCACGAGTAGCGATGCCGGTCCTGTTTGATTCCACTGTGTATATCAGCGCGCTGCGAGACCCTGGAGCAAGTTCAGTGCTGCTGCAGCGAAGCATGGGCAAATCTCCGCCTTGGCTGAGTGCGCTGGTGCTCGGGGAACTTTATGCGGGTGCTGCGCCTAGCGGTGAACCCGCAGTGAGCAAACTGGAGCGCGATTTCGCCAAAGCTGGCCGGATTCTGATTCCCAATCTCGGTGACTGGGCCAATGCCGGGAGGATTCTGGCGCGGCTCGCGCAGAAGTATGGCTACGAGGGCATCGGCAGGGCGCGGCTGACCAACGATGCGTTGGTTGCCGCCAGCGCCTCGCGCACGGGCACCACCGTGTTGACCGCGAATCCACGGGACTTCGCGCGACTGGCCGAGTTTTGTCCGCTGCAGCGGCAGGTCCTGGCGGTTTGATGGAGAGTTTGCCGGGCACCGATCGTCCCGCCCCGCCGGTCTTCACACCCTTCGCTGCGCGAAGAATGGACCGGGCCATCAAGCGGCTCAGATGATGGCAGGTCCCTCAGATGGCTCTCAATAGAAGAAGCCATACCGCTCCATCACGGTATCTGTCCTCTGGAGCAAGGTGAAGGGTCGAGGGACGGATTCTCGGGCGGGCATGTTGGGAAGCGCAGCCGATCCGGGAGCGGATTGCCAGGAGTTTTCGAGCACCTTCAGCATCTTCAAGGTTTGTTCGACGAAAGTATCGGCCATACTCCGTTCGATGCCGAGGCCGCCCGGACCTTTGCTCTGTGGATTTTGTGGAATTCGCCTGCGCGTGGGTAGAGTGTGAGGGCTATTTTGTGCAGAGCACTAAGCCCTCCCGCCCGCCCGGCTTACAGTAGGCTTACTGCGCCGCGGCGACCGCTTATTGCCCCGTCTGCCCCATCAGGTGATGCATCGCCGCATCGTAACCACGGCGGAAGCCCTCGCGATAGTCATCGCGCAGAGAGGCGTCGACGTGGGGGTGCTTGAACTCCTCGCGGTTGTTCACGTCGGGCATGCGGTGATGATCGAAGTCCTTGCGGGCCCCTTCGATTCCGTCGTGAAAACCCTGCTTCTGCACGTCGCGAAATTCAGAAGGCGGCGTATCCCAGCCACCCTGATCCTGTACGTAGGCGGGCGCCTGCGACGCAGCAGCAATTGCGGGCGCGATCGCGGTGACACCGGCCGTCAAACCTACCAGGGGAATAGCAAACCACTTGAGCTTCATTGGAGAACCCTCCTTTTCTTCCTCGGCTACAGATGAGAGCGGCTCGGATAGCGTTGCTTCTTCCTCATTTTTTCTCCTCTGCCCGAGCAAAGGCCCCGCGTGTAGGAGTGCCGGGGTGCGAAAAAACATCACCCCGAGCAACCTAAACAGCCCGCCCCGCCGCTGCGCCCGACGCCCAGGCCCACTGGAAGTTGAATCCGCCGAGATGGCCCGTGACGTCCACGACTTCTCCGATGAAATAGAGGCCCGGGACGGCGCGGCACTCCATCGTCTGTGCGGAAAGCGCGCTGGTGCTGACGCCGCCTGCTGTAACTTCAGCCTTCTCGAAGCCTTCCGTGCCGCTGGGCGTGAACGGCCACGAGTGCAGGCGCTGCTCGAGAGCGTCGAGGGCGGCGTTGGTAAAGCTTTGCGGAGAGGCCACGTCGAGGAGGCGATCGGCGAGCCGTGCGGGAAGATGCGCGCGCAGTGCTGCCTTGGCTGCGATCAGATCGCGGCGCGCGTTGGGTGAGCGCAGAGACGCGAGGAGCTGCTGTTGCGGCGCCCAGTCGATCGTGATCGGCTCGGAGCTGCCGCGCTCGTGTCTCTGCCAGTACGACGAGATCTGCAGGATGGCTGGGCCGCTGAGGCCGCGATGGGTGAACAGCATCTTCTCCTGAAAGCTGCGCTTGCCGCTTGTGGCGATGACGGGTGCAGAGACGCCGGTGAGATCGGCGAAATCTTTCAGCTCGGCGCCAGAGAGCGTGAGCGGAACCAGCGCGGGACGGCAGGGCTCGATGGGAATGTGAAACTGCCCCGCGACGTCGTAGCCGAAGCCTGTGGCGCCGATTTTGGGAATGGAGAGACCGCCGGTAGCGACGATGAGCGCGGGCGCAGTGAACTCTGCGTTGGCGGCGATGACGGTGAAGACACCGGAAGAATCATCACGGCCGACTTCGCGGATCTGCTTGGAAAGCTGCACGCGCACACCGGCGTCAGTGCATTCCTTCATCAACATGTCGACGATCTGCTGTGCGGATCCGTCGCAGAAGAGCTGGCCGAGCGTTTTCTCGTGATACGCGATGCCGTGCCGCTCGACGAGGCGGATGAAATCGGCGGGCGTGTAGCGTGCGAGCGCGGACTTGGCGAAGTGGGGATTGGCGGAGAGAAAGTGGTCGGGCTGCGTGTGCAGGTTGGTGAAGTTGCAGCGGCCGCCTCCGGAGATGAGGATTTTTTTGCCGGGGCGTGCGGCGCGCTCAAGCACTGCAACCCTCCGGCCGCGGCGGCCCGCCTCGACTGCGGCCATGAGCCCCGCGGCCCCCGCGCCGAGGATGAGCACGTCGAATGAGTTTTGCGTTGCAGCAGCCACAGCACCGATTAAAGCATCCGCACTGCGATCCGCTCTCGCGGAGCAAAGCGCGAATTCTGCTGACGACCGCTGTGCGTGATGCGATATAGTTCTGCTATTCCAGAGTCAGGTACAACAGGCCCCCACACACAATCCGGAAGAGCTCTGTCTTCCTAATCCAATCCGAGACGCGTAGGCACGCGGAGGCAATCATGGGTGAGCACCCAACACCGGAACACATTCTGCAAATCGGCATGGGCTTCTGGGCTTCGAAGACCCTGCTCAGCGCCGTTGAGATGGGCCTCTTCACAGAGCTTGCACAGCACCCCGAGCCGCTTGACGCCGTCCAGTCCCGGCTCGGCCTGCACCCGCGCGCGGCGCGCGACTTTCTCGACACGCTGGTCGCGCTCGGCCTGCTCGAGCGCCGCAACGGCGTCTACAGCAACACGCCCACTACCGAACTTTTCCTAGACAAGAAGAAGCCCTCGTATGTGGGCGGAATTCTGGAGATGGCGAACCAGCGGTTGTATGGGCACTGGAGCCATCTCACCGAAGCCCTGCGCACCGGCCAGCCGCAGAACGAAGTCCGCGGCGGCGGCCAGTCCACGTTCGAGACTCTCTACGCCGATCCGGCGCGGCTCAAGGGTTTCCTCAAGGCCATGACCGGCATCAGCCACGGCAGCGCGATGGCCATCGCGGCGAAGTTTCCCTTCAAGAGCTACCAGACCGTTTGCGACGTGGGCACAGCGCAGGGCGACACTGCCTCGCAGATCGCTCTCGCCAACCCCCACCTGCAAGTGACCGGCTTTGACCTGCCTGAAGTCGCGCCCATCTTTGAGGAGTACGTCGCCTCGCTGGGAATCGCCGATCGCGTGCAGTTTGCGCCGGGCAGCTTCTTCGATCTCCCGCTGCCCAAAGCGGAGGTGATCGTGATGGGGCATATCCTTCACGACTGGGATCTCGAAACGAAGAAGATGCTTATCGCCAAAGCCTACGACGCGCTGCCCAGCGGCGGCGCATTCATCGTATACGAGGCGATCATCGACGACGACCGCAGCAAGAACGCCTTCGGATTGATGATGAGCCTCAACATGCTGATTGAGACCTACGGCGGCTTCGACTACACCGGCGCCGATTGCCAGGGATGGATGCGCGAAGCGGGTTTCCGGCAGACACGCGTCGATCACCTCGCCGGGCCGGACTCGATGGTGGTGGGGATCAAGTAGGCTGAACCGGCAGCGGTTCCGGACGTGACCGGCGCCACGCCGATCTGCAAGCTAGGCCGTGCGGCAAAATCTTAGCGGCGCAAGGTTAAAGGCCAGCCGAGGCGCTACGTTACCATCATTCGATGGAAATGGCGATGCAGGCGCCCGTGATCGCACGTGCCTCGCTGCTCATTCGCGGCTTGAAGAAGTCGTTTGCCGATGTGCGGGCGGTGGATGGCATCGACCTGGAAGTGCGGGCGGGCGAGTGCTTCGGACTGCTGGGTCCGAACGGCGCGGGAAAGACGACCACGATCGAAATCTGCGAGGGGCTGACCGCGGCCGACGAAGGAACGGTCGAGTTGCTGGGGCTGAACTGGCGCAGCGGCGGCGGCGAGCTGCGGCAGCGGGTCGGGATCCAGCTGCAGGAGACGCAATTCCCTGAGAAGCTCACCGTGGAAGAAGTGCTGCGGCTGTTTCGCAGCTTTTTCCGCCGCGGAATTTCTGTTGATGAGGCGATCCGGCTCGCGCAGCTCGAAGAAAAGCGCAGTGCGCGCGTGGGCGGGCTCTCCGGCGGACAGAAGCAGCGGCTGGTAATGGCGACGGCGCTGGTCGGCGATCCGGAACTGCTTTTTCTCGATGAGCCCACGACCGGGCTCGATCCGCAGGCGCGGCGCCACTTGTGGGATCTGGTGGAGGGACTGAAGAGCGCAGGGCGCACGTTCATCCTGACCACGCATTACATGGAAGAGGCCGAGCGGCTCTGCGACCGTGTGGCGATCATGGATCACGGGCGCGTGATCGCGCTGGGCACGCCCAGGGAATTGATTGAGCTGGTGGGCGGAGAAGACATTGTCGAGTTTGCGATCAGCTCTTTCGATCTGCGTGCGCAGAAGTCCGGCACGGCCGCGGCCATCGATCCGGCGATTTTGACGGCAATTCCCGGCGTGAGCTCGCATCGGCTGAATGGATCGCTGCACCAGCTCTCGGTGAGTGAGCTGCATACGACCGTGCCGGGGATCTTTGCGGCGCTCGCCGAGCGCGGACTGCACCTGAGCGAGTTCCGCACGCACTCGGCGTCGCTCGAGGACGTGTTTGTGCGGCTGACGGGAAGGAACCTGCGGGATGAGTAACTTCGAAACCAGCAGCCTTTACCAGCTGACGCTGACGCGCATCAAGCTCACGCTGCGCGAGCCGGAGGCGATCTTCTGGATCTTTGTGTTTCCGATTCTGCTCGCCATCGGGCTCGGCATCGCATTCCGCAACCGGCCGCCCGATGTGCTGCCCGTCGGCGCGACGACGACTGAACTCACGCAGGCGCTGGCTGCGGATAAGGGATTGAACCCTACGCTGATGGACGATGCGGCGGGGCGGCATGCATTGGCAACGAGTGCGATTGTGCTGCTGGCCGAGCAGACGGCGAATGGAGTGACGTACCGCTACGACGATACGAATCCCGATGGCCGCAACGCGCGCATGATCGCGGATCGTGCGATCCAGGTTGCGGCCGGACGTCGTGATCCGGTTGCGGCGGAGAACGAACTGGTGCACGAAACCGGCTCGCGCTACATCGACTTTGTGATTCCCGGATTGCTTGGAATGAACCTGATGGGCTCGGCGATGTGGGGGCTCGGGTTCTCGATCGTCGACGGGCGGCAGAAGAAGCTGCTCAAGCGGATGGTCGCTTCGCCGATGCCACGCTGGCAGTATCTCGCCGCATATCTGATTTCGCGGCTCATCATGCTGGCGATCGAGGTCATCGTGCTGCTGGGTTTTGCGCGCATCGCGTTCGGTGTGCCGTTCCGCGGGCCGCTCCCGGATCTCGCGATCATCTGCATTCTCACGTCGCTGACATTTTCCGCACTTGGCCTGCTCGTCGCCTCGCGCGCGCGAACCATGGAGGCGGTGAGCGGTCTGATGAACCTGGTGATGATGCCCATGTGGATCATGTCCGGCGTGTTTTTTACTGCGGCGCGTTTCCCGGCGTTCATGCAGCCGATTGTGAAGGCGCTGCCCCTCACCGCGGCCATCAGCGCGATGCGCGCCAACATGCTGCAGGGAGTTTCGGTCGGCCACATGCTGCCGCTGATCGCGAATCTGCTGTTCTGGTTTTTCGTGCCCTTCGCGGTCGCGCTACGCATCTTCCGGTGGAGATAGAGTGGCGAACGCAGTCAGGTCGCAAGCAGGGCAACTCTGAAACCGATTCTTCGAGGAGCTCTTAGCGGGGTGGCGCGGCGACGGGATTGGCGTAGTAGCCGTCGCGGGTGCGCACGGCAAGGCCCGGCTGATTCACATTCAGTTCAATGTGGTGATACTCGTTGGGCTTGTCTGCGGGCGCGGGATCGAAGCCGATGCTGTACCAGGTTTGCGTGTCGGTCACGCAGCGCTGGATCATTCCTGCTACATCGCTGTTCCCCTCAATAACAAGCCCACCGGTCTGCGAGGCGAGAACCTGGATGCCGAGATCGCCGAGCTGCGCCTGGTTTGGCTTGGAGACGCCCTTGAGAAACACCTCGTAGTAATCGCTGCGCTGCAGAGATTCCTGAACACCGACCGGGTTGACGTCGTAGAGCGTCAAGTTCGCTTCACGCAACCGCGTGGAGAGCGCGACGATCTGGCCGAAGATCTGGTTCTGCTGTTTCGAATCAAGATAGATTTGAGGCCCCGAGATCAGCGGCCATCCCGGCGTGACCCAGATCGCGATCGTGCGCTGGTGGCTCGCAGCCACAAACGCGACGAGCTGCTCAAGGGCCTTCAGGCAGATCTGCAATCTTTCCACGCCGCCCCACTCCGCGCTGCGGGTGATTTGCCGCAATCCGATTTCGTGATGCTCCAGCGAATCACCAAGCGAGTTGCCATCTTTCGTAAAGCTCGAGTCGATCTGCGTGCCCTGATCGGTGAGGACGGCGATTGCCGTGGGTTGCGCTAGCTGCCCCTCGTTCGACTTGAGATACTTCTCGATGCCGCTGCGCGCGTACGCGACCATCTGGTACGGTGTGTTGACCGCATCGATGAGCACGATGACGTTCACCGGCTCGGTCTCGCCGGTGTGCACCTTGAACGACGTGATGGGCCGCGCTGCCTTGTTGTCGAGAAGCGTAAAGTCGCTCTGCGCCAATTTGCTTACCGGCTGGCCGGACTTGGTATCGACGACCGCGTCGATGTGAATCGCGTGCGTGGTTGCAGCCGCGGGCGGTTCGGTTTGCTGCGCGTGCAGCGCGGGGAGCAGAGCGACGGAGAGCAAGAGGGCGAGCCGGGATCGTGTCATCGAGTGTTTCATTTTGAGGGCCTCCGTCACGAACGGAACGGACAGCAGTGCAGGCAGCGCCATCATACAGCAGACGGGCGACTGCGTGAGTGCGATCGCATCCGGGCGCGCGCCGGCCGTCACAGCGCTCTAAAATAAATCGCAGATGCAATCGGCCACACCAGACTCGACCGGCGAGGAAAGCCTGCTTGCGGGCAGCCGGTTTATCCGCGCGTGCCTGCGCAAGCCGGTCGATCGCACGCCGGTGTGGTTTCTGCGCCAGGCCGGCCGTTACATGGCGGAGTATCGCGAGGTTCGCAAGCATCACACGCTGGTTGAAATCTGCAAGCGCCCTGAGCTCGCGGCCGAGGTAACGATCACCGCCGCGGAGCGGCTGGGCGTGGATGCCGCAATCATCTTTGCCGATCTGCTGTTGCCGCTGGAGCCAATGGGACTGGATTTCGAGTTTCAGGCCGGCGAGGGCCCGGTGGTTCATCATCCCGTGCGAACCGTGGAGGATGTGAAGGCGATTCGCATCGACCGCGCCGGTGACCTGGCGTACGTGGCGCAGGCAATTGAAAAAGTGGCGGCACATTTTCGTGACCGGCTGGGCATCATCGGATTTTGCGGCGCGCCGTTCACGCTGGCGAGTTACATGATCGAAGGCGGCGGTTCGCGGAATTACGTGGAGACGAAGAAGATCATGTATCGCCAGCCCGCGGCGTGGAACAGCCTGCTGGAGAAGCTGGTCGTCGTGCTCATTGCGTATTGCCGGCTGCAGGTGCAGGCGGGCGCGGATGTGATTCAGATTTTTGACAGCTGGGTGGGCTCGCTGGCGCCGAACGATTATCGCGATTTCGCTTTTGAGGCTTCGCGGCGGCTGGTGCAGGCCGTGCAGGCGATGGGCGTGCCGGTGATCTACTTCGGCGTTGAGACGGCGGGACTGCTGCAGGAGATGACGGCAACCGGCGCGGATGTGATCGGACTCGACTGGCGCCAGCCGCTGGACGAAGGATGGCGGGCCGTGGGGCACACGCGCGCGGTGCAGGGAAATCTGGATCCGATTGCGCTCTTTGCGCCGCAGGAGTTGCTGGAGCTGCGCGTGCGAGAGGTTTTGCGATCGGCAGCCGGGCGGCCCGGGCATATCTTCAATCTTGGCCACGGAATTGTGCCCGGCACGCCGGTAGAAAACGTGGAGGCGGTGGTGAAGATGGTGCACCGGTTCCACGCGGAGGGCGCGCGTGGCTAAGCAGGCAGTGCTGTTGCTGGCGCACGGAACGCCGGAGACGATCGAGCAGATTCCCGAGTACCTGCGCAACGTGGTCAGCGGGCGCCCGATGCCCGGCTCCGTTATTGCGGAGATTCAGCATCGCTATTCGCTCATCGGCCGCAGTCCGCTCACCGAGCTCACCTGCGCTCAGGCGCGGCTGATCGAGTCGGAGCTGGCCGAGTCGGAGCTGGCCCGGGCCGGGCATCCGGTGAAGGTGTATGTGGGGATGCGCAACTGGCGGCCGTACATTCCTGACGTGGTCCGCGGGATGCGCGAGGACGGCGTGGAGCAGATGGCGGTGATCTGCATGGCGCCGCAGAACTCGCGGACCAGCGTGGGCCTTTACCGGCGCGCGGCTGAGGCCGAGAGCAAGGGAATGCGGATCGACTTTACGGAAAGCTGGGCGCAGCATCCGCTGCTGGCCGAGGCTTTTGCAGAGCGGCTGCGGGCGGCGCTGGCAAAGTTGAGCGCAGAGGTGGGCGAGCCGGTGCCTGTCTTGTTCACCGCGCACAGCGTCCCTACGCGCACCGTGGAACCGCCGAAGGATGCGGAAGCAGGACCGCGATTGTGGCCGGGACAGGGCGCCGATCCCTACGCGGACGATGCGCGGCGCACCGCCGAGCTGGTGGCGCAGCGCGTGAGCGGGATTCCGCAATGGTGGTTTGCGTTTCAAAGCCAGGGCGCGAGCGGCGGCCCGTGGCTGGGTCCCACGGTAGAGGAGACACTGGACCGGCTTGCCAGTGAGGGCGTGCGCAATCTGATTTTGCAGCCTATTGGATTTCTCTGCGACCACGTGGAGATCCTGTTCGACGTGGATATTGCATTCCGTGAGTACGCGGCCAAGCGGGGAATCCGGCTGGAGAGGCCGCAATCGCTCAATGAGTCGCCAACCCTGGCGAAGGCCGTGGCGGATCTTGCCGGGAGCGGCCTGAAACGCTTGAGCAGTAATTATTGAGCAGTAATTAATGAGAAAAATCCAAAGAACCGCGCCGGTGCAGTCCGCCCGCCGAGGTAACCCTTCCAGCAACCTTCGTAAGAAAGATGTCTTGTTGCGATCCTCTTGTGGTACTAAGATGATTCACGACGAATCAAGGGCCCTTAGAACCACTTTCTCCCGAAAGCTCAGCAGCCTACGATGGTCCTTGGTTCGATTTGATCGATAGATTGGATTTGCGCTGAGAGATTGGAGGGCCCCCAGGAGATGATGCCGCACGAGAATGTTGCGAATGGAGCTTTTTCTGAGGAATTCGGCGATATGGCCACGGCAATGGACCGGGTGCGTTGCAAGCACTGCGGAAACGCGCGCGTCTTCAGGCTATTCCGACACGGCTTTCTGCAGTCAACGATCTATCCGCTGTTCGGCTACTATCCCTGGAAGTGCAAGGCTTGCAAAGAGTCGATGATGCTTCGCTCCCGCAAGCGATCGCGATCGAAGAAAAAAGAGTACGCCAAATAGCGCGCAGGGGATCATTTCAAAACAGGCGCTAAAGCATTTCTCCTTCTGCTGTACAGCCAAGCCACTCTATCTGAAGGAGAGACGGCTTAAGAGCGGAAGAAATTTCTGGCAAGAAAAAGAATGTTGGCGGGGCGCTCCGCGAGCCGCCTCATAAAGTACGGATACCACTCGCTGCCGAAAGGCACGTAGACGCGAACGTTGAAGCCCTCGCCAACCAGCCTGCGCTGCAGATCGCGGCGAACTCCAAAGAGCATCTGAAATTCAAACCGGCTGCGGTCGATGCCGCGCGCGTCAACGTGCTGCTTGACGGCGTTGACGATCGCCTCATCGTGCGTGGCGAGCCCGTGATAGACGGGGCTGGAGAGCAGCAGCTCCGCGAGCTTGAGAAAGTTTGCGTCCACGTCGGCCTTGCGGGGGAAGGCGACCTCGGGCGGTTCTTTATAGGCTCCCTTGCAAAGGCGAATGCGAATGTCGTCGGCGAGGAGCTGTTCGATATCGGCCTGCGAGCGATAAAGATAGGCCTGGATGACGATGCCGATGGCGTCGTGCAGCGCTGGACGCGCGTGGATCCGGCGCACGATATTGAGCGTGGACTGCGTGAGCCGCGAGTCCTCCATATCGATGCGTACGAAATTATTTGCTTGCCGCGCATGCTCGGCGAGGCTGGTCGCGATCGACTCGGCCAGCTCCAGCGACAGCTCCAGCCCCATCTGCGTGAGCTTGACGCTGATGTTGGCGTTGAGCCCGCGTTCGCGAATGGCATCGAGTAGCTGGTGATAGACCTCGGCTGCGCGATGGGCGGCGTTCTCAGAGTGGACGCTCTCGCCGAGCGAATCGAGCGTCACGGCAATTCCCTGGCGGTTGACGCTCTCGGCGACGCGCAGCGCATCGGAGATTTCGGTTCCGGCAATGAAGCGGGAGTTGATGCGATTGCCGAGCTTCGATCGCTCGCAGAAGTGCCGCAGCGAGCGGTTCTGCGAGAGCGCAATGAAGGCTGAGCGGAGGAGAGGCATTGCGGGCATTGGCTGCGAAGCGCTCTAAGCGATTCGGCCGCTCCATCAGTTTCGCACAGCGGAGCGGAGCTGTTTTGATCCGCTTGCGAAGATGAGAGAGCCGTTTACCGAATCTGAAACAGCGCGCTGCCATGCGGCGGCAACGTGACGCTGAATTCCTTCGATTCTTTCAACGCGGCGCCGTCCCAGAGATTCTGCGCGGCGTGCTTTGCGCGGTCGAAGCCGAGCTGGCTCCATGTGGCGCGCAGAGTGGCTGGGTTCGTGTCGAGATTAAAGAAGGCGACGTACTCGGCGTAGCCTCGCGCGCCGGGCTGGTTGATGGTGGCGCGCCAAACGCGCCCGTGCTCGAATGCCGGGCCGAGGGCAGCGACGTCAACGGGGTGGCTGTAGGTTGCGTTCTGGTTGATAAAGATCACGTCCTGATTGGTGATGAGCGAACGCGTGAAGGCATCGAGCCGCGTGAGATTGGTGCCGAGGATGAGCGGCGAGCGCGTGACGGCCCACAGCGTGAACTCGGTGCGCTGCTCATCCGGCGTAAGGCGCGACGGTCGCGGCTCTCCCATGCCGGGATGCGGACCGAGCCAGCCCTCGGGAAGCATATCGGCGTCGGGCCAGGAGCCAGGACCGGTGTAGGGAGCCCACTGGGCGAGCCGGTCGAATGCGCCGTGAAGGCCGAAGGGATATTCGTCGCCCGGTTTCTGCGAGAGGTCCCATCCGTCCCAATGGTCGTTAGAGATTCGCCACATCTGCGCGTATTTCGCCACTTCGCCGGCGTGCTCGAGCGCAGTGGGGCCGGGAGAAAGACTGAGAACCATTGGCCGTCCGCTCTTGCGAATGGCTGCTGCGATCTGGCGAATTTCGGTGGGGCGGTAGGGATTGTTCGCGATGCAATCGACCTTGATGAAGTCGAGCCCCCACGATGCAAAGAGGCGGAACATGGAGTCGTAATAGGCCTGCCCGGCAGCAGTGTCCTTGATGCCCCAGTTGCCGTCATCCCATGGGCAGGGCGAGGAGGTGTCGGCTGCGTCGGCGGCGTGGAATTGCGTTCCGGCGATGGGAAGATTGGCAGCAACCACCTGGCGCGGAATGCCGCGCACGATGTGAAGGCCAAACTTGAGGCCGTGCGCATGCACCCAATCCGCGAGCGGCTTATATCCCGCGCCGGCGGCCGCGGAGGGATAGCGGGCCGCATCGGGAATGAGCAAACCGTCGCCGTTCCAGATGTACTTGCGCTGCTCGAGATGGGCGCCGAGCGGGTCGGTCATGTACCAGCCCTCGTCAATGACCGCGTATTGCCAGCCAAACTGCTCGAGCGAGGCGAGAACGGCGGCGTTGGCTTTGAACTCCGCTTCGTCGATGGTGAATCCGTAGGCGTCCCAGCTGTTCCAGCCCATCGGTGGAGTGGCGGCGAGCGATTGGGCGCGTACCGGAAGCGCGGACATGAGTGCAACAGCGAAAAAGGAAACAAGCATAATCTTGGGCCTGATCATCGCACATCCTTATAGCACAGTCCCGCCAGGGCATGCCCGCAGCCGTCGCCATCGCGACTGTGCGCAGCCGGTTTCCTCCTGACCGCCGAGTTATTCTTAAGTTGACTCGTTCGCATTCAGAGTCGTCCCATCTCCTGTCCCGAGGCATTTTAATGAGAACGAGAAACGCAACGCATGCGTTGCGCAGCGCATTCCGTGTGTTCCTGATTGTTTGCTGTGCCTTCGGAGTGGTTTTCGCGGCGTGGCCGGCGAGAGCGCAGAGCGCGGCGGCCGAGCACGGAGTTTCCGCGCTGATGGTGAGCGACATTCATTTCGAGCCGTTTTGGGATCCGGGAAAAGCGGCAAAGCTGGCTGCGGCGCCCACTTCGGGGTGGAAGAGCATTTTGGGTGCGCCAGATTCTCCTGATCGCGCACAGAAATTTGCGGCGCTCGAACAGACGTGCAAGACCCGCGGCGAAGATACGACGTTCCCACTCTACGAGTCGAGCCTGAAGGCGATCGTCGCGCGCGCTTCGGACGCAAAGTTTGTTACAGTGAGCGGCGATCTGATCTCGCACTCGTTCACATGCAAGTTCGGCGCCGTTTTTCCGCAGGCTGCGCCTGGAGATTACCAGGCGTTTGTTATGAAGACGATCGATTTTGTGGTGCGGTCATTGCGCGAGGCGCTGTCTGGCGTCCCAGTGTACGCGGCGCTTGGTAACAATGACTCGGGCTGCGGCGACTATCAGCTCGATGCCAACAGCGACTTTCTCACCTCGGTTGGCAAAATAGTCACCGCGGAATTGCCGCAATCAGAGCGGGCGCAGGCGGAGAAGGACTTCGCCGCGGGCGGATACTACAGCGTAACTTTGCCGGCGCCGATGGAACACGCGCGCCTGCTGGTGCTGGACGACCTCTTCATGTCGCGGCGCTACCAGACGTGTGCGGGCAAGGACGATCCCGCGCCGGCCGCAGCGCAGATCGCGTGGCTTGCCCAGCAGCTGAGCCAAGCGCGGCGACAAGGATTGCAGGTTTGGGTGATGGCGCATATTCCGCCGGGCGTGGATGCGTATGCCACGGCGACGAAGGGGAAGAATATCTGCGAGGGCAAAGATCCGACGATGTTCCTGTCGTCAGAAGCGCTGCCCGACGCGATGATTCCTTACGGCGACGTGATTCGGCTGGCGATCTTTGCGCACACGCACATGGACGAGCTGCGGCTGCTGCAGCCGGAAGCCGAGCGACAGACGAAGAACACCGTCGTGATCAAGATGGTTTCGTCGATTTCGCCGATTGATGGGAACGATCCGTCGTTCACCGTGGCGCGCGTGGAGCCGGAAACGGCGACGCTCAAGGATTATCGCGTTTTCGTTGCGTCGAACCAGAGCGGAACGGGCGCAACATGGGCAGAAGAATACGATTACGCGCGTGCGTATCACGAGCCGGAGTTTTCGGCAGCAGCGGTACGCGAGCTCATCGGCAAGTTTGCCGCCGATCCAAGCGGGCAATCTGCGGCGAGCCAGAATTTCATTCGCAGTTACAGTCCGGGCGCGAGCGTGGGCGCGCTGCAACTCTTCTGGCCGCAGTATGTGTGCGCGCTCAAGAACGATGCGGGCGCTGCGTTTGCTGCCTGCGCGTGCGGCGCGACTCCTTAACTTGCGCTCTTACTTCTTCTCGTTGCTGCCTTTGAGCTGCGGAAGGCTCGACTCGTTGCCTAGCGCGAGCAGGCCGGTCTGCGCGTAGGTGAGCAGCTTGTCGCGCGTGTCGGTGATGTCGAGATTGCGCATGGTGAGCTGGCCGATGCGATCGCGCGGCGAGAAAGCTGAATCGGTTTTTTCCATGGAGAGCCGTTCCGGTTTGAATGTCAAATTCGGCGATTCGGTGTTGAGGATGGAGTAGTCGTTGCCGCGGCGCAACTCGAGCGTGACTTCGCCGGTGATCGGTTTGGCGACCCAGCGCTGCGCGGTGTCGCGCAGCATCATGGCCTGCGAGTCAAACCAGCGGCCCTGATAGAGCAGGCGGCCGAGCCTGCGGCCGTTTTCGCGGTACTGCTCGATCGTGTCCTCGTTATGAATTCCTGTCAGCAGGCGCTCGTAAGCGATGTAAAGGAGCGCGAGGCCAGGCGCTTCATAGATTCCGCGGCTCTTGGCTTCAATGATGCGATTTTCGATTTGATCGCTGACGCCGAGGCCGTGGCGGCCGCCGATGCGGTTGGCTTCAAGGAGCAACTCAACTGCGTCAGGAAATTCCTTGCCGTTGAGGGCGACGGGCCAGCCTTCGACGAAGCGGATGGAAACTTCCTCGTGCTTGACGTCGACATCGTCGCGCCATGAAGCCACGCCCATGATGGGCTGGACGATGCGGATGCTGGAGCTCAACAGCTCGAGATCTTTGGCTTCGTGGGTTGCGCCGAGAATGTTCGAGTCAGTGGAGTAGGCTTTCTCGGCGGACATTTTGTATTCGAAGCCGGACTTGCGCATGAATTCCGACATCTCGGCTCGGCCGCCGAGCTCGTGAATGAACGCGTCATCCAGCCAGGGCTTATAGATTTTGAGATCGGGATTGACGAGCAGGCCGTAGCGGTAGAAGCGCTCGATATCGTTGCCCTTGAAGGTGCTGCCGTCGCCCCAGATGCCGACGCCGTCGTCTTTCATGGCGGTGACGAGGATGGTTCCGGTGACGGCGCGGCCGATGGGCGTGGTGTTGAAATACGCCACGCCAGCGGTGGTGATGTGAAACGCGCCGCTCTGCAGGGCGGCGAGGCCTTCGCGCACGAGCTGGGCGCGGCAGTCGATGAGGCGCGCTTTCTCCGCGCCGTACTCGAGGGCTTTTTGGGGAATCGCGTCGTAGTCGGATTCGTCGGGCTGGCCGAGGTTGGCCGTGTAGGCGTAGGGACGCGCGCCCTTGAGCTTCATCCAGTGGATGGCGGCGCTGGTGTCGAGTCCGCCGGAGAAGGCGATTCCAACCTTCTGGCCGATAGGAAGATGTTCGAGGATGGTGGACATGGTGACGGTTCTATTTTAGGGGACGAGAGATCGGGATCAGGATCGGGTTCTGAGGGGGGATTCGGATTTGCGGTGGTATGCGGATTTGCGGGGGGATTCAGAGCGGCGGGCGAGCCGGGCGCCGTGGGCTTGTCGCCGGTCCACTCGGGCTCATTCGCCAGTCGATTCATCATTTGCCTTATCTCCCACAGCTGTGACGTTTCATTCTTCTTATTCTTGTCGACTTCGATGAATTCCTCAGGGGCTAGCTCGTCGCCGTGGAGGGTGGTCTCGAACGATTGCAGCGCCTTGGCGAGCTCGGTGGGGATGTGCGATTCGAGATGCTGCGAGGCGATCTGCATCCCGTAGAGGAGGATGCCGGCGCATTTCGAATCGATGCGGCCCTGGAGCAGGGCGTCATTGATTTTCGCGATGGAGAGCAGGATGGCGGCGGGGCCCTCCGGAGAAGGAAGCAGCATGGGGCCGAACCTGGCGTAGGGCTCGCCGCCGATGGTGTGAATCTTGGAGTGAAAGTAGCAGAAGTTCTGTTCCTTGAGGGCCGGCGATTCGCAGCGGAGCCCATTCGGTTTGATGTGCCGGCATTTTTTATACATGGCCTACCCCCACCCCCCGATTGGGCCTAAGTTGCCTGTTGTGTGCGAGATGATGTTTGATCACTTCTTCCATGCCGCTGAAAACGAATCGCTTACAACGCAAGATCGTCAGAAATCAGGAGTTACGTTCGGATTTGCTGTGTGCCTGAGCCGTTTTGCGGGCGAACGCACGCTGAAGAGTCGCGTGGCGCGAGGGCTCAGGTCAGTTTTTTGGGATTGATAAGACGAGTGTAGGGAATTGGGGGAATTAATCGGCAGGGTTTGGGCGGGGGGAAGGTTACTTGGGGGTGGGGTGAGGGCGAGTTGCCCGAGGCGGGTGTCCGGGTTTTTTGCTCTGTCACCGCTCGAGCTCCGATTAAGGGTCAGTTGGTGAAGGGGAGCCGACTTGTGAGGATGTATTCTGGCCGCATGAGCACCGAGTCTGAAAGCATCATATCTCTCTATGAACGGCGCGCTGAGGCATGGGTTCAAGCTCGTTTGCTTGAGAGCACTTTATACGAGAAGCCGTGGCTGGATCGCTTCCGCGCGCTTATTCCGTCCTCCGGATCGGTTCTTGATTGCGGCTGTGGTGCAGGAGAGCCCATCGCCCGGTATCTCAACGAGTGCGGACACCCGATAACGGGTATTGATTCCTCGGCTGCTATGGTGCGAATGTTTCAGGCACATCTACCGAACCAGCACGCACTTGTGGCAGATATGAGGACGCTCGGTTTGTTAAAGACATTCGATGGCATTGTCGCCTGGGATAGCTTTTTCCATCTAGACCACGGCGCTCAGCGGAACATGTTCCCGATATTTCGAAACCATGCCGCATCTGGGGCCGCACTAATGTTTACATCCGGGTCGTCGCACGGAGAAGTCGTCGGACAGTTAGAAGGCGAGCCGCTATACCACGCGAGTTTGGAAACCGCTGAATATCGACGATTACTTGGAGAACAGGGATTCACGGTCGTGGATCATCGCGAGCAAGATCAGAGTTGCTTTGGCAGGACAGTATGGCTCGCGCAGTTGCAATAGTGTTCGCACTGCGTGTTTAGAGTCGTGTTGAACTCGCACTGCGAATCAGTCCCCATAAACGCGCCAGGGTCCAGCAATTCCTTCGAAGGAGGAGTTGAAGAGTCCCCGGTCCCCGAAGGCGAGGGACCGGGGGCACCCGGCGTTTCGGAAGGCAAAGGCAACCGCAGGTCCTTCGGCTGCGCGGGGCGCGCTCATGCGCGGCCTGCTTCGCTCAGGATGACAGCAGTAGGGGAAGGGCCGAGTTATCCCATCCTTGCGCAGAAAGACGCGCAAGGATGGGGCAACCAGGGTTGGGGTGGATTCGCGTTTGCGAAAAACAACTGCCGCCATCCCCGGTCCCCGAAGGCGAGGGACCGGGGGCACCCGGCGTTTCGGAAGGCAAAGGCAACCGCAGGTCCTTCGGCTGCGCGGG
>Ga0302325_10001042_pt1 | contig 72829 bp, 63 predicted proteins | sample Palsa_T0_2_FD_201948 | JGI IMG/M metagenome (GOLD analysis project Ga0302325, IMG submission 201948) | Peat permafrost microbial communities from Stordalen Mire near Abisko, Sweden - Palsa_T0_2 | ecosystem: Environmental > Terrestrial > Soil > Palsa > Peat permafrost | place: Sweden: Abisko...
ATGCGTAGCATTGCCCTTGCAGTTAAAGCGGCAGGGTGCGCTATCGAAGGGACTTTTGCTGGTCGCGATCCTGGGCGGCATTTCGATGATCATGGCCCTGGCGGGCACCCTGTATCCGGTTCCCGCTCCGCCGTATTCCTGGCTTCCCTATCTCTACTTTGTGTACCTGCTTATCACGCTGGTCTTCTTTTTCCGCAGCCGGCAGAAGCGCAGCGTTGCGGCGACCGCGCTGGAAGACTTCTCCTAGAGCATTTTCACTTCTACTCTGTGCAATCGGGTTCGGCGAAGCGCGGCTTTTCTTGGGGAAAAGCCGCGTCGGGAGCGGTTGCCTTGTATACACCAGAAGTGAAAACGCTGTAGCCGCGGGGTCCCACCATAGTGGGATGGGTGTAACCCAAAAGTTACTTGAAGCAGCATGCACGCCGCCCCTTTGTTGTTATGATGTGGGACATGAAAAAGGCTTTGCTTTTTGCCATGGTCCTGATGGTTTCGGCTTCCGCACTTGCGCAAACGCACCATCATCATCATCACCACCACCATCATCACCACGCCGGCCGGTAAAGAAGTTAGCGGCCTGTCGCTGGTGAAACTACCGTCGCAAGCCACCTGAGAACTGCGGCTGAAAGAGCGCCGCGCTGATCGGAGTAGACGTGATCGGTGGGCAGGTGGAGTGTGGCTACCCGACTATTTCCTGCGCGGCGCAACGCAGCCGCGAACGCTTCTTCTTCTTTGTCATAGGCATCGTCCGAGGTGACAATCAACGCCGGCCGGCTCTTGAGGGAGACGACCTTAGCCATGAAGCTCCAGTGAGCTGCATTGGCAAGCGTGTCATGGGCAAGCTCTTCGGGTGTGCAACCACTGATGGGATCCATCCCTTCACGATCGTATGAGGCGCTCAGCGCTTTGATCGCTGCGCGTTCGCGCTCCTTTGGCAAGGGCTGGGGAACGCGTCCTCCAAGATCGGCTGCAGAGATAAGACCTATTGCCACGATGCTACGGTCAGCAGCCGCGTCTTGCACTGCCATGAATCCGCCCATGCTGTGTCCTATGAGAACAATGCGCGAAGGATCAAGGCGCAAGATCTTAGCCATGGCGGGTGAGCGCAGATAAGCGACTGCGGCAGCCGTATCCTCGATGCCGTGGGAGAAGGAGAAGTCTCCGGTGGAGCCCCAGGAACCTCTGTAATCGAAGTAGAGGACATCCCATCCGGCACGGCGAATATCCTGTGCCAGATCGAGATTGCGCTCGTTCCCTGGAAACCCATGCAGCAACACCACCGCCGGATGCGGACCGGCTCCCGCAGCGACGTAGACGAACGCGTTGAGTAGCGCTCCGTGACTGGGGATTTGAAAACTCTGCATGGAAGCAGGGTTGGATCGCCTGGCCCGCTGCTGTGCATTGAGAGGCGGCAATGTACACAGAACACCCAGTGTGGCGACCAGCAAACGGATGCGCAGGACTCCCTCCACCCATTCCGGTTATTTTGTAACTATAGAGTTCCAATCCTACCTGAACGACCGTGGCTAACTTGCGATAAAGAGGGCAAACGCAGTTACGTATGAACTACGCGCCTTGGGAATAGTCTGCGGCGCAGGCCTCAGCGCTCCGTGAGCAACAAAGCGCAAAAGGCGAGAAGATTGTGATTTTAGCCCACTACGTTGTTCTTGGGCAGTTTCAAGATAGATTCACCCCCTCTGGAGGATGCCATCTACCTTTGGCTGCACCCACGAAACTTTAGTGTGATTGAAGAATCATCATGCCCCCCCTTACCTTGGGAACAGTCCAGGGTGATCTTGGTAATGGGAGTGTTGCTATCGCCAAACTTCGAGCGAAGCTTAGCAGGGATCGATCGTTCGTCGCCTAGGTCCTCCTGCGTCACTATCCGCGAATCACTGCGACTCCTCGGTGCAAGTGGACGATGATGCCCAGACTCCGCAACTCGCCTGCCCTGTCGGCAGCCATCGATAGTTTAATCGCTCTCGGGCTCGCTGTGGGCGCGGTGGTGTGGGTAAACATGCGGTACATACCGCATGGTGGCTTTGCAGAGTTCCTGATGATTCGCATCACTCTGCTGAATGCGTCCTTCTCCGTGGTGTTCGTAATCCTCTGGAAGCAATGTTTGACAGTTCTGGGCCTTTACCGCCGCGACCTCGACGGACTGCGCAGCCTGGTTCTGCGAACGGCGACTGCCTGCGCGATCATGACCGCGCTTCTGGACTTGTACCTGCAAGCCCGCCATGCTCGAGGGCCGGTAGGGCAGATCCTGGTTAGCTTCCTACTCGTTGCGTTTCTGTATGAGACCTGCCGCGTGCTGGTGTGCAGCCAGCACCGGAGTTGGCACGTGGTCGAGCCGGAACGGGTCATCATCCTCGGTAGCGGCCGGCGCGCAAGTAAGGCGTGGCGTGAGTTGCGCATTCAGAATCACCGCACGAAACGCCTCCTGGGATTCGTGGATGATCGCCATCCCGATTCGATGCCACCAGACATTGCCAGCCGCCTCCTGGGCAATGTGGACGATCTGCCCGGTTATCTGCTGGAAAACATCGTCGACGAACTCATCGTGGCTACCCCCATGCGATCCTGCTACGACCTGGCTCAGCGCGCTGTATCGATAGCCGAAGCCGCGGGCGTGCGTGTCGTTTGTTTAAACGATGTATTTACGCTGGCTCAAGAACAAGGTCCGCGCCGGCGCGCGACGCTCTTCGTCGAGCTCGTGCCCAAGGACCGCAGGCGGGAAACGGCCGAGGCCGCGAAGCGCATTCTCGATATCCTGGCCGCCGCAGCGGGAATCGTACTGCTCGCGCCAGTTTTCCTGGTGATCGGGCTGGCAATCAAGCTGACCAGTCCGGGTTCGATCTTCTTTGTGCAGGAGCGGCACGGTTATGGACGCCGCCGGTTCCGCATGTTCAAGTTTCGCAGCATGGTGCGCAATCCATCCCTGCGGACCGCGGATTTTGAGACGCACAGCGAGACAGCTACATTCACAGGCAATCATGAACCACGCACTACTCCGCTGGGCCGATTTCTACGCCGCACTTTGCTCGACGAACTACCCGTGCTGTGGAACGTCCTGTTAGGCGACATGTCGCTGGTGGGCCCGCGGCCCATGAGCGTGCATGATGTTTCGCGCTTCGGCGAAGCACAGCTCATGCGACGCTTCAGCGTTCGCCCGGGGATGACTGGGAACTGGCAGGTGGCGGGAGATCCTTCGCTTAGCTTCGAACAGCGAGTAGCACTCGACTGCAACTACATAGACGAATGGTCGCTGGCACTGGATTTGAAGATTCTGGCTCGAACCGTTCCAGCGATGCTCAAGCGGTCAAGTGCGGTTTCGTAACACCTCGAGGGATATATGCAGATTGCCGTAGTCCACGATTACTTTACGCAGATGGGCGGCGCGGAAAGGGTCGCGGAGGAACTGGTGCGCATGCTACCCAGCGCGTCCCTTTATACGACGGTCGCGATGCCGGATCTCATGCCGCCTGGACTGGCCGGCAGACGAGTCGAAACATCGTGGATGCAGCATCTGCCAAGTATGAATCGGTACTATCGCCTGTACTTTCTCCTCTACCCGCTCGCCGTGCGCTCACTCGACTTATCGCGCTACGACCTGGTGATTTCAAGCTCCTCTGGCTATGCCAAGGGCGTGCGCACAAGTCAGGACGCTATTCACGTTTGCTACTGCCATACTCCTATGCGCTGGGCCTGGAGTTTTGCCAGTTACTCCGAACAGGAGACGTCAGGTGCTGCGAAACGCCTGCTTTTGCCACCCATGATGCACGCCCTGCGAAAATGGGATAAGCGCGCCTCGCGCTACCCCGATCACTTCGTTGCCAATTCGAGGACAGTGGCGGCGCGGATTCAGCGTGCCTATGGCCGGACAGCGGAAGTAATCCACCCACCGATTGATGTCAACCGGTTCCGCCCCTCCCCGGAGCAGGAGGATTACTACCTGGTGCTCGCCCGATTGATCTCCTATAAGCGCATCGATCTTGCCATCGAAGCCTGCTCGTCCCTCGGACGGCGGCTTCTGGTTATCGGAGACGGGCCGGACCGGGACCGCCTGATGGCCAAGGCCGGACCAACCGTTCAGTTCCTCAACCGCCTCTCAGACGCGGAGGTGGAGCACTACGCGGCCCGCTGCCGCGCTCTGCTTTTTGCGGGTGAGGAAGACTTTGGGATGGCGCCGCTCGAACTCGCTGCGGCCGGCCGGCCTACCATTGCCTACCGCGCCGGGGGCGCAGCAGAGACGATTATCGACGGCGTCACCGGCATCTTCTTTGACCGCCAGGAATCGAGCGCGCTGGCCGAAGCGATCGTGCAGTTTGAACGCAAGGAGTGGTCAGCTACGCTCCTGCGCGGCCACGCCGAAGGCTTCGGAATCGACATCTTTCAGGCGCGCTTCCGGCTGTTCTTAGCCCGGGTCGGCGCACCAGTCCCGGAGGACGCTTGGATGCCCTTCACTAAACCTGCATCCACCCCTACCTATGAACCCAAGCTCGCGGGGATGCAGAATCGAGTACCTGCATAGCAGCAGGAAGAAACGGATTCCATTTCCAGGCGGATTCACTCATCCCACTTTACTTTCGCGAAGGCTTGTTGCAGCTTTGCATCTTCTTTATGCCGCACTCGATCGGATAGCTCCATATCCTTGCGATTATTCTTCCAGTTAGTACTAATTTGGCTGAAGTGCCGATAGTAGGTTGCGTCGCGTTTCATCAGCTGGGCACGCATCCCTACGATTTCATGAACGCTCCAATGGGCATTGGCTGGACAACGGCCAGGCACTACCGCCCACTTTGTGGGACACAACTTTGTATCTTTAGGGCGAAACCCTTTCCAGCGCCACTCTGGCAGCAACTGATAAGTACTTTCTCTGTGCCGCGGCGCGCTTTCTGTGGGATCACTCTTCCTCGGCGCGTTGACCCATCTGCCTGAAAATCTCACGCAACCGGTGGCCGAACCCGCAGCAATGTCAAACAGGTTCCCCTCATCAGAAAGGGCTAACTCGTCGATATCGCTGTTCAAGACGGCATGGGCATGGGCAAGATAGCGCCAACGGGCATCCTCCATTGCGCCGTCCTGGCTGAAGGCCGAATCCCAGGTTCCCGGACCCACTCCTTGCGGGCCGTATTTGTAGGGCCACTCAACGACAGAGACAACCTTGAAACCTGAGACCTGCTGCATCGCTTGCAGAAGTGAGTTGGCGGTGTAGGTTGTAGAGGCGTTGTCATAAAGAAGAACAGCATCGGCGTTTTGCAGGTCGCGGTGAAAGCGCATCCAGTCGCAGATCCATGTGGGATGATTATTCTTACTAAGGGTAAAGAGCACTCGTCTTCCGCGAAATACTTCGCAGGAGTTTGGCTGGATCCCCAGGACAGTCTCGCCGACGGCGCTTTGTAAGTGGAGGGAAGCATCACTCTCCGGTACTTCGACGACAACCCGGCATAAGTTATGGGTTCGCCGGTTAGCTAATCCGGTTGTGAACTGGTGATCTACCTCATAGTGGCATTGGCCCCTCGTCGGCAGCGAATGGATACTAAGCGAGTCAAGCGCTCTTGCGAACCTGTTCAGAGGAGGGCCGATTAACATCACTTGCGTTTTGGTCGCACGAAAGCAATCGTAGAAGATAGTGCGCGCATCAAATTCCGCTTCGAAGTTAGCCTGACGGCGACTGGCAGGACGAGCTGGCTCGCGGCGATATGGTGAATTCTCCGGAAGCGTCCACGCGCTTGCAGTGTCGATCATATCTACACTTTTACCATCCGGAAGCCTATTGGGAGACGCCTTGTACCTCTATTACTTTAGTGTGATTGTAGAATCGCCTGCCCTCCCTTAGCTTGAAATCACCCCTCGCCCCGGCCATGGATAAAGAACGGATCTTGTTTATCGATCTAGGCTCGCACTATGGCGGCGTCGAGACGTACTTGAGAGGTTTGGGCGCTATCCTTAGCCCCTATGCCCAAGGTTACGCTGTCCTTTCACTGCCTGAACTAGCGCTCCAGCTACGGGCCCAGGGGATGACGGTGGTCTGCTTGCCCATCCTGGGCTCAAAATGGCTTAAGGCGCTGCGGCTGTTGCTTGCCTGCTTCGTCGTCCCCTACATGCTCCTGCGCTTCAGAATTCGCACCGTGCAAGTGAATGGTTTTTTTGAATCCTTGCTCCTGGGACCACTGCGACTCTTTGGCTGCAAGACGATTTTCACCATGCATATCCCGTTTGAAACGGAGCTTTATTCGTGGTTTCGGAACCCGGAGCGCTGGGTTCCGAGGTTCCTCTCCAAGCACTCGTTGCGTTTCGCAACCCAGGTGGTCTGTGTTTCCGAGACGTTGGGCGAGATTGCTCGCACTGTGCTTCCCCAGGAAAAGGTGCGGGTCATCGCGAATTGGGTTGAGTCTCCTTCGACCATCCGGCGGACTTTTTCTACCAGCAAACGTCCACAGCTTCTGTTCGTGGGCCGGCTGGAGGAATACAAGGGCGTCCAGTTCATCCTGCGAGCGCTGCAGCAGATTCCTAATGTATCTCTGCTGGTGGTCGGGGATGGGTCCTATCGGCCTCAACTGGAAGTGGCGGCTCAAGAGCTGGATGTTCAATTCGCCGGCTTCCAGGCTGATCCTTCGCGTTTCTATGAGGACTCAACCGTCTTCATCAATCCCTCCTTAGGCCCCGAAGGCTTGCCTCTGGTTTCTCTCGAGGCGATGGCTTATGGTCTCCCTTGTATCTTCAGCGATCTGCCGGTGCATCGTGAAATCACTGGCGGCGGCGCAGCCGCGGCGCTTTTTAAGCGCGGTGATAGCGATAGCCTCACACAGCAACTCAGGCAGCTGCTCGACAGCGAAGCCGGGCGCGAGCACTATGGCCTTGCCGCCCAGCGGGCGATTGAGCAGAAGTATAGCCTCAGCGGTGCAGCGCAACAGTATATTCAGGCGTTTGGTCTGCAGCCTCGCGGCTTTCTGGTTTAGACCCACCCCCGGCATATGCCCGGGCCAGCCTTCTTCCCCACGACACTGCGGGCTTTTCCAGGACGACATAGACCACAGACGCTACCGCAAGACTCAATAGATAGCCGAGCATAGCTACTGCGACAAACCTCATGTTGGTGACTGGGTGGATCAGCCTCTGCTCAATAGAAACCAGGCAGAGCGCATGAAACAGGTACATGGAGTAGGTGCGTTTGCCCACCCAGGTGCAAACGTTCGATCCAAGGACCCGCGACAGCAGCGATTCCCTTAATAACAGGACTGGGAGAAGAGCTGCCGTGCTGAGAATGAAGCTCACACGGAACGTGCCCCCCAAAGAGGCGAAGTAAGAGAGTATCCAAATGATGACGACTGGCGCCAGGGGAACTCGACTGACCCAGGCAATTACCTCGTCCTGCCTTCGCCTCAGAGCATGCAGTGCGATGGCTGCACAACAGCCTAGCAGCAGGGAGAAGTAGGCCACTGGAAGCGAGCTGGTGGGAGAGATGAGAAGAGGAATAAGCGTGATGGGCACGATCGCCCAGCGTCCCTTAAGCTTGCGAAGCAGAATGAAGAATAGTAGGGGCCAGACAAAATAAAACTTCTCCTCGACGGAAAGCGACCAGGAGTGAGTAAAGGCTACCGGTAAGCCATTTGGCACATACTCATTGCGAAGACTCAGGAAATAGGGCAGGCCATTCAGGAACTTGACTCTTAATTCATGCTGCGAGGGTATCAGCCCAACCAGCAGATACACGGCAATGGTGAGGAAATACGGGGGAAGAATGCGGAAGGCCCGGCGGATGTAAAAACCGCCGAGAGAGACCGTGCCCCGAGCAAGCTCTTCGCGAAGTAAGAGGATAGTTATTAAGAATCCACTCAGAACAAAGAAGATGCCGACACCGAGCCCACCGCTAAAATAATCTTTGATAGGCAATTGGGTACGTGTGTGTCCGGCAACTACGAGCAACAGGGAAAGCGCTCTCAGTCCATCCAATGCAGGAAAGTAAGGAGCCTGCCAGAAATTCTTTGGCGACTGCGAACGCTCGCTTCGCATCGAGGATGTGTCAACGTTTGTCACAGCTAACCGGCGCGCCTCACGAGACTCCTCATCTGATAAAGCACGCTCGCCCGGTTGTGCGGGAAGAGCACCTTGCCAACCCATGGGTAGATACAAACGTATAGAAAACAGAGCACGATGAGCTTGGGTGTAATCCTTCCAAAAGACCGGGCTTCCTGAAGCAAACGCTTCAACTCCGGCCATGCTGCTCCTTGTTGCGCCGCTGGATTGAGGCAATAGATAACCAGGAAGAAGCCGAACGCTTTTTTGGTAAAGAGATGGCGATTCGCCATGGCCCATTGGCGACAGTACTCCCAGTCAATGCGCTTGGTCACCCGATGCCGGGCCTGGTCATTATGAAAGATGGTAAGTGGTTCGCTGACGAACACTACCCGCATGCGCGGATGCCCGTATCCCCGCAGCAACCAGTCCAGGTCCTGTAAGACTTTCAACCCTTTGGTGAACGGAACCTCGAGCAGAAACTCGCGCCGGAGGAGCCATGTCGACGTCTGCGGGAAGCCGGCAATTCCTCCCATGCAGGAAACCTCGCACCATAAGAAGTCGCTGATAGGTTGTCCCTGGCGCGGAAAAATATGAGGACGTAACAGATCTTTGTCGCCCTCCGCGCGGTCCAGGAAGCGGCTTACTACCATGGTGACCGGCTCGGTAGAGCTGGCCGCGGCGGCGAGCTGCTTTTCGAGCCTGAAGGGCAGCCACTCGTCGTCATCGTCCAGCAGAGCCACCCATTCTGCCCGAGCTGCCCGAGCGCCGAGGTTGCGCGCCTCACAGCCTCCGACATTCTCCGCCAGCGCTATCACCCTGAGCCGCGGATCTTCGATTTCGCCCAGGGAATGAAGCGTCGCGGGATCGGGTCCGTCAATGACGACGATGCACTCTATCTCGCGGATAGTTTGCGACAAGACGCTACGCACGGCCTGGCACACCAGCTCTGGCCTATTGCGCGTCGGTATCACGGCGCTCACTAATGGCGGTCGATCGTTCATTGAGTTCACCTAGAGAGTGACCGTCCTTCCCATCCGCCCGAGCATGCCGTCGCGAAATCCAAGGAAGACCATCTTGATCTTGGCCCATCGCAAATCTTCGGCGATTGCAAGCTTACATAGATCGATAAGAGAGGACCGGAACGCGCCACGAACCCATCGCGGGTACCGGGCTCCGTACATCAGCGCCATCCAAACCCGGTTTCGGCTGATGTAATAGCGCACGCCCGGGCGATAGTTGGTGGTCTGAAATAGTTGCCTGCCAAAGAGACTGTAGTAAGAAGGAACGCCCGATGCATGCAACAGAACGGCATGGGGACTCAGCGCGATGGAATAGCCGTGCGAGCGAAGCCGCAGACTGTATTCATCATCTACCGTATAGATGAAAAGCTCCTCCTTGAAATAGCCGCATGTCTCGAATGCTCTGATCGGGAGCAGGCTCCCGGAAGTGATGGTAACGAAGGGCCCTCCATCCTCATCCATGGGACAAACGCGCTCTACGCCGGAACCTGGATCCTTATATCTGGGAACGAGCAGCAGGATATTGCGCTGCCGGGCGAAATGCTCGAAATCAGTAAGCATCTGGGCGACGAAGCCATCGGTCACAGCACTGTCCTGATCGAAGAGGGCAACCCATCTGGAGCCATTCGCCTGAGCCCATTTCACACCAAGATTGAGAGCTGCAGCGATGCCCAGATTCTGTCCGTTCTCGATCAACGCAAAGTTTAACTCACGGCTGGCGGTGCGCAACCACTGAAGTTTCTCCTCCGGCGACCCGTTGTCCACAACGACCAGATCCTCCACTTGCGGGCGGACCCGGGCCAAATTGGCCAGATCATCCACACGCGGGTGGAAAGTGACGATCACTGCGCACACACCGTTGTTGAGCATTCGAAACTTCTCCCGAAACACTACAGTTCGACGACCTTGCCCATCCGGCCACACAATGCGTCATAAATCCCGCGGGCAGTACTCCCCATCTTGCCCCAACGTTCTTCTTCCACAAATGCCACTTTTATTGTGTCTTGCACGATATCCTGTAGCGTGCGACAGCACCATGCTGGTTGTTGCTTCCAAAATCGCTGAATCATTACCAGCCGATTGCGTGTGATGTAGTAGCGGCGCCTGGCACTGTAATGTCTCGCGCTGATGGTTAAACCAAAGGCCTGATGCGAAGTTGTGGAACCAACCGCCACCAGGAGTACGGCGTTCCGGCACTCCGCTAGCGTGTAGCCCTGGGACCGTGCGCGCAAGCAATACTCATGATCCACACAGTCGATAATGAGGTCTTCTTGAAACCAACCGCAGCGGTCGAAGATGTCCACCGGCATCAGGCTGCCTGAGGTAATCGCGATCAAGGGACCTCCATCTTTTGCAAACCGATGGGCTCGGGCACGACCTGTGCTTCGCTCCACCTGGCTCGGGGTCACGATAGCGACTTTGTCGCGCCTCGGATGGGACTCATACTGGGCCACCATCGCCGCACAAAAACCCTCGGTGACTGTACTATCCTGGTCGAACAGGGTCACGTATCGGAAACCTTGTGACTTCGCCCATCGGACGCCGGTATTCAAGGCCGCAGCTATACCCAGATTTACTTCATTCTTAATCAGCGTAAAATCCAACTCCCGCGCAGCCGTTTGCAAGGCAGTAAGCGGCTCTGCTGGAGAACCGTTGTCCACTACAACCAATCCCTCCACTTGCGAACGCACCTTGGCCAGGTTGTCCAGAACAGCCGCTTGGGGACAGAAGGTGATCACCACCGCGCACGTATCGCGGCTGTTCATGAATATGCCTCGCTCTCCGCCAAAGCACTCGTCTCGGCCTGAACGCCTCGCTTCCAACCCAAGAACAGCAGCAGCGTATTCAACACAGCCAAAAGCCCGTCGGAAGCGAGACTCGACCATGCCGCGCCAATCCACCCAAAAACGGGAATCCACCAGAGATTCAGCAGGAGGTTTACCAGGGCCACCGTCACCTGCGCTGCCGTGCGCAAGTTCTGCCGCCCCGAACCCGTAAGGGCGCTGCCTGTCGCCCGATGAATACCGCGAAGAAGAGGAATCCAGCACAACCAGCGGAGCGCTATCAGGACACCCGAGAAATCGCGGCCAACCAGGCGCGGGATGAATGGAGCAAGCAACAATATGCTCACGGCAATGCCTGCACCCAACAAGAGGGACGCTCCTGCAGACTTTATCGCGAGCTTGACGACCTTTTGCTTCCCCCCGTGGCCAAGTCGAAACAAGCGTGGCAGGATCGCAGCATCGAGCGACGCGATCGGGGTAGTGGCAACGTCGATGACTCGATAGGCGAGCGTGTAAAAGCCATTCTCACGATTCAAGCCATAATGGCTTAACATCACTTTATCTAGGTCGTTGTAGGCTGCCTGTGTCGTGCCGGCAAAGGAAAACCCCAGACCTTCCCGGATTCTGCGGAAAATGAGGCTTCGCTCACACGTCGCGGGACCGACCTCAGCCCTCACTAGCACCATGGTGAGACAGGCTGCGCAGCCTGAAGCGATCAGCACGCCAAGGGACCATTGAAACGCCGTGGCATGGTGGAGGGTGAAACGCATGACGATGAGGATAAGGAATCGCGCCAGGCTCGATACCAGACTCAACATCGCTGTCCAACGCATCTTCTCGAATGTTTGAAATACCAGGCTGCCCAGATTCGCGACCTGACTAAAAAGACAGTTCGCGACCACGAGGACGACGAAGATCAAGTGGTTGCCGGTTTTGGTGATCGCGGGTCCAACAAAGAAGAGAGCACCGGCTATCATCGCCGTCGCTACCGTGGTTACGATTAACGAGTTTCCCCAGTAGATGGCGGCTTTGGTTCGATCCGCCGTCACGTAGCGCATGAAGAGCATACCGGCACCGAAGGCGCTGTAGGGTGTAACAAGATTTACGATCGCGAAGGCCCCGGCAAAGACCCCATACTCCCGAACGCCCAACACCCGGGCAAGCAAGATGAAGTATCCAGCTTGCAATAGGAAGTTCGCACCTTGTCCCAGAAGAATCCAGGACGCATTGCGCGAAACCCGGTGGTTTTTCAGCTTCTGGAGCCGTTCAAGTATTCCTGACATCTAAAAAACACCCCGATCGAAGCCATGGACGGTGGGCCCCAGGTAGGCCACAGCTGGCTCCGCAAACACCTTGGTGTTATCGGCCTCGGATGACCTTCTCAGAAACAACTTGTCGTAAATATAGAGCACAACGGCGAACTCACAATATTGAATGAAATTTGTTCTGAAAATAAGATTCCCGCCACACCACATGAGAACAGTAAAGGCGACCCAAGGATAGAGTACGAGGCCGACGCTTCTACAAGCGCTGAATTTGTCCCATAGGACACCCGCAATGACTCCGATAAAGCACCAATACAATGGGGTCCACCACCCGATATCCGAATACACGTATCCGAATGCTCCAGCCCAGATAAATGCAGGATTGAGACCAGCCGCAGATGTAGACAGGAACTCCGTTTGGAAGAGAGCAAAGCTTGACGGCCACCCAAACCGGTCGGCGAGATTGAACAGATAATTTACTTTTTCATCGCTCACAAATGCCGGGACGAGATATACCCCATGGCCCTCGTATGCGTAGTGCATAACTCCGTTCAACAGCGCCGTCAAGCGGTTGTAGGATACGATCGTGTATCCGAGAAGACTGGTGATCAGCAGGCTCAGGGCAAACGCGCCACGCAGGAAAGAAAGAAATAGAAATGCGCCTACTGCCGCGACCGAACCGACGGCCCCCATAAACGCGAGGCGAACGACCTTGGTATTCGCCGAACGGGTCTTGGGGAAAATGTAGATCACGAGTGTTCCCAGAATGATGGGCATCAGGTTCGCCCTGTTCACTGTAGCTACACCTATGAAGATGCCTACGGCGAAACATGGCAGGAAAGTGAGGTAGAAGACTACCTTTGTAGCCCCCCGCAATCGGAGCTCCCTGGCACGGAAAAGGCTCCACCATAGCAGTACCGTAAGCAGAGGGATAGATTCATCCCACCGGCCTTCACTCATCTGACCAGCGCCGTTGGCCGCCTTGATCACACTTCCTTGCGCACTCGCTAGAAGCCCAATCAAATTTATCTTTGCTCCTACTTTCATCAAATAGATACCCCCGGCTGAGGCCGCCGCAAGTAGAGGCGACAACAGATATAGAAGCGGACTACGGACAGAGACGATTCTTTCAGTATTTCCAGGTACAGAAGTGCCCAGGTACCGGCTGGCGCGAACACCTAACAGGAACGCGGCAACGCACGCTGTGTAGAAAATCAATGTCAGGGGATCAAGAAACATGAAGTCAGGTTCGTGAATATATTCCGTGTACAACCCCGGCGGAAAGACCCATGCGAAGAGGAACACAAGGTAGGAGATCATCGCCAGTCCGTAGGGGGAGACAATATTGCGAATGGTGAGCCGTTTTAGGTATCCGATCATCCTCGATCACCTTCCGCCTGCGTTGTCTTTCAGTCTTAGTTCACAGCTGTTTCGTCAGCTACCATCAGCCACGATGTTCGAACACAGCGCGGGCATGACCATCGACTTAGGCGGATCGGCTCGGGACGAGCTCGAATCGCTCTTTAATGCGGAGAAACGGCATCTCGAGAAAGCGATACGAAAGAGCGGCCAGGATTACCGTCAGAACACCTGCGCTGACAAAGCATAAGATGAAATGAACATATCCTCGCGTGCGACCGAATAGAGTCGGCACGCTCTCGATCGCAAGTTTGTGATACACGTACAGCCCGAACGAGACTCGTCCAAGCCAAATCATCCATTCCGGCAACCATCGCTGGTCAGCGTCGAGCATGGCAACGATGATGAGAAGACAACCAAGGGCTCCCGCCGTGTACCCTGCGACCATACTTGCCCCCGATCTTGCGGGACCTATTTGTTTAGCACCAAACACAAGACAAGCGATCAGCCAACAAGCAAAGCCGGCGACTAAGGAGAGAGCTCTGGCCCAGAAAGCAATGCTGATTGTCCGCTTCTGCATCCACAGGCAGAGCAAGAGTCCAACACCGAACATTTGGAATTGTACGAAGCTGTTGTACCAGATGGTGGAGTCAGCATTCGCGTGCAATTGCCCCAGGATGTATAGAGTGACATCAGATAGAGCAATGAGAGAACAGCTGAAAATGTAGAGCCCCCGGCGAGATAGGCGCTCGACGGTCACGGGGCAAAAGAGGTAGAACTGCTCTTCGATGGAGATACTCCAGAGAATCATCATCGGATTCGAGGTTTTCCATATTATGGAAAACCAATTACCGACCATGAGAGCGAAGGTGGCAAGCAACATAATGTCATGAGGCTGCCGTGCAACGAGAATGGCTACACCGCAACCGATTGCAAGAGCAAAGAAGTAGAGGGGCCATATTCGCAAGATCCGGCGGATATAGAAGGAACGAAGATCTACGGTGCCGAAGCGTTCCTTCTCGCGAAGGAGCAACGATCCAATCAAGTATGCGCTCAGCATGAAAAAAAGTGCCAGTCCAAAGCCGAACGCATTGGCCGTCCCCGCAAGGATTCGCTTGGCGAATAGAGGCAGATGGCCCAGGAATATCCCGGTCTGCTCCATGGCTATAGTCCGCGGCAACTCATGGTGGAGGAACACCCCGGCAAAGGCGAAGAACCGGACTATATCCAGTTCAGGACGATAGAAACGCACGGTGTTCGTGCGCTCCACGGCCTTAGCTTCGACTGGCTCCACTGCAATCATAGGAAAGTGCTCTCAGGATCCTGGGATCTCAGTCTCCTAGCTAACTAGAATCGATAGATAGCTGCGGACGATGTGGCGCTCACTAAACCGCCGGCGCCCACCGCCATGTTGCGCGCGTAGCTAAAGGGAACGTAGACGATGTCGTCCGCCTGCAGCTGGATATCCGGCTTCTTGCCTTTCTCCATGGCACTCAGTTGCAGGGGAATCTCGACGCGACTTCCATCGGCCTGCTTGCGAATCAGCCGGGCATGGGAGGGGACGGCATTTGGGGGCGTTCCGCCGGCAAGAGAAATCGCCTGCACCGCAGATAACTTTTGGTCGTTGGTGACCATGGCAAAGCCGCCCGGCCGGTTTACATCGCCCAGGATGTACACGACGTCCGCCTTGGCAACAAGTACGGTGTCCCCGGGAAAGACCGCGACGCTTCCATCCAGCGCGGTGTCGGCGGAGTTAGAGACAAGAAATGTGACCCGTTCTTTGCTGGCGTGCCGCTGGATGGTCACCTTCCTATCGGCGAGGTCGGTTAACCCGCCGGCTAAGGCGAGGACGTCAAGAATGGGACGAGACGTGCCGATGGTGTAACTTCCCGGTGACCGCACTTGACCCATGATGGTTACGTTCTGCGTGGCGGTCTGCTCCGTCATAACGCTGACATGAGGTGTGAGCAAGTAGTGGCCCTCGACCAGAACATGCTCGATGGCGAGCGCTGCCTCGGGTGGGGTAAGCCCGGCAACGTGCACGCTCCCGCCGAGAATCAGCGTGAAGGTACCTGCGTCCGTGACTCGGGCGCTTTGCTCAAGGTCCGGCGCTTCCAGAACCTTTACGTGCAGCAGGTCCCCGGGCCCAATGGTCAAGCTTTCCGTCTGCGCACCGCAGGCGGCTACAAAACAGAATAGGAACAGCAATGATTGAACCGCTCTTATCATGCCTTACCCCTGCTGATACTCATATTTCTTGCCACCGTAGTAACCGTAGTAGCCGTAGTATGCGGAAGAACGGCGGGCAACAAAGTTGAGCAAAACCCCAATCGCCGGCCTTGCCTGATCCTTGCGATGCATGAGCAAGAGCTTGTAGGCGCGCTCCAGGGCCGCCCTGGTGGTGAACCCGACCCGAGCCAGCAGGACAGTTGCGTCTGCCATCTCCTCCAACAACTGCGCGTCCGTCACCGGGAGGACCGGTGGAGAATCGACCACGATGAAATCGAATTCCGTTCGCCATTCCTCCATCAGTGTGTGCATCCGGGGTGAACCCAGCAGGTCAGCCGGGTAAGGCGGCGTTGGTCCCCCGGGCAAGAGGTAGAGATTGGGATTGTTGGGCACGGGAAGCATGCCGGTCGCTGCTTCGCGGTCCGACAGCAACACACTCAAACCATCCGTTCCTTCCAGTCCCAATCGCCTGCGCAGCACGGGGCGCCGCATATCCGCTTCCACCAGCAGAACTTTTTTTTCGTACTGGGAAAGGGAGACCGCCAGATTCAACGAAAGCGTCGATTTTCCCTCTCCCGGGCTGGCGCTGGAGATCAGGAGAACCTGGGGAGGGGTGCCACTACGCGAGATCAGGAGCCCGGAGCGGAGACGGCGTACCGATTCTCCAAAAGCCGAGTCAGCATGTCTCGAGTCAAGCATAATAGCGCGAGAGCTGGTCTTATTGGCGTCTATCTGAGGCGAAATACCGAGTAGCGGAATCTGCAGCGCCTCGATTTCTTCAGCACCCTGTATCTTGTTGTCGACTGCCTCGACGAGCAGAGCCACGCAACAGCCGAAGAATAGTCCCAGCCCGGCTCCCAAGGCCAGGTACAGGGGAACTTGCGGCTTGCTGGGCCGAGCAGGCGCACTCGCCTGATCCACTACGGTTACATTTGAGGAGTGGAGGCCCTCGAGGATACCGGCTTCCTTCAGCCGTTTGAGCAGGTCCTGATACAACTCCTGGCTTTGGTCGGCTTCCTTGGACAGGATGGCATACTCAATGCTCTTGTCATTCAGCTTTTCCGCGGCCAAGCGATCGCTCTCGTAGGACGCCCGCGCCCCTTGCTCGGCTTTCGATGCGACCTTGAAGTCATTCTCTGAGCGCTCCGCGGTACGCCGAACCTCGTCCTCTAGGGATTGCTGTACCCCCTTCAAAGAGGCCCGCTCCTGGATCAGCTTAGGATACGCAGCGCCGAACTGAGATGCATCCTGGTCAATCTGGGCCTGGAGCGTCGCTTCCTGCATCCGTAAGGTCTGAATCAAAGCCAGAGAATTCATGACCCCCTGGCCGCTGGAACTTGCGATCGAAGTACCGCTCAGCTGCGAGATCAACTCCGCATTGCCGGTTTTAACAACTTCTGCCACCGATGCTTTGAGGACGCGGTTCATCTGCGCCTGGGATAGCTGGGCCGTGGACTGCTGCAAGCGATCGAGAATCGGACTATAAATGACTGGCTTGCCCTGCGGGTCGGTTCCACCAACGCCAAAGATCCCACTGCCCTGCTGCAAAGCGACCACTCTGGATTGAAGCTGTTCGCTCTGCTTGCGCAGATCACCCAGTTGACCTTCGAGCCATTGAGAGACCTGGTTGGTTGCTGTGAACTTGGTCTGGAAGGTGTAATCGATAAGCGCCTGCACTAGATGATTGACTACCGCTGCCGCAACTTTCGGGTCGCGGTTGGTGTAATCGACCTCTAGCAGACGCGTTCCCGCTGTAACCTTCACCTTCAGATTCCTGGCGAAGGCTCGGGTAACCCGGGCGCGCCGGACCGGCGAATCCTCCAGGCTTGCATGCGACGGATCGGCTGGGCCCCGCGGACTCACCACCCCCATCGCCCAGCCGATAGGGCTGAAGTGGGGCTTAAAATCCTCGTTCTGTTCCAGGTTGAGATCTCTCACTACCTTGAGGGCAAGAGCTTCCGACTGCAGGATGTTCGCCTGCGTCTGCAGATCGACGTTTACGGAAAGAGAGTCGGATGCCCCACCCGATGCTGCACCCATCAGGCTATCCAGGCCCAAGCTGTCGGAAGAAGACTTCTCCAGTTGAATCACGCTGCTGGCGGTATATCTCCGCGTCATGAACACGCAGGCACAGACGGACAACAGGAACAGCACCGAAGCGGTTACAAAAACCGAGCGTTTCCTGCGGTGCAGGATCTTCAGGAGATCGCGCAGCGTCGGGTCTTTTTCGGGTAAAGTACTCAATTGGTCCCCACTCCCAACTTTAAAGTGCGTGTTGCGTGGCCCGGACAGTGCATTTTCCTGTTCAAAAACCATTTCAGAGGCCCTTTCGTAGTACGAGACGCCTCTTACACAGCCGCCTCCGCAAGCCTCGCGGAAGAGCAGTAGTGTACTTCCATGTGCAGTGGGAGCAACCCGGCCCTCTCTCCGGCAAGACCAAAAGTAACAGTACCGTTGCATTATGGAGATACAACTTCGGTGTTGTCGTATCGGTCACAGGAGGCGATAGATTTGGGGGCAGGCGAGGCAGGTTCACCTGACACTTCGTTGACGGGGTGCCTAGTTGATCCTATAAACGACGCCCGCAGTGAAGTTGAGCGGTGTCAGGTTCCAATTCTTGAGATAAACCTTGGAATAGGATAGCTCTCCCAAGCGAACACCAAGATGATGACTCAAATGAAAGTCGGTGCCACCTGCGATCGTCCATTGGCCACCCAGGCCTTCCAGTGGCTGCGGGTTGTGTACGCCCACAATCGGCGGATTTAAGTACCGCCATCCATTCCCGGCGCCACCAAGAACGGATACATAGGGAGAAAAAGGCCCGAAGTGCATTGCTAAGCGGGGTCCGGCAAGGGCCGACTCCTGATGCTGGGTGTTAACCCGCCTTTGGATGGAACCCCTCACGTCAACGCCAATGAGGTGCTGCGTTTGAAAGAAGCCTCCCAAGGAATATCCGAAAAGCACGGGGGCGAAGTATCCGAAATCTGGTGTGACGTTGACGGGGAGGGTTCCGTATACCGAAATATCCGGCCTTGCAACGAGACCTGGAATCACGATCTGGGCCGAAGCGCCGCACGCAGCGGCCGAAAACAGGAGCGCCAAGGCAGCCCGCCGGAGAAAGTGCCCGCAAAAGAAGCCGGCGGCCATCATGCCCCGAACCGTCCCGATCTGCCGGGTTGCAGAAGGCCGGTAGGAAGGAGGGCAGCTTTCCTCACTTTGCGGCCGTCAAGCCACACTGCAGCAAGCAGCTCGCCCTGGCCGGGCCAGCGTGTAAGTCTGGTCAACAGATGCCTTACGCGACGCGAGATCGTTCTTGGTTGCATGGGGGATGGTAATGACACGTCTTGTAATGCTTGTAGTGGATTACCTTTGTCATGTGATAGTCCACTTCAGTTGTATGTACGAAATCGGCGCAGGCGACCTGCGCTCGGTTCCTGGAGGGGCGACCCCCCAGTGCCTGGAGGCTCGACGGGCAGAGGTTGTGCAATGGGGCGCAAAGGCGACCGCAGCGAAGAGGACGAGCACATTCGGCGACTGCGATCCGGATGCGTCAGGAACTTGGGGCCGGTCAAGAGGCCGATGCATTTCCAGAATATGCCCGGCCTCTTGCGCCAGAACGAGGGAACGTCTCAGGCTGTATAAGTATCAGTAACTGCATCCCACTGAAGACAAAGCCTCGGCCAGTTCTCCGGTTTCAAAGGTAGGCTGAGCAAGAGATTCATCTGCTTTGCCGTTCCATTGGAAACCCACCTTCTTCATACCGGAGATGCGCTCTACCCAACGCCGTGTAAGCCTGCCTTCAAAGGCTTCCGAATAGGGCGAAAGCGTCCGCCCGTCGTCCAGGACGGCCCATTGTTCGGACTGGTTCGCCTGCCCTTCAGTGCTGAAGGCGACCCGGGTGGTGGGAACCACGCCAGTAAACGATAGCGCACTCTTCTCAAGAGCCGCACTCGGCTCCAGGGCGATCGCAGAAACCTTACCGTTCCTGCAAACGACATCCAGCTTCGCCTGACCTGGACGACCTTGCACGTTCGACACCGATTGCAACAGAACTACATGGTTATCGTTTGCGGTATAGATGGACCACGCACCGAACTGTCTCGGGCTCTCAGCGAATGCCACGGCAGTGGAAAGCAATACAAGAACGGCCGTCTTTGTTGATGTTTTCACTGTTATCTCCTCACACTGGTTGACCAGGTGCGAGTGCAGAATAGCAATCACCGGCGAAACCCGTACAACTTTCTAGTCATACATCGGAGACGAAACGGTACACCCAGTGAGGCCCCCAGTAACCCGGGAAAGTTACTGGGCGATGGTTCAAGCGTGTGTGAAGGAACATAAGTCGTTCTCTTCACAGGTTTTCGTCCTATCCTGGGTCACAGGAGACGACCTGATTCCGTCCCTCGCGTTTTGCGCGGTACAACGCGGTGTCGGCGGCGGCAAGCGCATCTTTCTCTGTATTTAACCGAGGGGCCAGGATGGCCGTGCCGGCACTCACGGTGATGGCAATGCTTGAGCCTTGGGCAAGAACCGGCCGTTCTTCCATCGCCAGGCGAATTCTTTCCGCGCATACTTGAACCTGCACTTTATCGCAGTCGGGCGACACCACCAGGAATTCCTCTCCACCATAGCGTCCAACCAGATCATAGGAGCGGACAGCCTGTTGCATGCGTCGCGCCGCCTCAATAAGGACAAGATCTCCGGCCAGATGCCCATACGTGTCGTTTACTTTCTTAAAGTGATCCACGTCGAGCATGATGACGCCGATGGCGCTTCCGTACCGGGCCGCGAGCTCATACTCGCGATGCAGTAAATCCAGAATCGCACTCCTATTCCAGGTTCCAGTGAGGCCATCATGGGTTGCCTGTAAGCGGAGTTCCTCCCTCACTTTCAATTGTTCGTCCTGGAGCGTCAGGATTCGTCTTCCCGTGCGCAGCCGGGCACGCAATTCGTTTCTATCGAAGGGCTTGGAGAGGTAGTCGTCGGCACCGGCCTCCAATCCCCGGACCAGATCCTGTTTGTCATCCTTGGCGGTTACCAGCAAGATGTACTGGTAGGGGGAGCTTGCCCGTTCCCGAACCCGGCGGCACAAATCAATGCCATTCAAATTTGGCATGATCCAGTCCAGAATCAGCAGATGGGGGGCACGTATCTCCTGCAGTATTTGCCACGCTCTTGCACCATCTTCTGCGACAGTAACCTGATAGCCCCAACTTTCCAACCAACTCCGCAATATCTTACGGAACATCGCATCGTCTTCGGCGACCAGAACCCGATCGCATGCAGGCCCCGGCTGCTCCAATCCCAGGGATTGCGGCTCCTCGCCCTTGATCATGGGCTCACACCCGGAGATCCAGAGGTAAGCCGCTCTTCGGAGCCGATTTTTTGTGTGGCGCCCATCGAGCTGAGCAATCGGGCCAAAGCCGCCTCAAAGGGCGGGAGCAGAACTAAGGCGCCGGGAAAATCGGAGGTCCGGCCCTTTTCTTCGAGCTCACGCGCGCCTTGGGAAAGCTCAGCAATGCCCAGGTAGCCTAACTCTCCGTGGAGGCTGTGAGCGATCCGCTCGGCGGACTCCGCATCCTGCTGAAGAATTGCCTTGCGCAATCCCGCTAGATGCTTCGGAACCTCTTCCAGAAAAATCTCCATCACTTCATGCAGAAGCTTTTCGTCTCCGCCGAGTCTCTCGAGCGTTTGACCAGGGTTCCAAGGCGCCACGCCGGCTGCAGCGATCTCTGGTTCGGTATCATTCTGGTGGCCGACCCCGTCGCCTCTTTGCAAGGTGGCTGCTTCGATCACGCTCGGTACGCTGGGGTCTGACGCAGGGTTAGGCATTTGCCCTCAAAGACACAGGAGAGATCAGAGTGAAGACGACTAGCATCAGCGCCTGCTTTCCTGGCGCCGGAGAGCACTTACAACGAAGTCTTCGGCTCATGGCGGCATAAACTTGAGGGGTTTAAGGAAGGTGGCACCGGGAATCTCGCCCTCATTCGGGTTCGCGGACGATGAACCTCAAAATCACATTCATATTGTCGGTAAAGCGTCGCTCAATCATCTCTATGCTTCCTCTTGCCCCAACTTAACCTGAAACTGCCGACAGAGCCCCGGGGGTTCACGTGGAACTAGATCTGAGCACTAGCTGGGCCTATCGAGGACTCAGTCTCGTCACCCTGGAGAATCGCTTTCTGCGCTTGCAGGTCATGCCCCAAGCCGGTGGCAAGATCTGGCAAATCACATACAAGCCCACAGGCGTCGACGTCCTATGGAATAACCCCCGTATCCCTCCCCGGGTGCATACCATTCACGCACCTTATGACGATGTGTGGAGCGGCGGATGGGATGAGCTTTTTCCGGTCGACGAAGAGGCCAGGATCCTGGGGGAACGGTATCCCGACCACGGCGAACTATGGACTGGGCAGTGGGAGGCAGAACCGTTCTCCACTCAAGATGAAGTCGGTGTTGTGCTTCGGTTTCAAACCCCGATCAGCTGTATCGCCGTAGAAAAGACGCTCTCCCTGCGGCGCGACCATGCCAAGGTCTTCTGCACCCACCGCTTTACTAATTCCGGCGGAACTGCTTTTCCATTTTTGTGGAAGCTGCACCCGGCGTTCCGGGTCACGGCGCAACACCGCATAGACTTTCCGTCCATGCAGGTTGTGCGCGAGCCGGCGTTTCCGGGCACGCTGGAAAGCGCCCCGCAGCGTTTTGCGTGGCCCTACGCCAACACCTCAAAGGGTGAAGTCGACCTGCGTCGTGTTCCGCAGCCGGAGAAGCGGCAACTTTATTTCTTTTACGGGACAGAAATAAAGGATGGCTGGTGTGCGATCACCGATACTCACAGCGGGCTATCCTGCGGGCTTCATTTCGACCCGGCGGTCTTCCCATCCTGCTGGCTATTCGCCAGCTACGGCGGTTGGCGGGACTACAACGTTGCCGTACTCGAACCGTGCACGGGCTATCCGCTGAACTTCGAAAGCCTGGTGGCAGCGGGCAGACACAAAACTCTGCAGCCTGGCGAAAGCTTTTCCACGGATGTGCTCTTTACCGTGCAGCAGGGTATTCGCTCAGTGGCCGCGATTCACGCGGATGGAACGATGGTAGAAACACCGGCTGAGCAATTCTCCGCACGCTAAAAATAATCAGGTGGCTATTCCACACTCGGACTGGGTACGGCCTCCACCTTCGGCTCGAGAGAAAGAAGGATGGCTGCCGCAATTGCCAGCACAATCCCTACCATCTGCACCTTGGTGATCGATTCATGAAGAAAAGCAACTGCCAGGATGACCGTTAAGAGAGGATAAAGAGAGATCAGGGAGATAACTACCGAGGCCTTACCGCCAGACTCTAACGCGGCAAAACTAGTGAGAGCTCCGAAGCCATTGAGCGTCCCGCCAAGAATTGCCAGGAAAATTATCAGCTTGGAAAGATGCCAATGGATGGGTGTCGTCAGCAGAAGTACGGCGGAGATCGCAATCATGGCATAGGCGAACCATAGAAACGAAAGCTCGCTGGAGATGCGATTGGTAGATAGTTTCTGGGTAACTCCTGTCACGCCCCAGAATACCAATGCAATGATTGCGAACCATAGCCAGGCTGGGATAATCGACATTGGTCACCTAAATGCTTAGAAGATAGATAGCAATGAGTGCAAGCACGAATCCAAGTATTTGCAGCTTGCCCAGGCGCTCGCGAAGAACCGTGGTAGCCAGGATGACGGTCACGATTGGAAAGAGCGCGGTAGCCGGAACAACAATCGACACCTTGCCGCCGATCACCAACGCGTGAAAGAAGGCGATATTTCCAGATCCACCGAGAATGCCGGTGAGAAACGCCCAGGCGATGCCCTGCTTTCGTTGAGTGCCCGCTGATAAACGCGCAGACCACAGCACCAACATGATGAGCGGCAGAAGACCGAGCGTGAAGAATATCTGGTTGGTATATGCGTCTACACCAGCAGACGCAATTTTGGAGACTACCCCCCACGCACCCCACAAGACAATTGTCAGCACTGAATAGAACAGCCATGAAGATACTCCGGCAATTCTCGTCCTCAGTACGGGCTTGGCATCGGATGCTGTGGCTGACATATGCGTGGGAAGTTCCAGTGATTGTTGCTTCGGCTAACGAAGGCTAAAAACTTGGCATGCACTCAGCGGCTGGAAGGACAACCACGCTTAGCTCGGTCCCCGGAAATAAAGTCAGGCGCCTTCTGGTACAGTTCGCTGGGATTGGCCGGCATAAGAAAACCTATTCAGTCCCTGTTTTATGGCCGGCAGGCTGAACGGCTTCCATACCTGTGGCTGGGCCGCGAATCCCCTTGGGGTGCAATGCGCATATTTCTTGAAGACAGAGGCAAAATACGCCGGGTTACAGAAGCCGCAGAGATCCGCAACCTCAGCAATGTTGAGACGAGGATCGAGCAACATTCGCTTGGCGAGTTCAACCCGCTGACGGATGAGGTAAACCTCCAGGGTCATTCCGGTGGTGCGGCTGTAAACCCGGCTGAGGTGCCCAGACGACATCTTCAGCGCACTCGCGATCTCCTGTATGGTCAGCTTGGCCGCTCCCCGCCGCTCGACCAGTTGGTGGACAGCGAGAATGATTTTGCTTTCGCGTTGGCTGAAGGTCCAGGCGACCTGCGCGGTAAGAAATTCCGCAAATTGGCGAAACGCCTCTCCCAAGGCAAGGGGATTTGGCGCCTCCAAAATTGCGCCGATTGCCTGATCTTTCTTGGTGTTCACAGTAAGTGGGTCGGTGCCAACGCTGATCATTTCCAGAGCGAGGTGCTCCGATGCCCAGGTGAGAAAGGCACGAGCCTGGGGCAGGTAGGCAACAGATCCTGCAGGAGGCATGGATCGGGCAAGTAGATCGCGCACCGCCGCATCTACTTTCTCTCCTTCCTGAATCGCCTTCACCAGCGGCGCCAGCGACGGACCAGGCCGGCGCCCGGTGGCAGCCGATTCTTCGAAGAAGCAGATGTCAAGATCGCTGCCTTCCAGCGCCGCGCAAGCCTGATAATAAGCGCGCAGCAAGTCTTCCGGCCGAGCATGTAACCCGCTGACGCCAAAACGCGCATCGCCAATGCCCTGCGCCCTGGCCGCGGTCAGGATTGAGTCCGCCAGGACTTGCAAAGAGGAGCGACCGTGTTGGGAGTTGCGGGCTTCCTGCTGGGTGAAGATACAGATTTCGCCTGGCCGGGCCGAGATAGCAAGAGTATTCCCGCGGTTCTGGCAAAGGTCTTCCACCACATGCATCATTCGGCTCATGGTGATGTTGTCGGCAATCTGCGGCCGGACCTCCGCCGCGTCCGCTCCCCTTGTCATGCGCATCACCAGCACTGTATTCGGAAGCTCCTGCAAGCCAACGCGAGCGGCTAAAGACTCAAGATCGCGGCCATTACTGATCTCTCCAGAGAGCAGGATAGCCGCCAGCTCTTTTCGATCGAGGGCCAATTCACGGTCGCGCACTCGCTGGAGATCTCCCATGATTTCCAGACGCTTCCAGGAATTTGAGATGTAGCGCGCGAAAAGCTCCAAAATTCTTACCATCTCGGCCAATTGCGCTTCGTTGACCACGGGCACCTGGTAGTAGGCCGCTTCAAGCTGCGCGAAATCGATGTGGGGCTGCCCGGCGAGCAGCGTGCGCACCTGCTCAAAACCTTCGGCTGTCGGGGGATGACTGAGGACTTGACCGGAAAAGAGCGTACCCAGGTACTTGCCGTCACAGATCACCGGCACGGCAATGTCTCTTAAGCCAACATGGCACCAGTACACCTGGCTCCGGCCGGTGGCTTGACACCGTTGTTTAGCAGGCACGTCTGAGCGCGCGCATGTTCCCTCTTCATGAAATCCAAATCCACTTACGAGGTCACAGAAGAGCGTGCTGGGCGAATTGCGGTTGGAAGAAGCGCCTCCATTTACCTGTAACTGAACCAGGGCGTCGCCAGTGTTGACCCGCTCCTTATGCACTGACTTTGAGGGCTCGAGATCATCGACCCACATCAGTTCCACATTTCGGATTGGACTGGAGTTGTTGAGAAGAAGCAGGAAGTACTTGAACAGTTCCAGGTCTTTCCGGAACTCCTGCTTCAGAGATGCACTCAGCGCAGTTTCGTGCTTTCTCATGACAGCCATCCGCCTCGCAAGCGTTGATTGAGATAACTGTACACTCGTAGAAAGCTGGAATTCTGACAACTTATTTCGTTTTATTGATATTCTCAGGAACCTGCTAGGGGTGGGTCCGGACCGTCAGGCCGCCATCCACAACGATCTGCGTACCGGTGATGAACGATGACGCGTTGGTGGCCAGGAACAGCGCTGCTTGGGCAACGTCTTCCGGAACTCCACGACGCCCCAGCGGATGAAGCGCGGTGGTCCAGGCAGCCAAGGACTCCGGATCCGGGGAGCTGCGGACATAAACCTCCCAAAGGTGAGTGTCAATATAGCCCGGGCAAAGCGCATTCACGCGGATGTGGCGCGGCGCAAGCTCCAACGCAAGATTCCTGGTCAAGGCTATCAAGGCAGCTTTGGAACACGCATATACAGTCGCATTCTTGAAGGCATGAGTGGAATGAATCGAACTGATATTGATGACCGCTCCGCCGCTTGATGGGAAGAAAGGCAGCATCCTCTGGGTGAGGAAAAATGGGGCGCGCAGATTTACCGCCTCAATGCGATCCCAATCACTTGGAGTCACCTCCTCAAAAGGCTTATCGATTTCGATGCCCGCATTGTTTACCAACACATCCACGCGTCCGTGGGTGCTTGCGAAGTGCTTGACGGCAGCATCTATATCTTCCAGCTTTTCGAGATTCGCCAGGCAGAACCCGGCCGGCCGATCAGGATACTTTTCGCTTAACGCAAGCGCCAAGGCCTCCCCGGGCTCTCGGTCGCAATCGACGATGCAGACCTGCGCTCCGGCCGCCTGAACCCGCTCTGCGATGGCGCGGCCGATGCCCCGTGCTGCGCCGGTCACCATAACAATGCGGCCGTACAGGCCATCGCCGCCCTGGCCGTGCGACGGGGAATCCATGGAACGGCTGTTTACTTCTTCGACTTGTCTAGTTTTTCGACTCATCCAGAAAAACCAACTCCGAACTTTGTGGTCGTGGCAAGACTACCGTCAAGCCCTTGTTGAGGAGATCCCGGCCGCTGACAGAGCGATCAGGAGCGCTATGGTCGTGAAAACGCAAATGGTACTCGCGATCGGGGCGAAGTCCCTGCAAAGCGAAGGTATGCATGTCCCGATCGTCCGCTGTTCCGCGGAAGGCATACAACACACCCCTTCCCCGCTTGGCATCGAAGTACTCCAGCCCATCCCAGTGAATTCCATCCGGCCTGCCTGAGACGTGGTACAAATCGGCATCGCGAATGAGCGGCCGCAGCTCTGTTTTGTAGAGCGCAAGCTCGATCCTCGCCGCCGCATGCTGTTCTTCTGTCCAGGTATTGGTGTCTTGCATGACATTGAGCCAGCCCATCATGCCGCTGCGCAACATATAGCGGAAGTTCTCTATCCTTGGAGTCGGCCATTTCATTGCGTAGTCCTCAAGCATGGCCGCCGGGAGCAAGTGACTCGCGTCATAGAAAGCCTGACGGTTAGAAACAGGATCGTAGGAGTCTGTGATCGAAAAGTAATCTCCATGAGAAGCACTCCCGAAATCTACCATGCGTCCGCCGTCGTTGCAGACTTCAAGCAATAAATCAGGGTGCTGATGTCGCAGATTTGCATAGATCTCATAGTAGGCGCGCACCGTGTGATAGCTGACGTCGGTGGAGTTCGATAGGTCGGGCATCGCAATACCACTGCCATTCACCGGTGACAGGTGGGGTGGACTCGCTGGGGCATGCGGGTGATCTGTGCGGGAGCAGTTCTTGGCCACTAGATATCCGTCGTGCTCAAGCATGTCCAACTGATAGTCGGTGACGATGCGATCCACTTCACGTTGCGCATAGAGTTGCACCGCCGGTTGTCCTAGATCCATCGTCCGGCCTACGAACTCGTGTGGTTTCCAGTCTGGTGCCACATCGGCAACAAGCCAGTCTTTGATACGGGGATCATGAGCGTTGAGCGCGGAAGGGTTGGCGTCCGCTCCTGCCTGCGCCCAGTCCACCCAGAGACCGAACTTTAGTCCGAGTTGATGTGCCTGGTCCACAATCGGCTTGAGACCGTGGGGAAATTTTGCCGGGTTGGGATACCAGTCCCCCACGCCGCGAAACCAGCCCGCATCGATGTGGAACATCTCAAAACCGAGTCCGGATGCATCGTGAAGCATACGGAGCGCCCCGGCTTCATCAATTTGCATGCCACTGCCCCAGCTGTTGTTTACCAGCAGTGGGTAATTCGGATCCTGCCATGTCCGGGGATTATTCAAGACCTGCCGAACCCATGGACGCAAAATGTTGCCCAGGCCATCAGGCCCCCCGCTGTATGCGCCGATCAGGACAGCGGGAGCATCGAATGTTTGGTTAGGAAGAAGGCGAGTGCGAAATGGGCCTGGATGAGGGTCCAATCCTACGGAACCATGCAGGAACGTTGTATCGCGCTCAAGAGTGAGCCGCGTGCGTCCGCTGAACTCGATTCCAACATACCAGCCGTCGTGCGATTTATCTGCGCGCTCCACCATGAACCAGGGAATAATCTCGCGTTGGTCGTCATTCCTGGCATAGGTACTGGATTTTCCCTCCCATTGATATCCCGCAACTACGGAGACTTCATGGGTGCCAATTGGGGACGGTTTGCCCATCCCTTTATCGACGTAAATCGTCTGCAAGGCGCCTTGCGGAGGCACGCGAAACCGGAAGTCGAAACTGTCCTGAAGCGGCAGCCATATCTCCCGCGAATCCAGATTCTCGATCCGGATGGAGTGCTCGACCGGGCCGAAATCCGAGCGTGCTGACCACTCCCAATGCAGCTTCAGGTTAGGGGATGCGGAACGATACACGAACTCGATGCTCTTTGGGCTTACATGGCTGTTGCCGCGATCGAGCTTCCAGTGGACCGGAACTGCGCGGCCATCGATCTGGACCGAGTCAATCAGACCCTCCGATGCGGCGTTATTCCAGGCCGCCGCGTTTCCGCTACGCAGATTGATAAGGCGGGGTGTCTCGTCACCGGCCTGCAGGTTCACTGCTGTCTGCTCCGTACTGAGCGAGGCATTGATTTGCGCGTCCAAGGGCGTGGCAGGGATGGACACAGCGATAGCGCAGGCCACTAATATGGCACCAACTCGCAGTCGAGGCCCTCCCATGAGCAACGCAGCCGAGCGCAAAAGATGTGGACCTCGCAACTCCATAACTATAGGTCTGATCAAACGGTTGAAGTACGCCATGATCTGGATTATTCGTATGTTTTACGGACGGCGGCGATGTCAAACCAGGACACATAGCTCCAACGGGGGCACGGTTACGTGATCGGTGAAACTTTTGCCTGAGATCAAATCCCGGCGCTGTTCTGCGAGCCGTACACTCTTCGCCGTCTCACTAAAGTTGAGCAGAAAACGGAAGGTCCGTTCCCCCTTTCGACGAAGAGCGAAGTCCATCCCCGGCGGGATTTCTGGCCCAAGATCCACCTTTCCCCATGCGCACGCGTGGCGGGCGAGATCCACATAGAAGCGCGGCTCCAGCAGTGTTCCGACGTAAATCACCTTCCCTTTACCGAAGTCTGCGACGGTGACCGCGGGCCGTCCGGCATAAAAGTCCTTCTGGTAGTGAAAGAGTGTCTTGGCGCCATCCGGTTCCAGGATGTCAGCCCAGCCCGTAGCCTTATACTCTCCTGGCCAATCCGGCGAAGCAGACCGGATGATGTTATCCGGGCTTGGCCTGTACGCGGCCTGGTCTTCGGGAAAGTCTAATAAGCGCGGCACGGAAGGCTGTTCGAGCAGAGTGAAGTTGGGTACCCGAACCATGGCCAGGCGTTCCAGCGGACCTGGCGGCAATTGCGTGGCGAGGTTATCGCGATTCTTGAAACCGGAACGCGCGCTGAGAACCAGAACGCCGCCATTGCGTACGAACGTCTCCAGGTTCTCGACGATTGCCGGATCAACCACGTGGAGTGACGGAGCGGCCACCACCTTATACTTGCTTAAATCGGCGGCAGGCTCCAGCAGGTCGACGTTCAACGACCAGCGACGGAATGCGCTCGAGAAGGACTGAAGCTGCTCGAAATAAGGGAACTTCCGATGCGCTATCTCCAGCGCCCAAAAGCTGTCGTAGGAAACAATCTCTGCGACTACTGAGGGCGTCTCTGCACCCACAAAATCGGACCCCACTCTTTCGAGTTCCTCTCCCATTCGCGCGACTTCCGGGAACGCTGTACTAGGACTTCCGTCATAATTCAGAAGTCCTTGCCAATACTGCTCGCTTCCTCCGTTGCTCATGCGCCAGCGAAAAAATAACACGCCGTCGGCGCCGTGGGCTAAAGTCTGCCAGGCCCAAAGCCGGGCAAGCCCGGGCGGAGGAGTCGCATCCCCGAGGGTATAGGGTCCAAAGGTGCCACTGCGGTGTTCGAGCACCTGGAACGATTGGCCATGGTTGAAACCACGCATGAGGTCGGTACTAAAGGCTGGCGAGGCGAATTCGCCGACATGGGGATAGCTGTCCGCGCTCAGGAAGTCCAACGGTTTCGCGAATTCGAAGCAGTTCCTCGCAACAGCAGGTCCGTTGTGAGTAATGAATTGGTTGCTCGTATACTGGCGCAGTATGCCGGCCTGAAAGGCCATGAACTCAGTGATATTCGTGGAAAAGAATCTTTGGCTTTCGAGAACCAGAGGCGCCTGGAGCGCATCTTGCTCGATATTCGATCGCAGCAGGATCTGCTTCCAGTCACTGTAACTGTGTCCATAGGAGACGGTGAGCAGTCGACGGTTCAGTTCATCGATGGTCTGGAACTGGCTCTTCAGGTACTGCTGGAATTTTGGTTGGCAATACTCCTCGTCGTAGCACTCAGCACCCCATTGCCCCATCTCATTGTCGATTTGCCAGCCGATCACTGCGGGGTGACGGCCGTACTGTGCGGCTAATGCCGTAACCAACTTCGCCACGTACTCCCGATAGAGCGGATGGTTCAGGCACATGAATCCCATGCCTCCCCAGCGACGGCGGACGCCGGCTTCATTGACCAGATAGAAATCGGAATGCTTTTCAATGAGCCACGCTGGAGGCACATAGGACGATGTACACAGGACCGTGCGAATGCCGTAACGGTTGAGTATCTCCAGCACGCGATCGAGCCAGGCAAAATTGTAGCGGCCCTCTTCGGGCTGCAGGCGTTCCCAGTTGGTATCCACCAGGCGGACAGTGCGGAATTTTGCCTGGCGCATCAGTTGGGCATCGGTCTCCACTCTTTCCGGAGGCCAGTCTTCGACATAGTAGTCCGCACCGTATTCGATCTGCGGGGGAGGAAGCCGGCCATGGGCCCGTTCCTCCACCTGGCCGGCCAATGAAGACGCACGGGCGGGCAGAATCGAAGTGGCGGTGACTGCGGCCATGGCAGCCAGGAACTCGCGACGATCGAGATGGAACGTCATTCCCACTCCTCACATTTCGCTCTAGAGGCTCTACGGCTCAGGGAACGCCCGGACCGTGAGGCCCCAGAGTTCAACTGGACTATGGCAAATCCCCGCTCACTACATTCGAGTAGCCTGACTTGCCTGACTCGCCCACCGCATGAATACGATAGAAAGCATGCTTCGCGGTTGGTTCGTCAGTATGCCTGGTAGTCCCTGCTGCTAAGCGGGCGATCTCCGTCCATTTTCCGGACGAGCCGAAACGCCTTTCTACGACTACGCTGGTTGAATATTCGTCCACGGGTTTCCAGGTCAACAGGGTGGAGGCGCCTGTCGCGGCCAAGTGAAGACCGGACGGTGCGGCAGGAAGCACAGGCCAGTCAAAGTAATCTGCGTCCGCAATCGCCATCACGCTATCTCTGACGGGAACCCTCAGCGAGCGTCCGGCCCCGGAACTCTCCCATTGGAGCGGCGTAATCCGGTCGGCATCGACATCGATGAGCACCGGATGCTCCATCCCGGCATCAGGGATAGATACATCCATCAAGACGGGTTGCAGAGGATTCTCTGGATGACTCTCCAGCGCGAGCCAGTAGGTCACGATGCTCTTTCCGCCGTCGGATCGAAAGCCGTAGGAGGAAAGCTTAGCCACGGTGGCTGCATCCAACGAATGGGAATCGAGCACCTTTATCTGGATGCCCGGGTCGGGACGCGTATCTCCCAACAACGCGTTGATTCTTTGTATTGCGTAGAAGACAGGCCTGGGCTGGAAGTCTGATGGTTTGTGCATCATTCCGTGAACGATGCCAAAGTCATCGCCTTCGTCCGTGCTTGTGTCGTTGATTAATTCCCAGAGGAAGGTTGGAACTCCGGCTGCCCAGTTGCCAGCGACCATGCGCGCAACATATTTTGCCTGGATTGCGTCAGTCATCTCCGGACCGCGGCTGGGAACGGAGTTGTACTCGTCCTCCCAGAACTGAATCGCGGGCCGTATCTTTGGGTAGGACGAGACGGCCTCGCGCAACGCCGTGCTGGGCGCACTCACGCTTTCGGGCGGAGCCGGCCTCACGAAGCCTCCGGGATAGGTGTGGTAGGCGAACACGTCGAGTTGGCCGGCGCAATCGCAGGCGTCCATAGCAGAACGAGCAAACTCCTGGCTGAAACTGGCTTGTCCCCCGTAGACAGTTCTGGCGTTTGGCTCGGTCTCGCGGACCGTCTTGATGAATGCCGCTAGAAGCCTGCCATACTGTTGTGGATCCGGCCGAGGATTCCAATAGCTACCATCCTCCTCGTTCCAGAGTGAGTAGTATTGGATTCTGCCGCGGAAATGATTCACCATGAATCGCGCATACCTAAGGAACGCTGAGGTCTGATCCGGCGTCGTTGGCGGCCAGAAAATAGAGTACAGGTTGAAGTCGGGATTATGGACGGTGGCCGGCGTGGGCGTGATCATCGTGGGTAAGATTCCCGCCGATGCGGTGTAGATAGGATTGCCATACAGTAGCTGAAGTTCGATCGTTGCTCCATTGGCTATCAGAGAGTCAATGTATTCGTCGACCTCAGGTGCTACGCGGAGAAGCCCCTTCTTTTGCTCCGTCCAATCCCAACCGGTCACGTCAGATGTATCTTCGTACTGACCGATGCGCACATACTTCATGCCTGCGTCATACATCCGGGTCCACCACGTTTCTGTCCACGGCAGATAGGGCAAGCGAGGAAGAGAGGTATTCACTCCGGCGGGCGCCTGCTTGAGTTGAGAGGCTCTTCGCGGTGGAATGTGCGACGGCAGCCGGTCAGGCGTTTGCGCGTCCGCGGCGAAAGCGCCAAAACAGAATCCGCCAAGCGCGGTCGCCAGGACTGCGATACACCTGGTGCCAGCAAGGAATCTGTGCATTTAGAGAAAGCTAACATGCGAGGCTGCACGCGCGACCATAGGTTATCTGATCTTATGAGTGTGATTTTGCGAGGTGCTTGACAACTTTTGAGGACGCTCTCCATAGTTTAGCATCGCTGCTTGGTACCGCAGATCGTAAGTCCCGCGCACAACAAGACAACGCCGGAAGGCAAATGAAGCCATGGAGAACGGTAGCGTGAAAATGGACGGAATTCCACGGATAGCTTCGCATGGTGGCGGTAATGCAACAGCACATCTCTTTCGCTGTTTCGCTTTCTTGGCCATCGTCTTCCTGACGATTCCCCTGTGGGCTGCGGTCGGTGGACGCATCGTCGGCACGATCACAGACCCCTCCGGAGCTGTAGTCCCAGGCGCGGACATCACGGTGACCAATACCGCTACGGGAATCGTCCAGCATGCCACATCCGACAGCAAGGGCTTCTTTTCTTTCGAAGCTTTGACCGTCGGCACGTACGATCTAAAAATCGAGAAACAAGGCTTTAAGGCCTATCAAAAGCTGGGGATCATCCTGGACGCGAATGCAGCGATCTCGGCGGACGCGACCCTGGAACTCGGACAAGCTACGCAAGAGGTGACGGTATCGAGCAATAGTGTGCAGGTTGACACCACGTCTACCCAGTTAGGCCAGGTGATCGACGATCAGAAGATGACCACGGTTCCCCTAAATGGGCGCAGTTTTCTAAATTTGCTGGCGTTACAGCCCGGGGTCGCCCCGGTTTCGTCCGGAGTGACCAGTTACGCCCTCTTATCAACCGCAGGGCAGCTCTCGATCAACGGCGGCAGAGAAGCCTCCAATGCTTTCATGGTCAACGGAGCCCTGGTCGAGGAGGGAAACGCAAACAGCGCGGGCCTTACTCCGAACCTTGACTCAATTGCTGAGTTTCGCATTCTCACCAATAGCTTTGACGCGGAATACGGGGAGTTCAGCGGTGGCCAGGTCAACGTTATTACCAAATCCGGGGGCAGCCGTTTCCACGGAAGCGTTTTCGAATTTCTGCGCAACGCGGATTTGGACGCCCGAAATTTTTACAGCGAAGATCGCGGCAAATATATCCAAAACCAATTCGGTGGAACCATTGGGGGCCCCATTCTCCCCAAGAAAAAGCTGTTTTTCTTTGCCGACTACCAGGGGACCCGCCAGGATATCGGACAAAGTACCGGCCTCATCCCCGTACCCACCGCGGCAAATCGCACCGGGGACCTGTCCAACATCGCGAGCGAGCTCACCAATACCGTAGCCGGAAACTATTGGGCGAGCCAACTCTCCCAGGAATTGGGATATACGGTGACTGCTGGAGAACCCTATTACGCAGCGGGTTGTACAACCAACACGGCGTGTGTCTTCCCCAACGCAGTCATCCCGCAAAGCGCAATCAATCCGATCAGCGTAAATCTGATGCAATACATCCCTGCGATCAATACCCCGGGCGGCTATTACTCGACATCGGCCTTTAATCTGCTGGATAACGATAACGAAGAGGCCGTTCGCGTCGACTGGACACCAGGCCGGCATGCGGTTTCCGGTTATTACTATCAGGACAAATTTACGGAGATGCAGCCGTACTTCGATGATAATCTTCCGGGATTTGGGGCGAACACCACACAAGGGACAAGGCTGGTCGATCTTTCCGACGTCACCACTATTAGTGCAACGGCTCTGAATGAAGCGCGGGTGTGGTACTTTCGGCTGACGCCGAGGAGCTACCCGACCGGCGGCGTGGGCGTAACCCTTACCTCGCTCGGCTTCCCTTCCCCCCAAGACGGCGGGCCCATCAACAATCTTCCTCAACTCGCAGGGGCGCCAAGCATCGGACTCAATGAATTCAGTTTCGGGGTGGATTCCTTCTTTGAGAATAGCTGGTCCCACAACACCTTCGGCTTGCTCGACAACTTCACCCTGATCAGAGGAACGCACAGTTTCAAGTTCGGTGGTGAGGGCATCTACGCACAGATTAATCTGCATCTGACGGCTGACAACAATCCCAGTTACAGTTTCAACGGTAACGAAACCGGCCTCGACTTTGCCGATTTTCTCATCGGAGCTCCGGCAGTGTTTTATCAGGGGGTCGAAGCACCGCTGTATTCACGCAATAAGTACTTTGGTATTTATGGCGAGGATAGCTGGCGGGCAACACCCAACTTTACGGTTAACTACGGATTGAGATGGGACGTGCCCGCGCCCTGGTCAGCCAACCCGGCAGAGATTGAAACCATTGTTCCGGGACAGCAATCGCTGGTTTTTCCGGGTGCGCCCACCGGCTGGGTGTTCCCCGGTGATCCTGGAATACCGAAAACCCTGGCACCCACCCGGTATAACAATTTAGCGCCACGGATTGGTCTGGCATACGCACCCAACGCATCGAGCGGCCTTCTGTCCCGTTTGGTGGGAAGCCATGGCGAAACCAGCATCCGGGCGGCTTTCGGCATCTACTACTCGACCTTTGAAAACGTAGCTGCCTTGAATACAAATGGAGCCGCCCCATACGGATTTTTCTGGTTTAGCCCTTCTCCACCATCGTTCGCTACACCGTTTGTCGATCGGCAGACAGGCTTTAATAATGGCCAGCGTTTCCCGGTCACGTTTCCCAACCCTCCTTCCGTGCAAAGCCCAAACACCACGGTAAATTGGCCGCAGTACCTTCCCATCGCTTCTTCGCCGGGGTTCTGGTACAAGAACCGTGTTCCGTACTCAGAGCAATTCAACCTCTCCTTACAACGGCAACTTGGCCAGCATAGCGTTGTCATGGCCAGCTACGTCGGAACAGTGGGTCGCAAGCTGCTGACCAACGTAGAGGCGAATCCGGGGGATGCCGCGTTGTGTTTGAGTGTGAGCCAGGTAAGCCAGGTGGCCCCTGGCAGCGCCACTTGCGGGCCGAACGGAGAAAATGGCGTTTATACAACCGCGAGTGGTGTGGTGATCAATGGGACCCGTGGGCCGCTTGGACCGGACTTTGCCAGCGACAATTACATCATCACACTCGCATCCTCCAGCTATAATTCCGGCCAGTTGTCGTGGCAATATCGGACCGGACCTTTCGAATTCCTGGCCGGCTATACATGGAGTAAGGCGATCGATAATGCTTCGGGATTCGGGGACAATACAAACCCTTTCAATCACCAGGCTAGCCGCGGTCTCTCCGGATTCAATGTCCCACAGAATTTCGTGCTGAGTTATCACTATGAACTGCCCTTCGGCCGGCTGGGCGGACCCAAAATATTGACCAACGGATGGGTGCTGAGCGGCATCACTCGCTTTGCTGCTGGAAACCCTGTCTCCATATCGGAGCAAGATGACAATTCCTTGCAGGGAACCTCGGGAGGCGGCACCGGATATGGCACTGACGTCCCGAATTACACCCCGGGTCCTCTAAAACGCGGGGCGAATCCGCGGGCTTGCATCAATAATCCGAGCTGCCAGCCGTATTTCAACACCGGCTTATTCAGCAAGGAAATCGTCGGGTATATCGGCAACTCGATGCCCAGATTTTTTTCCGGACCGGGCATCAATAACTTCGACACGGCCCTTCTAAAGGATGTTCATTTTGAAAAGGGTATTGTGGTGGAAGCGCGGTTTGAGTTTTTCAACACCTTCAATCATGCGCAATTCGTAAATCCGTCCGGCAACATTAATAACAACGCCTTCGGGGTTGTGACGTCGGCGCAAAATCCGCGAATTGGGCAAGTCGCTCTTAAGGTCAACTTCTGATCGCTTCGCGAAAAACTCAGCTCCATTTGAAACGGAGGGGTCACTGAACACGGTGAAGATTACCAAGGTCGAGGCGATCTATGTTCGATTGCCCCAAGTGAAGCAGCAGTGTGACAGCGGGCAGGATGCACTTGTGGTCCGCATAGAAACCGACGCCGGTATCACCGGAATCGGCGAGGTGGATTCGAGCCCGCTGGCCGCCAAGGGCGCGATTGAGGGTCCGTATTCGCACACCATCACTTCGGGGCTTGGACATCTGCTGATCGGAGAGGACCCGTTCGAAACGGAGAAGCTCTGGTACAAGATGTACGACCAGAATATCTACTCCGGCCGGCGAGGCATCGCAATTCATGCCATGAGCGGGATTGACATGGCGCTATGGGACATCAAGGGCAAGGCCCTTGGAATGCCGGTGTGGAAGCTGCTGGGAGGGGGATTTCATAAGCAGATTCGCTGCTACGCAAGCTCGCTGTTTGCGGCGACGCCGGCAGCCACCCGAGAGAAGGCGGAGCGCTTTCGCGATCTGGGTTTCACCGCGGTGAAGTTTGGCTGGGCCCCCATGGGAGCCGACGAGCGTACCGATATCGCGCTGGTATCGGAGGCACGTAGAGGCCTGGCGAGTGAGATCGATCTGATGATCGATGCAGGACTTGTTTGGGACGCAAAAACCGCCATCAAGAGGGCATCGGCGTTTAGCGATTACAACATTTTTTGGCTCGAGGAACCGTTGCGCGCTGATGACTACGAGGGCTACCGGCGCCTAAGCGAAGCCACGGATGTGCGCATCGCCGCCGGCGAGGAAGAAAGCTCGCGGCTAAGCTATCTTGATCTGATGGATCGGGGAAAGATCGACGTGGTTCAGGTGGACCTGGCGCGATGCGGCGGCTTTACCGAGGCGATGAAGATTGCCAGCCTGGCCTGGGACCGTGGGCTGCCGGTGGCGAATCACGGGTTTACCACCTATATCAATGTCGCGGCTGCGCTTCATTGGTTGAATGCGGTGCCGAATGCGCTGATTTGCGAATTTGTGGCGCAGGAAGGAACTGGTTTGCGCGACCTGCTGACGCGGCAGAGCTTCGTGGCGCAAAGCGGGTACATTTCCATACCCAACGAGCCGGGATTAGGGGTTGAGCTCGACGAAAGCGCATTGGCAAAATACCGCGTGAGTTGACTGACCGATCGCCTATAGCCGGGACTGGGCCCGGCCATAGGCGGCGGAGTTCGACTATTTTGCTGTTACTCGCAGGGAGATCCTGCGATTCTGCTGGCGTCCTTCTGGAGTTGAGTTGTCCGCCACTGGATGGTCCTCGCCGTAGCCCTCGGCCTCAAGCCGCGATGGATCGATACCGCGCTGAACCAACTCACGCATGACATTGCTGGCGCGATCCTGGGACAGCTTGAGGTTGGCTTCCTTGTTCCCGGTGTTGTCGGTGTAGCCGCCGATCTTCACCTTCACATTGGGATAAGCCTTCAGGATGGCTGCAATATTCTGCAACTGCTCGGCCGAGGAATTCTGCAGTGTGGCTTTGCCGGTATCGAAGGTAAGGCGATCGAAGTCAAACCAAGTGGTCTTGTTCACCGGCCTTGAATGGTCTTCGATGAAATCGAGTAGTTTGTTTTCAATGCCGAGGCGGGGAATGTTGAGTTCAGTACCGTCGGGTAGCTTGCGCGTGATGAATTCCCCGAGGAGACCTGGAGCAGAGGCTGGGACAGGGGCCGACGCCGGAGTTACCGCCTCGGCCGGGGGAGCCGGCGCGGGTTCCGACTTATTGCAGCCACGAGAGGCCAGCCAGGCGATCAATGCCAATAGCAGAAGGCCGATCAGGGTAAGGATCAGTTTTCTTCCTCCGCCTTCCCCGTCGGTTGCTTTTGCGGTGCCCAATACAGCCGGGATGGAAACCGCGGAAAGGAGGTTCGGGAGGCCGGCAGGGAGGAAGCCCTGAATCTTAAATGCCTCAGAGCGGATCATGTTGGCGAACGAAGAAGAAGTGAGGCCGGTATCGCGAATCTGCTGCCCGAGGAATCCGGCGGTGAGCGGAGCAGCGAGCGACATCAAGTCACGTCCCGCGTCGGCGGTGAGGCCGGACTGGCGCCCGATGAAGTTCTCGATAGATGATTGCTGGTCACCCAGGAGCAAGGAGGAGAGCTTCAGTCCCTGTTGCGTGGCTGGAGACGATGCCCCTGCACCGGAAGCGAGATTCGGCAGCGTCTTGAGGATGTCCTGCGTATTTGAGCTTTTTACCAGATTGAATACCTGGCTCACAAAGCTGGAATCCCCAGCGCGGTTCGCGATTCCAGCAAGCAAGGCCGCAACGCTGGTTCCTATCCCCGTCTGCACAGCGGCCGGAGATGCTCCGAGCCTATCAGCCAAAGAAGTTGTCACCTGCCGGGTTAGCAGGTTCATGATTGAGTCGACAATTGCCACGTTCACTACCTCCCTTGCATCTCTTCAAGAATGTGAAAGCGGGCCCGCACAGAATCTCCCAAAGGCGCCCAATTGCCGCGCGACGCCGTTGTGTTAGCAAATGGTCGGCAACATCCTCCGGATGAAGGCGGCCTTTCGCCAAGCCGCCTCATTTGGGAGGCTGGAGGCAAACAACCGCTGATAAGCGCTTCTAAAAGGAGAGACAAGGACCTGTGAAAGAAAGTCACATTGTGCACAATCGTGGTTACTTAATTGACCTTCAGGCTGCCGAGAGTTATGCGAAGGCTAGAGTGGCCTTGGTCTGGCAATTAGCCATGAGGTGATGGCAGAGCGGTGGGTGGTGAGCGGAGGTTCTCAAAGTTGATCGGTCGGCATGGTGGCTCTTCGCCGTCTTTTCGCCCATAATCCCAAACACGCGGCGCCGCCAGGCGACCGGATCATCCAGTCGACATGTCGTTCTTATTTAGCGAGGGCTAATACGTAGCTGGGCGAGAATTTGTGAATCTGGCGGAAGGTTGTTGGCAACGAGCGGATTACAGCAAACACCCTGGGCACGCACAACCTGCAGGTGCTTAAGCTACTAAATCATTTATTATCAATGTTTTATTGGTGGGCGCTGCAGGATTCGAACCTGCGACTTCCACCGTGTGAAGGTGGCACTCTACCGCTGAGTTAAGCGCCCTCCCGGGCCTAGCGTAGTTTACACGAACCACCAGGCCCAGGCTGCGCCGGCGGGTCCCGGCCAACACCCGACTATCCCACAAAACTGGGCGAGACCATGGTCAGCGGCAACGCGTACAATCCATTAATCCTATGGCTCTTAATCCCCCAGAGCAGCACGGTTCTCCCACTCCCGGGGGGCCATCCCCAGGCTTGACCGGAGAGGGAAAGACTGTGCAAAACTCTCCTGGTTTTGCGCAACCTAGTCAGGAGGGCGGGGTTACAGAAGGTATGGGTACCGTAGCCATTGCGCAGAACGGGTTCCAGGGCACGCAGCAGGGTATGCCGCTGCATACAGCTGGAGTCGATTGGACCCAGCTTTCCGACGCCGAGATCATGTTGCGCGTTCGCGAAGGCGATGACTCGGGGTTCAGCATCCTGATCGAGAAATACCGAAAGCAGATAGTCCATTTCATGTTTCGGATGTCTCGCAACCAGGCAGTCGCCGAAGAGTTGGCCCAGGAGGTGTTTCTCCGGGTGTACCGATCGCGGCAGACCTATCGGGCTGAAGCGAAATTCAGCACCTGGCTGTATCGGATCGCGACCAACCTGGGAGTGAACCACGCGCGCGATACCAAGTCGGAGCGGACGGCGCAGAACGTTTATCTTGACCAACCGGACGCGGAGACAGGCACCACTCCCGATGTCGCGGACAGTGCCCTCAGCGTGGAACAGCAACTGGTTCGCGACGAGCGCATGAACGCGATTCGCAAGCACGTGATGGCGCTGCCCGAACGGCAACGCAGTGCGGTCTTGATGCACAAGTACCAGGAGATGGATTACAAGGAGATTGGCGAGGTTCTCAAGCTGAGCGAATCGGCCACCAAGTCTTTGTTGTTCCGGGCTTACCAGACCTTGCGCGAAAACCTGAAGGACTTTGCTTAGCAGAAATTTAGGAAGATTATGACGTGCCCTGAGATGAATAAGCATTTGACGGAATGGGTCTTCGAGTCCCAGCCGCTTTCGGACGAGGCCCGCAAGCACATAGCGGAGTGTCCCGGGTGCGCGGAGGAACTGGCGGGCCTGGAATCTACCTGGAAGCTGCTTGACGAATGGCAAGCTCCGGAGCCCAGCGCCTTCTTTGACGCCAAGCTGTATGCCCGGTTGCGGGTGGAACAGACGACCGCGCCCGCCAGTTTTTTTGAGCGTGCCAAGGCGTGGCTGCTTTACAGTAGCAATCTGCACATGCGCCCGGTGGCAGCGGGTGCCCTGGCAACGGTGTTGGTGATTGGCGGGGGGACGTTTGCCCTGCTCGACAACCAGCCGGCGCCGGTGGCGCAGACCTCGGCCACGGTGCGCGATTTGCAGTCGTTTGACGGGAACGCGCAGATGTTTCAGCAATTGAATGCACTGGATTCGGACGAGGATAGCGGACCCGGCGCCTCCAACTAGACAGGACATCGGGTTCGGCAGAAAAACCAGAAAGCGAGGCGCCCAGAACGACCGTAGCCGCTTCAGAGGGCACCACCATGGCAAGGCAAAACGAGATCGAGACGACATCCCTCCGCGGGAAGCTCGCTCGTAGTGTCTTTGCCGCTCTGTTGCTGGTACTGCCGCTGGCGGCCGCTCCTTGTTTCGCACGCCCGGCGCAGCAGGGTGGACATCCCCGTTTCGAAAATAACCAACAACCCCATCTCGGCGCCTGGTTGCAACGGCACCAGAACCTGTCTCCCGACCAGCAGGAGAGGGCCCTGCAAAGCGAACCAGGGTTTAACCGGCTGCCCCCGGAAACTCAGCAAAGGCTGCTTACTCGCCTGCGGCAACTCAACAAAATGCCTCCGGAACAGCGGCAGCGTACGGTCGATCGTATCGAGGCCATGGAGCACATGACGCCGGAAATGCGGCAGCAGGTGTCGACTTCGTTCCAGGATTTTCGTAGCCTCCCGCAGGACCGGCAGCGGATGGTGCGGAAGGCCTTTCGCGACCTGCGGGAGTACCCGCCGGAACAGCGTACGGCTATGATGAATTCGCCCAAGTTCCAGGCTCAGTTCTCGCCCCAGGAGCGCAGCATTCTGGGCGGATTTCTGGCCGTCGAGCCCTACCATGCGATTCACGGCGGGGGGCCAAGGCCGGACGACGGGTTGGAGTACGGCCGATAGCGGCGCAATCTAGTTCCATCAAGCGATCACCTTATAGATGAGAGGCTGCGGAGCAGGCGGCTCAGCGGTCAGCGTAAAGGACTGGCTGAGGGTTGCCGCGACGGACTCCAGACGGGCTTCCTGCTCCACATAGACAGTGAACAAGGTTTCGCCGGCCGCGACCGGGTCGCCAACTTTCTTGTGGATTTCGACGCCGGCGTGCGCAGATACCGCTTCCCCCGGCATCGTCCTGCCAGCTCCGGAGCGTTGTACAGCCCAGCCTATCTGGCCACAGTCGACGACCGAGAGAAAGCCTGCCGACGGAGACTTTACCTGGTATTGGTAGGCCGGCTGATGCAGCCATTGAGGGCTCTCAAACCACGCCAGGTCGCCTCCCTGGGCAGCAATCATGCAGCGGAATTTGGCCAGCGGAAGGCCGCTGTGCAACAGCTCCTCCGCCAGCTGCACGCCGTCGTCCGGGGTTGGCGCTTTCTCTCCCAGGTAGAGCATCCATCCCGCGAGTTGCAGGGAAAGCTGACGCAGATCCTCGGTAAGCGGGTGGCGATGGTTGCGCAGCAGCTCCACCGCTTCCACGATCTCAACGGCATTGCCCGCCATACGCCCCAGCGGTTGATCCATGTTGGTGATGAGGGCGGCCGTGCGCGTGCCGGCGCGGTTTCCCGTGGCCACCATCAGCTCGGCCAGGTGGATGGCCTCCGCGTGTTGCTTCAGGAAGGCTCCGGAGCCGGTTTTTACATCCAGCACTAGCGCGTCGAGACCTGCAGCGAGCTTCTTGCTCATGATGGATGCGCATATGAGATATGGGCTCTCGACGGTAGCCGTGCGGTCGCGCAAGGAGTAGAGGGTGCGATCCGCCGGTACCAGCCACTCGGTCTGGCCAACGATCGCGAGACCGCAAGCGCTCAGGACGGCGAAGATCTCATCCTCTTGCAGGTGGGTTCGGTAGCCGGGGATGCTCTCCAGCTTGTCGAGGGTGCCGCCGGTGTGGCCCAGGGCGCGGCCGGAGATCATGGGAACGCAAAGCCCGGCTGCGGCCGCAATCGGGGCCACCAGGAAGGAGGTTTTGTCGCCTACTCCGCCGGTGGAGTGCTTGTCGACCTTGGCCCCGGGAAGGCTGCGAAAGCTGAGGACCTTGCCTGAATCGCGCATGTGGGTGGTGAGGCTATGCAGTTCCCCGGCGTTGAGGCCCCGCCAGCAGACGGCCATGAGCCAGGCAGCCAGTTGATATTCGGGAATGGAATTCGTCGCTGCCCCGGCGACGAGTGCTGCTATTTCCGCATCGGTCAATACTCCGCCGTCGCGCTTCTTACGAATCAGATCGACTACGTGCATGCAGCGCTTCTCCCCTGTTGCCATTAGAGCAAAATCGGAGTTTCTGTGAGGCATCCGGCTTTCGTCATGTAGGCTTCCTGGGGGAAAGAGCCTCTGACGCCGTGGTTCCACGGCTATGCGCCTGCCTGGCGCCGGCCCGGCGAACCCGCAGGTAATGGCCGGTTGGTCGCATGACCATTGGATATGGAAACCATGGCGCTTTCATTAGAAAGGAGATGTGGGTGGCGGCAGGTGTCATTACTGTATGCAGTTACTACAATTCGGCCTTCTATTACTCAAGAACCATAGCGATTTGGTGTAGAAGAAGTATGCTCATTTCAAGCGGCGATTCTTTAGAACGCTTTCATCGATTCTTTCGGGGGAGGGACTCGATGAAAGGGAACAAGAGAATCGCCGTTAGTCTTTTCAGGTGCTATTCCAGGCTGGATAGCGGTTGCCAAAAAAAATAGCGCTAAAAGCGCGATAAGCGCGGAAAGCCTGTTTTGCGTGATTTGGTAGGAGTCGTCACAGTACATTAGATACGTTTTGCGATGGATTCTGCTTCTCAGAAACGGATTTATTTTTTGAGACTTCCGCAACAGAGGCACAACCGCAGTTGCCCGTTCCGGTCCCAAGAGTGACACGGTCATTGACCGTACTTCAATCGCCCGCCATCGTCAATACGATAACCTTCGAAATCTCACTAGAAGGTTTTGCTATGCAGATCGGCAAACCTCTCCGATATTCAACTCTTATCCGCAGCCGATAAGCTTGAACTGGTCAAAGCCTGGGCAAGTGCCGCTTTTTGGCGAGCCCAAATGCTTCCGACCGTGGGCTACGACCCAATACCCTGACAGCGGGTTGCTAAGTCAGATAGGCGAAGCCTTGCCCTAACACACACACTGCGGGTCATGATTGGATAACAGTATGGCTACCATGACGAACGTAACTTGTGCGAAGTTGCCCCACGAGGAGCACGATTCTCGCAGGTGGTTCGCTGTGGTCACCACGCCGCAGCACGAAAAAGCGGCTTCCCGGCACCTGGACTTCGGCGGTATCGAGACTTTCCTGCCGACGTATGAATCTGTCCGCGTCTGGAAGAACAGGCAAAAGGTCAAAATAGAATTGCCACTGTTTCCCACTTATCTTTTTGTACGTATCGACCAGGGGGAGCGCGCCAGAGTGCTCTGCACTCCCGGAGTGCGGCAGCTGGTCGGCAATAGCCGCGAGCCGCTTAGCTTGCCGGATCGCGAAATAGAGTTTCTCCGCACTCATCTTCTGGAGCGAAAGGCCGAGCCTTATGCGGACCTGATCGAAGGTCAGCGGGTCCGTGTCAAGAGCGGCTCGATGCGCGGCGTGGAAGGCTGGCTGGTTAGAAAGAGCAGCGAATTCCGTTTCGTGCTTACGGTACAGCTCATCCACCGCCACGTCGCCCTGGAGGTGGATGCCTCCACGCTGGAGCCGATCCACGTCCACTGATGATCCTCTGAGATCTATCAAACGCGGTCCGTTATGCATTGCGAGAGCAGCATACGTCCTGCGGAGGCCGCCTTGAAATCACTCGTAAGCATCATCATCAATAACTATAACTACGGACGGTTTATTGCCGACGCAATCGACAGTGCGCTTGCGCAAACATATAGCAACTGCGAAGTGATTGTTGTAGACGACGGCTCCCAAGACAACTCCCGCGAAGTGATCTCGCGCTTCGGTAATCGCGTCAAGACGGTTTTTAAGAGCAACGGTGGACAATCGTCCGCCTTCAACGCAGGATTTGCCGAGAGCCGCGGCGAGGTGATCTGTTTCCTCGATTCGGACGATGTTTTTCTCCCTACCAAGGTGCAGCAGGCGGTTGACGGTTTGGATACCTGCCCCGCAGGGTGGTGCTTTCACCATATCCAGCGGACCGATACGGCGCTGAAACCTGTCTTTACTCCGCCGATTCCCTATAGCACTGGGAAATATGATTTTCGTTCTGAGCTTCTCGAGGGAAAATGCACGTTCGCTCCTCCCGCCACCTCGGGATTGACATTCGCGAGAGCTCTCCTGAACCAGATCATGCCGATTCCCGAAGCCATTACCATTACGAGCGACAACTACCTCAAGCTGTCATCTTTGGCGCTGGAGCCTGGCTACTTTATTGCGGAGCAGTATGCACTGCAGCGAATGCACGGCAAGAACAATTACACCGGGCGTACAGACGAGATGATGATTGCGAACGTAGACATGCTCATAGCGTTGGGTCTGCGGGCGAAGGTGCCGGCTATGCGATCGATCTGCAACCGTTGGTATGCGGCCGGCATTGTGAGGAAGTGGGGGGCCGGGGCAACGATCGGCAACATCTACAAGGACACGCAGGTATATCTGACCGATATGTCCTTCGGGGAAAGAATGGAGATCGTGGCCAGGATCGCCTACAAGGCGGCTCGGCGCAAGGCGACGACATTCTCGAAAGCGCGGCAATGACCATCACCTCCTCGACGCCTATGATCGTCTCCAAGTCGAAGACATTTCGTAACATCGTTTACGCGAGCTTCGGCAAAGGTCTTACGCTAGGCTGCACGGCGTTAACTGGGTTGGTTGTAGCCAGGAACCTTACGTCGACCGATTATGGGGTGGTCGGGTTTGCCGGCATTGTTATCGGTTTTTTGAGTCAGTTCAGCGACCTGGGCGTGGCCAACGCTGTTATCCGCCGCGCCGAGGTTCATCAGCGTGACCTGCAAACAGCTTTGACGCTAAAGATTCTGCTGAGCATTGCCGCGTTTGGGGCCGCTTTTTTAATAGCTCCGTTTGCCCGGCATTTTTTCGATCACCCAGCGACCGAAAATGTGATTCGAGTTTTGGCTTTGACTTTCCTGGTGAGCACGGCAGGCTTCCTGCCCACGATCATGTTGACCCGAGAAATGAATTATCGGGTCTTGATAATCCCGGGGGTCGCAGGGGCGGCCGCGCAGTGCATTCTAGCAATCGCGTTAGTCCTACGCGGATGGAGCTATTGGGCGGTGATCATCGCCAGTGTCGGCGCCACGCTTACGAGCGGTGTCGTGTTGCAACTTAAAAGGAGAATCCCGTTCCGTCTCAGTTTCGATTGGATGGACGCCCGGGACTTCCTCCGGTTCGGTATTCCATTGTTTGGCAGCGGCATGCTGGCTTTTGTGATATTCAACCTGGATAATTTTCTTGTGGGCGCCTCGATGGGAAGCGCCAGGTTGGGGTATTATGCGCTGGCGTTCACATGGGGCAGTTTCGTCTGTACCATTCTCACGGCTACGGTGAACAATGTGCTGTTCCCGGCGTTTTCGGCCATCCAGCATGATCCCGTTGCGGTTCGGCGGTGGTATCTGAAGACGGTCGATTTGGTAGCCTTCATCGCAGTCGTCGCCAATACTGCTTTGCTTGCGAACGCGCACTTCTTCCTGGTGACCTTGCTCGGCAAGGGCACCGGCAAATGGCTGCCGGCGGTACTGTCGCTGCAAATTCTTTGCGTATACGGGATTTTGCGGGCCATCACCGAACCCTTAGGTCCTTGTTTCATGGCTTGCGGCCGAACCAGGACGATACTTGGTGCTTCGTTATTAGCGGGCTGCATTGAGTTAGCGCTCTTGGTGCTGGCATTGCGATCGGGAAGAATTGAGATGGTGGCCTGTGCCGTGCTCATAGCCTACATCTCACAGGCGATCGTTTATCTCCCCGCCTTGCGCAACAACTTTTCAGTTGACTTAGGCAGCATCGTTGCCAGACTCTGGCCAATTGTCCCCTCACTTTTAGCCGGGTGGTGGATCACAACCCTGCTACCCAATTCGTTTGGGGCCACCTTCTTTACACTCGGTATCAGGCTATTGTTCACGGCTTCGGTTGTGGCTTTGGTACACGGTCTCTTCAGCCGCTTTCGCTGTTTCATTGAAATGCGCGGAATGATTTGGCAAAACGTCGCTCGTGAGGTTCCCACTTTATGACTCAACTTCTGGAAGTGCTCGACTATGAAACAAAGGCGAGTGAATACTTTGGATATCCGCGCCCGGAAATGGTGCCCTTTGTGCCAGCTGATTGCCGCCGCCTCCTTGACGTTGGCTGTGCCGACGGTGCGTTCGGAGAAGCGTTAAAGAAGACCCGCGAGATTGAGGTCTGGGGGGTTGAGCCAACCAAGTCCGCCGCGGCGAGGGCAAAGATGAAGCTCGACAGGGTCGTCGAGGGCATGTTCGACCCCCACGTGGGCTTACCCACAGGCAGTTTTGATTGCGTTCTCTTTAATGATGTGTTGGAGCATATGGTCGCCCCCGAGGTGGCACTGCGTTATGCCCGGCAGCTGTTGGCGCCTGGAGGGGTTGTCGTGGCGTCTATCCCCAACATTCGCAGCTTCCCTACCATTTGGCGGCTGGTGTTTCATGCCAGTTGGGAGTACCAGGACGCCGGCGTCCTGGACAGGACGCATCTCCGTTTCTTTACCAAATCGAGCATTGTAGATATGTTCGAGCGCGAAGGATTCGCTTTGGAGGAGATCTCCGGCATCAATGCTTTCGTGGCGGTCCCCAACATCAGAAGACGCTTTTGGCTGTTATATCGATTAGCAAACGCCCTCTTGTTCAGAAAGTTCGACGACATGAGGTTTCTACAGTTTGCAGTGGTCGCAAGACTCGCGGCCTAACCCCGAGCTCACCAATAACGAGCGAAGCTTGCAAACATCGGCCATTCGCTTCTTGGCGACGCGCGACCTATGAGGAGGATTCATCGAGTGGATGAGCTGATTAATACCGCGAGCTACAGTGGCTTGACGAGACCTTCTCGCGATAAAGTGCCGTTGGCTGCCAGTGTGCATATTCCGTATTCAATACACCGGATTTTACCGCAGTCGATCATTAGTTGGCTGCGTAAGCTAAGGGCGATGATGCTGCTCCGGACTTTTTCTCGCGACGCAATATTCGCGCAGTCGATGGAGGACGCGATTGCTAGCTCATCCATGTCCATAGTGGTCCCTATCCATGATGCACCGGTGGTCACGCGGCGCTGCTTGCTTAGTCTGGAACGATATGCTCCGAAAGCTGAGATCGTTTTGGTAAATGACGGTTCCAAGCTCGTCGAAACCGCCGATATGATCCAGGACTTTGTCGACCGAAACCATTGGAAACTTGTCGATCATGAGAAACCCTTGGGACACAGTCGGGCTTCCGAGGCAGGGGCAGATCTGGCGACTCGACCATATCTTTGTCTTTTGAATTCTGACACCGTGGTCACACCCTGGTGTTGGCGGCTGGTCAAGGAGGCATTCGAGCTCGACGAGAGAATCGCCGTGGCTGGTCCTTCCACAAGTAATACTGGAATTGCAAACTTTCAGACCCTACCCATCGCAGTGTATCTCTGCCAATATTTGAATGATAACCAGATTTGCGACCTTGCAGGTCGGCTCATCGCCAAATGCGCGGACCCACTTGTTTCAGATCTAACATTCGTTTGCGGGTTTGCCTTCTTCATGAAGCTCAGCCTCTGGAAGAAATTTGAGGGGTTTGATCGAAATCTGCCAGATTACGGCAATGAAGACGAGCTAGGTAAACGTGTATTGGCGGAGGGATATCGGATGGTGTGGGTTCGAAATGCCTACATCCACCATTTCGGCTCTCAGAGCTTCAGAGAGGTGATTGGCGATGAAGCCATCGCGGCCAGGATCAATGCCGCCCTAGCGTATATCCGAGACAAGCCGCGCTCATCCAACCTCTTGGGGCAACGAGCGGAGTGAGCATCGCCCGCCTCGAAAGAACCATCATGAATAGACGAACGGTTGCCTTCAGAGTTTAATCATCGATCGCTTAATGATTTTTTCGATTGGGATATGCCGTGAGGCACCCGGCCCATCAATTCTCGACGCACGCTTTCGCCGGCCTTAGGCACCCGGACCGTCTTTCCAATCTTGTAGGAGGAGCCTTGGAATGGACAATAGCTCTACCGTGGTTGTAAGAGAATCAGAGTGTTCTTATCCTAGGACTGGACAGGCGGAATTGCACTCTGCGCCAATGCACGTCGTCTTTGCTTGCGACAAACGCTACGCTGAACATCTAGCAGTTGCGATTTGTTCCCTTTGTGAAAATAATCGGAAGCGCCCCCTCAGCATTTACATCGTAAATTCCGACCTCGATCAGGAGGCCTGGAGTAGCTTAGAGTCAATTGCAAAGCGCTATGGACATGGATTGACGGACATCAAGATTGTCGAGCACGAACTGGATGCACTTGTAATCACCCGCTACTATAAAAAAGCAATGTACTATCGATTGCTGATTGCGGACAAGCTACCGATTCCCAAGGCGTTATATCTTGATGCGGACGTCGTTGTGAGGGGCCCCATAGACGAGCTTTATTCCACTAACGTTGATGATTACTATTTGGCGGCTGTAGTAGATCCTGGGTTTACTCGCCATCACGATTTAGAGATGTCGTTGGATGCCAAGTACTTCAACTCAGGCGTTATGCTCCTCAACTTGGAGCGATGGCGCCAGGATCGCGTTAAGGAAATGGTAATAAGATTTCTCGAAAGGAAGCCGACGGCGGTTCTTCATCCGGATCAATGTGGCATAAATTCAGTTGTGAATGGAAGATGGAAAGAACTGCATCCCAGGTTCAATCTTCAACGGACACTCTTTCACAAACGGACGTTCTGTTACTCACGAACCAGCGAAGCCCTTGGTCTTTTCCCGAATGGGGAGCTGGCGGCTGCCAACGAGGATCCCGTTATTGTTCATTATAGCGGCGAAGACAAGCCGTGGCACGTTAGCTATAACCTTCCGGATCGAGGTCTATATTGGAAGTATTTGCGGAAGACGCCGTATAGCCATCTGTTTTCTGAAGACTTCACGGTTCTTAAAGCTGTGAGGTGGTCGGTTCCTAGATTGACTCCTAGATTGATTAAGAAAGCTCTCAGGAACCTATATCACCTTGAGAGAGCGCTCCAGTGAATATCTCGGTGCTCAGCCACCATTTAAGCTTTTTCACCCTCAAGTTCACGCTGCGAACGCTCGCGGAGGCTGGGTGCCTCGCAGTGTTCGCCAGATAGCGGACGCATCATACTGTCAGATCCATATACTCCTGCTTAATACCGACCTAAAGCAGCCGCTACGTCAAAATGGCAAAGCGTCACATCACCTGCAAGTGACGCTCTGCGACGTTCCTTAATTTTCTCTCTGCGCGACAGCTTGCCGCAGACTATTGGAACCGCACTCGGACTATTGAGAGCAGAAACATGAATGTCAACTCGCAGTGGTTTGCGGCATCTGCTTCCTCGCGCACCTCGCTCCGCGGGCCTAATGTAGCTCGAATCGGAGTCGGCCATGCTTTGATCGACAACTGCTCCCAACAGCAGGTCTGTGCGTCGCTCATCGCGCATGCACAGGCGTGTGGTAAGCCGGCGTATGTGCTTACTCCCAACGCACAACATATTGTTCTGCTGGAAAAAGAGCGCCGCCTCCAGGAGGTTTATGATCACGCCGACCTGGTAATCCCCGATGGAATCTCACTTCTCATCGCGGCGCGCCTTTACGGACGTTCGCTTCGGGAGCGAATCGCCGGCGTTGATCTCTTCAGAGTGTTGTGTGGGTGCGCAGCCGGGGCTGATCTCCGTGTCTTCCTGCTGGGAGGGCGGCCGGGCTCGGCAGAGCTCGCCGCGGCGGTGTTAAAGAACGACTACCCAGGTTTGAAGTGCGATACATACTGCCCTCCGCTCGGCTTCGAGCAAAGCTCCGCATCTCTCAAAGAGACCGCGAATGCAATTATTACCGCGCAGCCCGACATCCTTTTCGTCGCCTTTGGCGCACCCAAACAGGAATATTGGATCTATGAACACGGTCTGCAGCTGTCGGTGCCCGTGTGCATCGGCGTGGGTGGCTCATTCGAAATCGTGGGCGGGGTCGTTCCTCGTGCTCCACTGTGGGCGCAGAATATCGGTTGCGAGTGGCTCTATCGCCTGTGCCGGGAACCGCGGCGCATGTGGCGACGCTATCTTATCGGAAACCTGGAATTCGCAACGATCGTTCTTCGCCAGCGCATCCGGCGCGCTCTGCTCGATGCTTTTGTGCACTTTGTCAACGAAGACCGCTTCGCTGCCGAGCTGAGTGAGCTCGCTCTGCTGCAGCACAACAAGACAATCGATATAAGGCGGAGGATCGCCACTCACGAAGTGGAAGGTCTTACCACCCCCACCATATGAATCGACTCCTCCTCTCGCTGTATCGCGTACGGAACTATAGTTCCGAGGTGAACTGATGCCAACAAAGAATGAGTTAGCCATGACTCCCGCGGTGATCACCGGTATGCCGGCGCCGATGATGCCTGCGCGCAAGGAAATGACCGTCCAGGACCTTTGGGGAATCCTATCCCGGCGACGGGGCATTGTTCTTGGCGTTCTCCTACTCACCATGGCAGCTGCCGCGACCCTGTTCGCGACGTCCACTCGTCTCTACAGCGCCTCGGCGGAGATCCAGGTGCAAAAGGAATCGGCTGATGCGTTGAGCATGGACACCATGATGGGGGCCGGTCCTACGTCGGACGCGGTAGAGTCCAACGTCAACATTCAGACGCAGGCCCAGATCCTGCAGTCGGATTCGCTGGCGCTGCAAGTGATCAAGGAGCTGAACCTGGAGGGGAGCCCAGACTTTCGCTCCCACTTCAACCCGATCGGGTGGGCCATGGGGTTGTTTGCGCCAGCCGGCATCCCGGACCCGCGCAATGTGCCGCTGGAGGAGGCGCCGGCGCGGCGCGCAGGGGTGATAAGAGCCTTTGAAGCTCATCTCAAGGTAAGCCCTGTCTCCGGTACTCGTCTGATCAATATAGAGTATCTCAGCACCAGTCCACAGACGGCGGCGGTGGTGGTGAACAAACTGGTCGAGGACCTGACCGATTACAACTTTCAGACCCGACACAACGCGACCCGCGAGGCGAGCGCATGGCTGGGAAACCAGCTGCACGACCTGCGCACGCAAAGCGAAGCGCTGCAGGCCAAGCTCGTCGGCCTGCAACGCGATTCGGGAGTATTTGCGTTTGGTCAAACGGATGGCCAGGGACGCGACCAGGTGTTCACTCCTGAGCTCGACCGGCTGCAGCAGGCAACGTCCCAATTGGAGCAGGCCCAGTCTTCGCGCATCATGAAAGGTGCGCTGTACCAGGTAGTGAAGAACGGTGACCCGGAGCTCATCTCAGGACTCGCGGGCAACGGTATGCTCAGCGGCGCCTCGGCGGGCGTGACCGGCTCGCTCACGCTACTGCAGAGCTTGCGCGGCGAAGAAGCGCAGACACAAGCCAAATTGAATGAGCTCTCGGCCAAGTTTGGCCCTGGATATCCGAAGGTGGCCGAGCTGCAATCCAGTTTGGATAGCACGCAGAAATCCATCCGCGATGAGGCGGCCCGTGTCCAGGCGCGCGTCCAGAATGATTACATGGTCGCGCAGCAGATCGAGGACAAAGATCGCGCGCTGTACCTCGATGAAAAAAATCAGGCCGAATCTCAGAACGACAAAGCCGTTCAGTACCAGATCGCGCGCCAGGAAGCGGCCCAGAGCCGGACGCTTTATGAAAGCCTGGTGAGCCGTATGAAGGAAGCCGACGTGGTTGCCGGCATGCGTTCCAGCAACATCACGCTGGTGGATCCAGCGCGCGTGCCCGCCAGCCCGGCAAAGCCCAGCGCCTTCAAGTATGCAGCCGCTTCGATTGCGGGAGGGCTTCTTTTTGGAATATGCGGGGCCCTGTTCCGCGATGCTACGGACACCCGCATCCAGGAGCTTGGCGACATGGAACTACTGCTCGCCGAAGCCTCGATCGGCTTGCTCCCCTACCATGATGCAAAATCCGAACGGAAGCGCGTGGCTGAGAAGAAAAGGGCGTCGTGGGCATCCATGGGCACCATCCATGCCGCCGCATCCAACCTGATGGCCTCTAACGCGGCGGTTGCGGCCATAGAGCCACGGGCAGCATATACAGAAGCGCTGCGCGTGCTCTGCACTTCGCTTATGCAGGGTGACAATGGAGGGCCGTGCGGCCAGGTCTTCCTGGTTACCAGCTCGGTCTCCGGCGAAGGCAAGAGCATGCTTAGCACCAACCTGGCGATCGTCTGCGCGCAACGGGGCAAGACGGTGCTATTGATAGACGGCGATCTGCGCACACCTGTGCTGCACCGGAATTTGAACCTGGAATCAGGCCAGGGGCTCAGTTCACTGCTCTTCGAAGGGGATGTTGACGCCGTGTCGTCGGTGGTGCAAGTTCCCTTCCCGGGCATCCCCGGTCTCTACGTTCTGCCGGCCGGACCTGTGCCCGCCTACCCTGCCGAACTGCTTGCCTCCGATGGCATGGCAGAGCTGGTGCGCATCAGCCGGCGGCACTACGACTACATCATCATCGACGGCGCGCCCATCCTGCCGGTAACCGACTCCGCTCTCCTTAGCCGGTATGCGGACTTCACGCTGGTGGTGGCCCGCCACAATGTGACCGACCGCAGATCGCTGGAACGCACCTGCCAGATCCTGCGCTCGCAAGGGGTTCACCAAATAGGCATGGTGCTCAACGGGGTGAGGGCCTCCGGAGGAACTCAGTACAGATATTACGGATACAAGCAGTTTTCTTACACCGGGAGCGACCAGCATGCGTAGATCCAAGTTCGTTGCCGCCTTCTTGCTTCTTAGCGCACTTGCGGCGCCATGCTTTGCGCAGCAGGAAAGCCTGTTGATCGGACCCGGCGACCTCATCCAGGTAAATGTGATGGATACCCCCGAGATGGAGCAACAAGTACGTGTGACCGACGATGGCAACGTACAGCTGGCCTACATTGGCAGCCTCCACGTAGCCGGCGAGACACCGTCGGCGGCGGCAAGCATGATTCAAGGGATGCTGATCGAGAAACACGTGATGCATCGGCCGGAGGTTGCGGTCAGGATGATGGAGTTGGCAACGCAGGATGTTTCCATACTGGGCCAGGTGCATACACCTGGCACGTACTCCATTACGACGCCGCAGACCATTTTGAAGGTGTTGTCCCTCGCGGGGGGCCTGAGCGACATGGCAGATCGCCACGTGACGGTGAAACGAAACAAAACAGGGGAGCAGCTCAAGTACTACGTCTCCAATGACCCCGAGCAGGCCTTAGCCGATGTTGTGATGGTCTATCCTGGCGATACGGTCCTGGTAGCGAAGGCGCCGATGATCTACGTAATGGGCGACGTAAATCGGCCAGGCGCATACGCAATGACCACCAATGATGAGCACTTGACTGTGATGCAGGTGATTGCATTTGCGGGGTCTGCCAGTAAGACCGCGGTGCAGTCGCATGTTCGCCTAATCCGAACCACGGAGCATGGTCCGGTTGAGTTGCCCGTTCACCTCGATGCGATTCAAAAGGGCAAGCAGGCGGATATCGCTCTGCAGCCCAACGACATTCTCTACGTTCCCTTCAGCTGGATGAGGAATGTCGCAATGAGCAGCTCATCCATTGGAGCTGCCACAGCTGGGGCTGCGATCTACGCAATACCATGATGACGTCGAGAGCGAGCTTGTCTTTACAGACTGCAGAGAAAGTCTGTACCGGGCAGGAAAGCAATACCTCAGGGGCTAAAGCCCGACGTATTCTCGATCAATTACGGCCCGACTAAAGTCGTGCCCTGATACAAAACTGAGTTCTTCCGCACCCTGTAAAGCCCGGGAAATTGGACGCACCGCTACCAGGGCTAAAGCCCGATTGATGGAAGTGCGACTCTTTCCGCGACGCTGAAGCGTCGCTCCCCCCTGCTGAAGCAGGGGGCTCCCACCGGGCTTCCACGGGAAAAAACATGAGTTCTTCCGCAGCCTGCTTACCCCGCTCTCACTACCTTGCAACGACAATCTGTCGAGTGGACTAACCCGTGATGCAAATCAGATGTATTCGCACCTTACTTCTCGCGAGCGTAGTGTTCCCCCTGCTGCCCGACTCAGCGAGCGCGATGGGATTGGCGGCCGTAGCCTCTGTCAGTGGCCTTCATCCGCAGGAGACCGCAGCTGGAGCGCCGCTGGGAAAACTCAATGTGCCCTCCAAAGCTATGGCAGGCAACTGCATCACGAGGGTCAGTCCACACTATCCGCAAACCACGGGCGACTCTCCGACGGCAACCACGGTTATTGTGCGCGTGGTCATTTGGAAATCCGGGAATGTCACCCCCCTGCGGGCCATTTCCGGACCATCAGCGCTACAGGACGAGGCAATGAACACGGTTCGGCTCTGGAAATATAAGCCGCTCGCTCGCGACGGAGAGTTCATTGACGTGACTACGGATATCCCAGTCGATTTCGACCCGGCAAAGCCCGGCGGCGTGGTGACCCACCCAACTCGCTGAACCATAGCTAACTCAGTGCGGCGACCGGTAAGCCGACTCTTTGGGAACAGGGTTAGGCATAGTGGTCAAAACTTCAAATCTGAAATTGAGCGCGTGTGCGTGGCGTAAGAAGGATGGCGAGAGTGAAAAAGAAGAAAATCCTAATCGTCGCCCTCGGTGGGGTCATGGGAGGGGTGGAGCACTATATCGAAGCCCTGTCCGACTTGCTCCGGGAACGCGCGACGCTGGTTTCACTTTGCGTGCTTCCGGAGTTGGCCCAGCACTTGAGCAACCTGGGGGTAAAAGTCTTTTTGATCCCCGCCTTTCCCCGGTTAAGAGCTCTCCGATTCCTGCTTGCATTTGGTTTGCTCCCTATTATCGTCCTTCGCGAACAAGTGCAGATCGTCCTGGTTAACGGTTTTTTAGAGTCTGCTCTCTTGATACCCGCACGCTTGCTGGGACGAGTAGCCGTTTACATTCGGCACGGCCCGTTTGAAGATGATCTTTATAAATGGCACAAGAACCCGGCCCGCTATTTTCCTCGCCTTATAGCTCGTCTTTGCGCGCGTCTTGCGTCCCACGTTATCTGTGTTTCTGAGGCCGCCGGAAAGGTCGTGCGAGACGTTGTACCTGCCGAACGCACCACGGTAATCCCCAACTGGGTTTCCCGCATTCCGCCGTACCGAGCGAGGTCAAGAGACTCAAGCCCTGCCAGGCATGTGCTTTACTCGGGTAGGCTGGAACGCTACAAGGGGCTGTACCTTTTATTGGAAGCGCTCCGTGGAGTTTCTAACGTGAGCCTTACCGTACTTGGGGAAGGCAGCTACCGAAAAGAATTGGAACAGCTTTCAGCGGGAATGGACGTTCGCTTTGAGGGCTTCCAGTCCCCCGAAAAGTACTACGCTGAGGCGGATATTTTTGTAATGCCATCGGTCGGACCCGAAGGTTTGCCCATGGTCAGCATCGAAGCGATGGCGCACGGATTACCCTGCCTTTTTAGCGATCTTGAGGTTCATCAGGAGATCACTGCCGCCGGAACGGCTGGGATGCTCTTTCGAAGTGGAGACGCAGAGGACCTCAAGCGGAAGCTGCTGACTCTCATTGAAGAGGCCCCGCTTCGGTCCGCATACTCTCTCGCCGCATACCGCAGGGTAGGGGAAGCATACAATGCCGAAGCCGCACGGAAGCCTTATTTAACGGCCTTTGGCCTGTGAGTATCCGTAGTAACGGCTGTTAATGTTTGGCTGTTCTGGCAACCGGACCTGCATCAACAACGCATTGCACCGTCAGGCTTCTGACAGCAGAGCTTGCGCGTCTCCTGAGAACAAGTATCTTGCCACATCCGAGATGAGTTCTCCATAGGTTCCATCCACCCACTTACAAGGCCTCCCCCATGCCACGATTCAGTCTGATTGTCCCGACCCTAGGGCGAACAACAGAGGTTGCAGAGCTGTTCGCGTCCATCGTTGACCAGAATCGACGAGACGTGGAACTCATCGTCGTCGATCAGAACGACGATGAGCGCATCGTTCCGCTTGTAGGCGAATTGCCAGCCCGTATTGCTGTCTTGCATTTAAGACTGCAAGAGAAAAACATCTCTGCGGCGCGAAACGCCGGGCTGGTGGCTTCTTCCGGTGAGATCATAGCTTTCCCGGACGACGATTGTTGGTATCCGCCCTATCTATTGAACCGGGTGGACGCCTGGTTCCGGAATAACCTCGACTATTCTGTGCTTGCGGTAGGCGCGCTCGACGCCGCCGGAGTGCCCAGCGGTAATCGCTGGATTCAGAATAGTTGCGACATTAGCCCGGTAAACGTGCTGCGGACAACGTTCTGCTCAAGTTTGTTTGTCTCCGACGTGGCGCGCAGGCGGGGCGTGCTCTTTGATCCCAAGCTCAACCGGGGTGAAGAAACAGATTACATACTGCGCCTGCTGGCCACCGGGTTGCGCGGCCGCTTCGACCGCGGGTTGCATATCAATCATCCACGGCGCGATATGCTGAGCGGTACTGTATCCCGAGCGCGGGCGCTTAGTTATGGTGCGGGTATGGGGCGCCTGGTGCGGCGTCACTCTCTTGTCCTGTTATGGTTCGGCTTGCTCACGTACGATCTGGCTCGCGCGCTGCTGGTTTCGGCGCGAGGCCAGTTTGTCAATGCAGGCTTCTGTTTCGCACACGCCGAGGGCCTCTTCCGAGGCTTCATTCTGCCGGAGTCGGAATATGAGTAAGAAACGCAGAGACGTTCCAGGCGAAGAGATGAACAGGCGCTCCTTCCTATGCGGCGCGGCTGCATGGTTGTCAGCTACGAGCGTTCTCTCGGGGTCGGAGACATTACCCAGGCAGCTGCCTGACACTTCCGCGCTCAAACGCGCCGCACAGCATAGCGGAAAGATATTGGGGATGTTCACTGTGCAGTGGGAACTGCTGAACGATCCGATGGCATCGGCGATTATAGCCAACACCTTTTCCATGATCGCCGACGGCAATGATTTGAAGTTCGCCAATTGTCTGCGTCCCACCCCCGACACCTACGATTTTTCATCTGGTGACCGGGCTGTCTCCTGGGCCGAGCAGCATGGCATGCTTTTTCGTGCCCATTGCCTGGTCTGGTGGAATGGCCTGCCGGACTGGTTTCACTCGTACGTAACTCCGGCTAACGCGAAGCAAGTCATGACAAGCCACATTTCAACCGTGGTGAAACACTATGCCGGTCGCGTGTACTCGTGGGACGTGGTCAATGAGGCAATTATGCCCGACAACCGCCCGGACGGGCTGGGCCGATGGCCGTGGCTTAATTTCATGGGACCCGAGTATATCGACCTGGCATTCCATACCGCTCATGCTGCGGACCCAAAAGCGCGTCTGGTGCTGAACGAGAACTTCATCGAACATGACACGCCGGGTGAGATTGGACGCAGAGCTTCCTTTCTGGCATTAGCGACACGCTTGAAGAAATCCGGGGTTCCCATTACCGGCATCGGCCTGCAGGGGCATCTCTGGGGGAATACGGCGCTGGATAAGCCTGGCATGACGAAGTTTCTCAAGCAGATACAAGACCTGGGGCTGGAGATCATGATCACGGAGCTCGACGTGGTTGATGATCACGTGCCCGGACCGCTTATCGATCAGACAGTGGCCAGGAAGTACGGCGAGTTCATCGAGCTCGTGGGACCATTCGTTACGGCCATCACGTTTGAGGAACTGAGAGACGACCCCAACCTGCCGCGGCGGCCAGATGGGCTCATGCACCGGCCGAACCTGCTGGATGTCGCATATCAACCGACGCCAGCCTACAGCACGACGGTGCAAGCATTAATGGCCTTGGCAAAGGGATGACAACTTACCTAGAACGCTTTGTGGATGCATTTCCCCAGCCTGGTGGTGAGGTAACGTAGATGAAGGTTCCTAACTCACAATGGCAGCTTGCCGCGGCGCATAGCTCACAGAGCATCTCTCCTCCTGCTACGTTTCGGCTCAGAGCAATCGGGAACCCTGCGGATACGCCTATTTCGCAACAGGTCCTATCCTGGCTGCTCTTCTGGCCACTCCTGACGCTGATCGCACGGCAGGCCGTTTATTTTAGCGGACCCTCGGTATCCTTTGAGGCCGGCCAGTATGGCGCCGCCATGGGCGGTGCGCGAGGCTCGCATTACTACCTGTACGTGTATCTTCTTTTTCTGCTTGGGTTTGTGCTTGCGGGCCATCGGCAAGTGTGGGCCGTTATCAAAATGAACCCGCTCATTGCCGCGGTTTTGGCCGTCGCAGTAAGCTCGGCGTTCTGGTCGGGGTCCCCGATTGTCACGCTCCAGATGTCCATACAAGTGGGGCTTTGCACCCTATTTGCCTGCTACCTAGGTGCCCGGTACACGACTGAGCGTCTGATGCAGTTGCTGATCTTCATGGGCATAGCCTCTGCCCTTCTCAGCGTCCTATTTGCGCTCGCCCTTCCAAGCTATGGAATGCTCCAAGGCAAGGCGGGAGGGGAATGGCAAGGCATCTGCAATCACAAAAATTCACTCGGCATCAGCATGGCCTTTCTGCTTTCCCCAATATTTTTCACCAACTCCTACGGCCGCGGGCGGAAACTACTATACAGCGTACTGCTCCTATTTCTCATCTATAAGAGTCAGTCTCGTGGCGCGTGGTTCGATACAGTCGGTATGCTCCTGTTTATCGGTTGGCTCAGTCTGGCACGCCGAGTCCGGGCTCGGGAGCTACCGCCCATCTTGCTGACGACAGCTACGATTGGCGGGGCTGCCATTCTGCTCGGCATCCAATTCTGGCCTGTGTTGGCGGTATCTATGGGAAAAGACCCTTCGATGACCGGCAGAACGGGAATCTACGCTGAGGTCTGGCAATCCATCCTGAAGCGCCCGATGTTGGGCTATGGGTTCGATACCTTTTGGGGCAACCCCGAGTCTGAGCGTATTCGCATGGCAATTGGCTGGCCTAACATTGGGTACGCTGAAAATGGAATTCTGGAATTGGCCCTGCAGACAGGATTTCTTGGAGTCGGCCTGGTCATCGCGATGATCGCCAGGGCAGGCGTTCAGGGAGCGCGTCTCCTGCGTTCTCCTCAATATTCGCCCCGAGTCGGTTGGTTCCTTACAATTCTCTTCCTCGCAGCACTGACCAACATAGATGCCGGATGGTTCATGACCTCGGACACGTTGGACTGGGTTCTCATCCTGATCTCCTGTATCGGTATGAACGCTGAGATGAACGGCGTTCAGGCCCTTGCTTCCGCATAGACATCGAAATAGCCCCACAATCGTCACTGCATGGCGGGGCGCAACCCGAGTTCTGCAAAATGGGGGGAGAACTTGCAGCGAAAACATATCCCACAGCTTGATGGCCTTCGAGGCTTAGCGGTCTTGTTGGTACTTCTTGCGCACTCAGCGATTGCGTTCACTCGTGTTCCCGTTTTCCGCTGGATCGATGGTTATGGATCTCTTGGAGTCCAGATTTTTTTTGTACTTTCGGGTTTCCTGATCACGCGGATCCTGCTCGATTCGAAGGATACACCTCACTTTTTTCGGAATTTCTTTGTGAGGCGTTCCCTGCGAATCTACCCCCTCTACTATGCGCTGCTCGGCTTCGTAGTGTTCTCCGGGGTGGTGCATCAGCATGGCGTTCATTGGTGGCCATACGTGCTGTATGTCTCCAACATCGTGGTTGGAAACAAAACGCAGCCCGCCCCACTTGGGCCTGTATGGTCGCTCGCCGTTGAAGAACAGTTCTATCTCCTGTGGCCGTTCATCGTCAGCGTTCTGTCGCGCCGGAACCTGGAACGACTTTGCATTACGATGATTATCGGCGCGGTCTGTCTGCGTTTTAGTGGCGCTTTACAACTCCAGAACACGCTCCTGCAGGTAGATGCCCTAGCCGGGGGAGCCTTGGTCGCTTGCCGTTTCGATCAGATCGCTTCCTGGCGTCTTTCAGCTAGTTTTGTGGCCTGTCTCCTCCCGCTTGGCGTCGGCATGCCGGGTGGATTCTGGAACAACCTGTCGCAGACCGTGCAAGCATTGAGCGGTATGGCTCTCCTTGTTGTTTTGTTGGGCAACGGAACCGCGATTTCCAGGCTCTTTCGTGCACCGGCGCTACGGTACTTAGGCAGGGTCAGCTACGGCGTCTACCTACTCCACTCCCTCGTTTTTGCAGCCTTCCTCCGGTCCCGCTTAGGCCTCTCCGTCATACAGAGCGGCTCTGCGACAGCAGCGGTCGTTTGCATGTTAGGGGAGTTTTGCCTTGTACTGGCGATTGCTACAGTCTCCTTCTACTGCTTCGAGAGCCCGTTTTTGCGTCTCAAGCGGTATTTCGAGCCGGACGGGAGGAAGCAAGGGGCGAGTATAGGCGAGAGCACCAATGTGACAGCCCCTGCTCCTGCCGAAGCAGTCCACGCTTAGGTCGTTGCGACACGTGATCTTTCGCCTATAGCGGCAACGACTTTCTTAGGCTCAGTGCACCCGAAGGGGATATTAGAATGAGTTCCCACGCAACTCAGAAGCCCAAGAGCAATAGCAACAGAAGGAGATCACTTTGATCAAGCGCCCTAGTTACGTGATTAACGTCCTGGCATGCGTTGGAGTCTTTTCTCTTCTTTTCCTAAGAACTGTTGTCTATCAATACACTCACTTCCACGGAATGGGTTTTGCCGACGATGCCTTTTACTACTTTGTCGTTGCGCAGCACATCGTTCACGATGGGTTAAGCACATTTGATGGCACAACGCTTACGAACGGATATCATCCGCTCTGGATGGCGCTGCTGACAGTACAGTTCAGAACTCTGGGCCAGTCGCTATTGCTCACTCGAGGTATCGAGTTCCTGTTGGCCGAAGCATCGCTCGTATTCGCGCTACTGCTGATAAGATTGCCGAATTTGATTCTCAATATCCTCTTTACAGCAGGCTTCTTTGCGATTATGCAAAGGATCTCTTTCAACGGTATGGAGACGGCTCTCTTAGTTTTCTGCTTCGTTGCATTCACCTACGTCTCCGAGCGCTACTCTAAGGAAACCTCGTCAGGCGGTTTCATCGACGGCGTGCTGGGTGCCGCTGTAATTGCATCGCGAATAGATGCCGTAGTTTTTGTGCTCCCTCAGATGTTGCTTACTGCCAAGTCCTGGTCACGCCGAGCTGTGTCTCTGGCCATCGTGCTTGTTTGTGGAGTCATTTATGGGGGCGCCAACCGTTATTACTTCGGGATGCCTGTGCCGATCTCAGGCGAGGTCAAGTCTTTGGGAGGGCTACAAGTGAACTGGGCGCTCTTCCGGTTTTTGGGAGATCTGTCCCAGCCGCCCGCAAGGCTCTTTTACGCGACCGGGGTTCTATTCATAATCGCATTGTTCCTTGTGCGAAAACCGCGACCCTACGTAAACAGGCACGTTGTGATCGCCTTTTTGCTCGGGTCCTTAATTTATTCGGCCCGTCTGGCATTTTTGTCATCGTGGGTTATATGGCAGTGGTATGGCTATCCAATCATGATTGGGTATATCGCATGCGTTCCATACCTTTTGGTCATGTTGAAAGAGGGCCTTCAAAACCGGCAGGTGGCGCAACAGCTAGTACCCGCCGCCTCGTTGGCACTCTTCGTACTTTTACTTTTTGGTCTTCCCAAGGGCTTGAGTCATCCTCGGCCACAAACAGGTGGAGAGCCGCCGGTCGCGGGTACAGACCTGCCTCAGGCAGTCGCACAGAGTATCGATGGGGCACGCGTTGCGATGGGAGATCGGGCGGGCAGCTTCGCTTACCACTACCCCGGAAGTGTGAACCAGTTAGAGGGAATCATGAACGACGATGAGTATTTCCGAACGCTGCAGAACAAAAGGGATGTAAAGGCTCTCTTGTGCGAGCGAAAGGTTCAATTTCTAGTTGCATACGAGACTGACTTGACCGACTACAAAGTGCATCTGGTGCATACGATCCGACCCGAGCTGAGTCAATATCCTGCTCCGGAAATTCCGGTATCCCGGGAGGATCAAGTGGCTCGGCTGCAAGATCTGTCTCCAGAGAGGCCGGCTCAAGGAACAACATACCTTTACGTTTGGAGGTTGCGTTGCGGGGAAACTGAAAGCGCTGGGCTCGGAATGAATACCGCGCGTGCGGCAATGCGCTGATTTATCCGCCCCGAGCGTACACTGCTCTTACTTAGTTGTTGTATGTGGACCGTATGTTTGGGTTGTTGTTTCAGATTGAGCACGACCCAGGCCTCGTGAGCCACCAGCTATCGACGATCCAGGAACCCCGCATGCCCTCAGGCTTCAGTCCGTCCGATGCCCATGTTCGTCACGGCACCATTAGCTCCGTTCACCTCAATGCGATCCGTGGAGCGGCTGCTCTTGTCGTCCTCTTGGGACACACCCGTAGCCTCTTCTTCTCTTCGTTGAGCGCAATGGGTGTTCTATCCTCTGTGGGGCAAAACCTGCACCAAAGCACTGGCTCCAAACCTGGCCTCATTACCATGGGCAATGAGGCAGTGATCGTCTTCTTTGTGCTGAGCGGCTATCTCGTCGGTGGCAGCGCGATCAGGGATCTGAGGAATGGCACGTGGTCCTGGAAACGATATTTGACCCAACGGCTCACTCGTCTATGGGTGGTCTTGCTTCCTGCGCTCTTGTTCGGTGTAGCGGTCGACCATAGCGGTCTCCGTATGTTCTCGGGGACCCAGTCCATCTACTCTGGCCCTCCCGGTCTGTGCATCGTTCCCTGTAACATTGCAGATAGAGTGTCGCCGAGGGTGGTGGTGGGAAATGCGCTCTTTCTGCAAAATATATTTGTGGACACGGCCGGTTCAAACAACGCGTTATGGAGTCTGGCAAATGAGTTCTGGTACTACCTGGCCTTTCCCATCGGCTTGCTAGCGGTGCAGAGAAGGCAACCGGTGTTACGGCGCACTTTCTACGCGGTGCTCCTCCTTGGGATCACTGTACTCGCCGGCAAGGATATTTTCCTACTCTTCTTTGTATGGATGCTGGGCGCCGTCCTGTCTATCTTGCCGCTGAAGATTCAGGGTGATCCTCTCAGGTTCGGTACCGCGGGTTTCGCGATTTTGTTTCCAGTAGCTTTCGTTCTCGTTCGCCGTGCTTACCTGCCAATCTACTCGGCGGAATGGATTACTGCTATTTGCTTCTCCATCTTGTTTTATTTTCTTCTTCATCGCACAGAACCAGCGCGAGCCAGTGTCTACAAGAGCACCGCCGACTTTTTTTCGCGCATATCATATACGTTGTATCTGGTCCATCTTCCATTAGCCGTCTTTCTTTGCGCCTGTATCAACACGCCGTGGCGCCATTGGGATAAATCACCATCACATTTAGCACTGTTCCTTCTCCTCAACATCGTACTGGTTTTCTTCTCGTACGCATTTTATCTACTCTTTGAAGCGAATACCGATCGGATAAGGCGCATGCTTTTTTCTCGTCGCGGGCCCGGGCTCAATCCGCCCCACATAGTACAGGTCCAAGCAGAAAACCGGACGCCTCCGGTAGTGCCGGAGATCGATGTCTCGATCGGATGCCGGTAATGTTGACACAGCAGTGGTGTGGGAGCGCTATTGATCTCTCGCCTTGGGCTCGAGAAGCAAACCTAAAGCGATTGGTAGGAGATACTCTGTGATTCAATCGAAGCCGAGCCTGGCCAGGATTCCGTCGTTGGATGGACTGCGAGGGATTTCGATATGGGCTGTCATACTAGCCCATGCATCGGGCCATTTTCAGCAATCGCCACTGCACGGCCATCTGTTGCATAGTGCCCTCTCCACCCTCGCCTATTATGGCGTGACCATGTTCTTCGTCATTTCGGGTCTCCTCATTACGTCTCTGCTTATGAAGGAATACTCGCTGTCATCCACCATCTGTCTCAGGCACTTCTATCGCAGACGCGCCGTTCGCATCCTTCCGGCCTGTCTCGTTTACATAGGAGTGATACTCGCCCTGGGAAGCGCTACGATTCCGCAGAGCGTCTATGCACTAACCTTTACTACCTCCTTCTTTTTCGCACATGCCTATTCGCCTCTTCAGCAATTGTGGTCGCTCTCAGTGGAAGAACAGTTCTACTTACTCTGGCCGTTGGTCTTTCTGCTGGGCAAGCGAGGCGCGAAACGCTGCGGTTGGACTGTCATGATTTTTTGTCCCATCTTTCGCTTGTTTCTTAAACACCGCGGCTATCCGGAAATCGGACATCTTGCGCCCGCGATTGCCGACTCAATCGGGGCGGGATGCTTGCTCGCGCTTTACTACGATAAGGTGCAGGCAATCGTGTCGCGCTATTTTGTGTCTGGCGTTGGTTTTGCTTTTTTATGCGTAGCCAGCCTGGCAACCTCGGAACTCGTCTTCAGGTACAACACGGTGATCCTCTGGGGTATTGTGCCCTGCACGATTGCGCTTATCATCGGCGCAGCGATCGAGCGCCGGGACAAAATTCTGAACAGCGGACCCATTGTTTGGTCAGGGCTGCTCAGCTACTCGCTCTATCTATGGCAGCAGCCCTTTCTGGTGTTTGATGGGCCGCTGAATTTCTTGTCAGTCAGGATCGTTGCGGCCATTGCCGCGGCCTACATCTCTTACCGCTTCATTGAACAACCCGCGCTGAGCGTCCTGAGGCGCACGGGGAAGGGGGCCTCGGCGTCGACCACTCCACTTCTGGCATACGCGCAAACGGAGCCTAAGGGGCTACGAGGCGCAGCGGCCGAAGCGCAGTAGGGATATAGGAGACGCCGTTTCGGAGGCGGGTTCGTCATTTTAGCTTTGGCCTTTGGGGCAGGCGCCCTACGCAATTGCAGGAGATAGAGATATGGGGTTAAATGGAAGAATATCCGTCATCCGTTCATTGCTACCGGAACGTCCGACGCGGTTGCTGGATGTTGGCTGCGGCCCGATTACCGCAGATTATCCTTTTGCGGACAAAGCTCTACGCGTGACATGCATCGACTGGAATCTCAAGACGCCTAGTTCCCTCCCGTCCAACGTCGAGTGTTTAAACGCGGACTTCACGTCCATTGACCTGCCACCGAACGCCTACGACTCCGTTATTGCAGCTGACGTGTTCGAACATATCTTATTGGAGCAGGAGTCTTTATTCGTAAGCAAATGCGTTTCGGTGCTGCGGCCAGGCGGTAGTATGGTCATTTCAGTCCCGCACCAAGGAACATTCGCGTATCTCGACCCTTATCAGGTCAAGCCCACCATTCATCGTATCCTTGCACGCTTCGGTTTATACAAAGCTGTTCATAATGGTTGCTGTGATATTAGAAAGGGGCACAAGCACTATTCGCTGGAGGAACTCATCGATAAGTTCAGCCCGTTACAAGTTTCACAGGTAGTTTATTTTGGATATTTCTTCGACCCATTGGTTACTTGGGCTTTTGCTTTATCACGGGGCTCAGGTAGGCTACCTGGTTTTTCATGGCTGCAGCGAGCTCGTCTCAGAGAACTTGACCGAGACTATGGTCAGCGTTCATTCAATATTGCGGTCAGCTTTTGCAAGCCGTAAGTGCTTTGCAGGCGGTGGAAACTCGGCGGTGGCTTTTAACGACTTCAGGGGAAGATGGTTATGTTGAGAATAGGGTATGACGCCCAAGCGCTTTTATCTCCCAACGGCGGCCTGGGCAAGGGGCTGCAGTTACGGAATCTGCTCGGTCGTCATATCGAAAGTTTTGCCGGCTTCGCCTCTACGGCGCCCAATTACTCGGGTATGAAATTCATACAAGAAGGGGCATACCGGCACCGCATTTGGCAACAAGTGTCGCTGCCGAACATTCTGCGCCGACACAGAATTGATTTGTTCCTTGCCCCGGAAAACACCGCGCCCTTCTGGCTGCCGTCGTCGGTGCGCCTCATCCTGGTTCTGCACGACACGATTATGCTGCAAGGCTTCCAGCAGCGCAGCCTCAAACCCAGGTTGATGGATACTTATCTGCGGAGGCAGGTCCCCGCCTCGGTGTCTCGGGCCGAAGTGATACTGACGGTCTCAGAATATTCGCGCTCCGAAATCCTTCGTGTTTTTCCAGATGCGAATGTGCGCGTGATTCCATGCACGATTCCGGAGACCTGGTTTGATGCAACGCCGATTGAGGCCCGGGAAGACTTTCTCCTTATGATTACCTCTCCGGCCCCGCATAAGAATGCCGTGGGCGCGTTCACCGGTTACGCCCAATATGCTCGTCTGGCGGGAAACTCGCCGGCGCCGATGAAGGTTGTCGGTCTCTCGGGAGAGGTCGAATTGTATCGATCGCTGCTTGACGAGCTGGGCATCGCGGACCTGGTTTCCTTTATGCCCTTCCTTGCCGAGGCTGAACTGCGCGGCCTCTATCGTAAGGCCCGCGCTGTTCTTGTTCCGTCGTTTGCCGAAGGCTTTGGTATCCCTCTGCTCGAAGCCATGGCGACGGGGACCCCGGTATTGACCTCAAACGTGACCTCGCTACCCGAAGTAGGCGGCCCGGCGCCTTTTTACTTCGACCCTCGCAAGCCGGCGGATATCGGAGCGGCGATTGCATACGTGATGACTGACTCCTCGCAGCAACGACGCATGGCGGGCCTCGGATTACAACGCGCCCGGGACTTCCATCCCTCGGTTGTCTCGAAGCTCGTGGATGACTTCTGGCGCGAGGTGGCGCATGTCTAAGCCGGCCTCAATTGAACTGCCTATAATTTCCGCGATTAGCGAACGTGTATCTTCGCACCCTGACCCGGAGCGGCAGGAACTGGACCGAGTGATTGTCTTTGCGGAGCGCGTGCTACCGTCGACCTGCCACTACATTCCAGCACAGGTCAATCAACTTCATCACTTTGCCCCAATATATGCCGGCTTGGTCCCGTCGGACAAGAACCTTGAACTCGACCAAGTGCCTATTTTGCTGCGAACCGATCGTTCCCCAGTCTCCAGGGTCTCACGTGAGCTTTATCGCTGGACCGGGACAGGGGCAGAGGGCAAATTTCACGCGCACTTGCGAAGAGTGGACGCGAGATTGATCCATGCGCACTTTGGCGAAGGAGGACCGCCCGCGCTATTTCTCAGCAAGAGACTGAACCTCCCTCTGATTCTTCACCTGCACGGCGGAGCAGAGCTGATGACGGATGCAAATCTGCGCAGTAAGTGGTATCAGTGGCCTTTCCTCGCTCATCGACGCAACTTGTGGAAACGTACGTCGGCGTTCCTGTGTGTTTCCGAGTATGTCCGAGGGCGCGCCCTGATGGCGGGTTTTCCGCCCGATAAAACGCACGTCCACTTCAATGGATTGGACTGTAAGACCTTTACGCCCGAAATGCCGGTCACGGAAAAAGATCCGAACCTGGTGCTTTTTGTCGGCCGCCTGATCCCTTATAAGGGCTGTGACTACCTGATCCGCGCGATGCAACTCGTCGAGCGCGACCGCCCCGGGTCTCGCCTGGTGGTCATCGGTGACGGCAGCTCCCGCCGCGAGCTGCAGGAACTTGCCCGGTCGCTCGAGATCAATTGCACTTTCCTCGGAGAACTGAAGCCGGCTGAGGTACGTTCCTGGCTGGAGAAAGCCCGGGTGTTCTGCGCAGCGAGCGTTACCCTGGAGGATGGCCAGAGCGAAGCATTCGGCGTTGTCTTCCTGGAAGCGCAAGCAATGGGCGTGCCGGTGGTCAGCTTTCGCCACGGAGGCATTCCAGAGACCATGCGTGAAGGGGTGACCGGGCTGCTTGTGGAGGAGAGAGACGTACAAGGATTGGCTGAGCAGATGCTAAGGTATTTGGGCGATGACAAATTCTGGAGTCAGTCACGAGAGGAAGGGATGCGATGGGTGCGCAGTAATTTTGACAACAGCGTTCAGACCGCGAAATTAGAGGAAATCTATAGCCGGGCGATCACCGCCTTCCGTGCAGAAAAGTTTGAGCAGTCCATGCAGAGTGCTTAAAATGCCAAACGTTCTGATTTTCAAAGAGACATTGCTGCCTCCGTCGGAGACTTTTATCCTCGCGCAAATGGGCGCGCTCAGAAGGTTTTCCGCCCACCTCGTAGGGCTCGAGCCCATGTCCAAGGGTCTTCCCCTCGACAAACCGCCGCTTTTGCTTTCGCGTCACGTGTCTATAGCCGCAGAGCTTCGAGCCAAACTTTATCGAAGGACCGCATTCGCCCCCTTGTTCCACCAGAGGGTAAGACATTTGCGGGCCGACCTGATCCATGCCCACTTCGCCAGCGGCGGCAAGACCTTGCTGCCCTTACATAAGTTGCTTCGGCTGCGACTTGTCGTAACCCTTCACGGCGGCTCAGACGTTCCCATTCAGAAGCCAAGAATGGGCACTTACCGGGAGTTGGCCGAAAGGGCGGATCTCTTCCTGTGCGTTTCTGACTTTATCCGCAGACAGGCAATCGACGCAGGGTTCCCTCCCGAAAAATTGCTCGTTCATTACATCGGCATCGACAGAACGCTCTTTTTTCCACCGGCTGCTGCGCCTGACAATGAATCCGTTCTGTTTATTGGCAGGTTGGTTGAAATGAAGGGTGGTGAGTATCTGCTGCGGGCGATGCAAGCGGTCCAGGCGGGTCGACCGGCGAGCGAGCTCACCATCATTGGTGATGGACCTTTGCGACCCGAGTTGGAGCGGCTCGCGGCGGAACTTCACGTCCGATGCAGATTCCTGGGACTACAGTCTTCAGCCACCATCCGGCAGATGCTACGGAGATGTCGTCTCCTGTGCCTGCCGAGCGTGACCACCGGAGACGGACATGTCGAGGGTTTACCGACTGTATTGCTCGAGGCGCAAGCCATGGGGGTTCCCGTGGTGAGCACTTTTCACTCTGGAATACCGGAAGCCGTGGCTGATGGCGTTACCGGCATCCTGGCTCCGGAACGGGACAGCGAAAAGCTGGCTGCCGCCATCCTGCGGTTACTCGAAGATCGGGATTTATGGCAGCGATACAGCCAGGCCACGCAAGCGCACATCGACCGGCAGTTTGATCTCCACAAACAAACAGCCCTATTAGAAGACATCTACGCGGAGCAGATTTGCTGATGTGGGCACCCGTCGTTCGTGATAGGGACAGGGTTTCCAAGGCCGGAGCTAGTTCGCTGCTTGCAGCGCGGGCACTGCACGCCTGCTGAGAAATATCAGCGCCAGCCAGTTCATCACACCCAGAGCTGCGTCGGTTCCCAGAGAGGCCCATGCGGCGCCATGCCAGGAATACCGCGGCACCAGATAGAGGTTGAGGAGAAGGTTTCCGATGGCAGCGATCGATTGGGAGACCAAGCGAAACTTCTGATGTCCCGCGCCCGCGATGGCATCGCCGGCACTCAAGTGAAAGGACCGGAAAAAGGGGATGAGGCAAAGCCATCGCAGCGCGCTGACCGACTCCGCATAAGACTTGCCAACCAGGTGGGGAATGATCGGAGCACAGAAGAACATGACCGCCGAGAGCCCCAGGCCGAGCACGGCGGTGCGCCTGAGGAGTTGACGAGCCATGGGAACTGTCGCGGCAATGCCTTTGACCCCTTCGCGGAAGAAACGAGGAAATGCAGCGGCGACGATCGACAGCATTGGCATGGCCCCGATATTGACCACGCGATAAGCCATCGAGTAGATACCGTTGGCCTGGTCCATGCCGAAGCGGGAAAGCACAACCTTATCAATATCGTTGTAGACGGCGGTCGTCGATCCGGAGACGGCAAAGACGAAACCTTCTCCCAAACGCTTCTTTAAAAGGGAGAGCGAGAACCACGGAAGCCCGAAAAAGCGAGTCACAATGGCAACCGCGACGCAGGTGCTGAGGGCGCTGACGGCCAACGATGCGATGGCCCACTGCCAGGCGGACGCCCGGCCTAATACCACCAGCATGGCGACGGCGATCAGGCAGCGCGAGACGCTGCTAAGCAAGGTGATCGCGGCGCTGAACTTCATTTTCTCGAAGGTTTGGAATACCTGTCCGGCGGCGATGCCTAACTGCGCGAACAGGCAGTCACCAATCGCGATAGGAAACAAAAGCGGCACACTGGCCGCGCCCACAAGCCAAGGGCCCGACAACCGGATCGCAACGACAAGCAACATGCCCAGCAGGAGGGTGGACATCAAGACATTGCCCCAGTACAAGCGGAAACGGCTGTGTTCCGGGCTTACGTAGCGGAGGAAGAGGAGTCCCGACCCAAAGGTGCTGTACTGGCTCACTATGGTGACGAGCGCTACGGCGCCGGCAAGCAGCCCATACTGGGTGGTGCCGAGCAGGCGAGCAAGCACGATGAAGTAGAAGCCCTGCACGACAAAAGAGAGGCCTTGGCCGGCGAAGAACCAGCCGGCGTTCCGCGCCAGAACACTCTGGCGCGCACGCTTTACAAACGGCCCGATCACAGTGGAAAGTCGCTCCCTTAAGAAGCGGCTTTCAGGGTCGAGATACCGTTGTGGTGGGCGTACAGCAGTAGCTCGGTTCGATCCGCGAGACCCAACTTACGGTAAATGGACGTGAGATGATGGGCAACCGTCGCGTCGCTAATGTATAGCTTGCTGGCAATTTCCTTGTTGCGCATGCCCTGGCATATGCGGCTGATGATCTGATTCTCCCGCCCGGTAAGCGCTGAGATCCCAGCCTTTGCCGCTGGGAGTTCGGTGGGTCTGCGCTGCACCAAGGTACTGAGCACACGATGGGTCAAAGCGGAATCAAAGCAAAGGTCTCCCTCAAAAACCTTTCTTACCGTCCTGGCGATCAACTCCGGCGCGCACTGCTTCAACAAAATACCTTTTGCCCCATTGCGCAGCGCCGCTTCGTGAAAATTCACGCTTACATTGCCGGTAAAGACGATCACTTTCACGTCTGAGTGGAGTTCGGCTATGGTATGCAACTGCTGAGAGAGGTTCTCGAGATTACTCTCGCACCCGAGAAGGATGACCTCGGGCTTCTTCGAGGCCACCTGCACGAGCAGGTCGGCGATGCGCGTGCATTCGGCCACCACGACGATATCGTCGCAGGGCGCGAGCGATTGCCGCATCCCAGCCAGCAGCACCGGATAGTCGTCAGCAATGGCAATATGAATGCTGTTTTCTCGCGGTGCCGCGTCGAAGATTTTTGCTTTGTGGCTGCTTGAGTACATGCGTTGGCTCCCTAAGGGAAAGTCATCGTATACGGCCACGGGGGCCCAGTATTACTAGTTCGTTAATAGCCTAAAGGGTTTAATCGCTCCCCGTAGAATCTCCTACAGGGTAAGCACGTTGTTATGATGTATGGAGGCGAAACCCAATCGAACAGACCGCAGTTTCTAAACTCACTGCTTCCGGAGTTAAGACTTTGCCATTCGAATTGAATGGCAGTACCGCCAACTGAGCACAGCTTAGCGCAGAGCCAATCACCGATCAAACTAAAATACCCACATTTTGGTTTCTTTCGTAATAGGTACCAACTCTTTCAACAGGCGCCTCGCCGCCGATGCTATACAGGCTGCGAAAAAAGTCGGACCTGTTTCGAACTACTTCCGTACGGGCTGAAGCCCGTACCCTTCCATACGGGCCGAAAGCCCGCACCCTTCCATCCGCACTTGAGTAATTGTAATAGTTACGATTAACGATGCTCACCCTGCGAGCACGCGAAGGTAGGCCTCGCGCACGTTTCCCTCCTTGTAGCGCGCGGCGACGATACGATGTGCCTCGGCGGCATAGCTGTAGCGCCTCTCCGGCGATGCGAGCAATTCGCGCAAAGCCGTTACCAGACTGTCGACTTCA